>Ga0247608_10006244_pt1 | contig 12612 bp, 8 predicted proteins | sample 176DNAGHGlowgp2_FD_193490 | JGI IMG/M metagenome (GOLD analysis project Ga0247608, IMG submission 193490) | Sheep rumen microbial communities from Palmerston North, Manawatu-Wanganui, New Zealand - 1766 DNA GHGlow gp2 | ecosystem: Host-associated > Mammals > Digestive system > Stomach > Rumen ... | reverse complement strand
TCTAAAAAATCAATAAAAGGTTCTGCACAAGAAAACTTTATTAAGTTGAGAGGTATAAAAGAATATCAAAAATAATATTGTAAAAATATTATTTTTTTTTTATAATTAATATAGGTGAGTATATGAAAGGTAAGAAAAGATATATAGTACTATTAATATTAATAGGTATATTTATAGGAATTGCTTATTATACAAAGGATAAGAGAAAAGAGACTATAAAAAAGCAAGAAGAAGAAATAAAAAAGGATAACGAATTAATTGAAAAAAAATCAATTAAATTAACAAGTGTAGTAACATTTGATAAAAATAAATATGGGATATTATCAGAGGTAGGAACAAATATATTTTTATTTCAAAAAAATAATGTTTATTATATTTTAGATAATACTGGTAAAGAGTTATATTATGGTAGTACAAAACCTACAATAATACACGACAAAAATGAAAAAAAAGCATATTATAAAGTTGGTAATATATTATATGATTCGAAAGGTGAAGTAATATATGATAAATTAGAAGCTGATGATAATATATATACTATTTTAGATAAGGATTTTGTTGTTGTTAATGGAGAGGAAAAATCTCAAATAATTAATTTTGAAACAAAAGATATAAAAAATATAAAATATTTTCTTGCCGATTATAATGGCATATATGTATATTTGAAAAATGATAAAGTTTATGCTTATGATAATGTAGAAAAGGAATTTGATACTTTAGAAGATAGGGATAAAAATGAAGTTATTCATTTAAAATCTTCTAATGAAGATTTATATCTTGATTATAAAAAGGGAAAAATTACACAAGAAGAATACTATAATGTAAAATTAAATGATAAATATTATATAGATTATAAAAATTGTGGACAAGTTAAATCTTTTACAGATAATAAGGCAGTTGTAGATGAATGTTTTTATATATATAATAAGATAAATGATAATTTTTATGAATTTGTAAATGAAAAAGATGAAGTATTTTTGTTAAGAAATGACAAATTTGAAAAATTAAATGGATTTTCACGTGGATATATATCAGATAATTATTATTATGCTTCTAAGGGAGAAAAAGATAATAATTATTATGTATTTGAAGAAAATGGTGAATCAACTGAATTAGAATGTGCAGCATATGCTAATTATGCAGGTAATAATGTATTTACATGTTCTGATTTTGTAGAACCTTATTTTATTAAAGATAAAAAAATAAGTGATGAAAAATATGATGATATCTTTTGTTACCATGATACTAATTACTGTGTAGTAGAAAAGAATGGTAAAAAAGGCTTATATTACATGGGTGAGAAAATAATTGAACCTAATTATAGTGATATAACATATGACAAAGGAAATATAATTATAAACTATAATGATAAATATTATGTTTATTATATAGAAAAGGATAAAACTCATTTGAAAAAAAGTGATTTAAATCCTAAAATTGAAGAAGAAAAATATGATATAGATGTTGATAAAATAGTAAAAGAGAATAAACTTGATAAAGATTTAATTAATAATAATAAAGACTTATTCATAAAATATGCATTTATTGTTGAAAATAATAAGAGATTAGGTGATTATAAGAAAAATGTATATAATCTTTTTAAAGTAGTTGTAGATAATAAAAAATATTTAGATGAAGATTTATTTTTTAATAAATTAAAGATGTTAAACATTTCAGTAAAAGATAAACTAGATGTAGATGGTGCTGCTGGTACATATTTAGATGTTAATACAGAAATAAGTATACTTAAACAATATTCAGATTCTGAAAAAAATGTTTATCATGAATTACTTCATTTTATTGATTATTGTTTGAATAATAATACAAGCGATAAAGTTCTTTTTTACAATGATAAAATTATAAATTTTGATGATTATAAAAAACTTTCTATAGAAGAAAAAAGAAAAGTTAATGTTGATTCAGAAGTAAACAGTAAACCTCATTTTATGGTAGAGGCAGGTGCTGAAATATATAGTTCTTATTATTTTTCAAATTCAGATATAATATCATATATTGATGCATCTTCATTGTATTATATTTTTAATTATTTATTAGGCGAAGATAATATGAAGGATGTATTCTATGGTAATAAGAATTTCTATTCTCTTCTTAATAATAGTATTAGTGTAGAAAAATACAATGAATTTGAAAGTGCTGCTAGAGAGATTACTGTTATAAATGGAGAAAAAACAAATAAAAATTATACAATTGTATTTGACTCATTAATAGATATATATACTAATTTAAAAGGTAAAGAATGGTATAATGATAATTATTTCTGTTTCTTATTATATGGATTTGCAAATATTAATTTTGATAAGATTACATCTTCTAAATATTTTAATACATATGAAAAAATACATAGTTTTTATGCTAAAGAACATGAAAGATTAGGTAGATTAATTGCTAAATCATTTAATGAGACATATGTAACTAATCCAGTGATTTATTTTGAAGACAATAATATATATTTATCTGAGTATTATAAATTAGGTAATGTAAAAGATACAAGATTGGTAACATTTATATATAATCCAAATGATAAATCAATTAAGGAAGTTGGAAGGTATGAATTAAAAAAATAGTATTTTAATAATACTATTTTTTTTTTAATTGTTTTTATTTTTTATATATTCTTTTAACATTTTTGTTAAAGCTCTTTTTTCTATACGAGATACATAACTTCTTGATATATTAAATTCTTTTGCTAATTCTTTTTGAGTTAATTTATCATTATTATTAAGTCCATATCTTTTATCAATTATTTCTTTTTCTCTTTTATTAAGAACATTGAAATATTTATCTAGTAGATTAATATTATTTTGATTATGTATATCTATTGCGTAGTCAGGAGAAGGTGTTTTAAGTATATCTAGGAGGGTTATTTCATCACCCTCTTTATCATAACCTATAGGTTCATTTAAACTTATATTTTTATTGTTATGTTTATTAGCTCTATAATACATTAATATTTCATTTTCTATACATTTAGCTATATAAGTGGTTATTTTTGAACCACTTTCAAGTTTATAACTATCAACTCCTTTAATTAAGCCAATAGTACCTATACTAATTAAATCATCCATATCTTCATTTTTATTATCATACTTCTTAACTATATGCGCTACTAATCTAAGATTATGTTCTATTAATTTATCTCTAGAAGTGGTATCACCACTATTCATTTTTATTATTAAATCCTTTTCTTCTTTACTAGATAATGGTTCAGGAAATACATTATTTGAGTATGCTGCACACATAATATGGAAATCTTTAAATAACCATTTTAAAAACTTAAACATAAATCACTTCCATTAAATTATATTAAAATGGAAATAAAAATATGTAGATTTTAGTAAATAATAAGTACAATTGTATGGTATAATTATTAAAGGTGGTAATAGTGGAAAATTATATAATGGGGAATTTTAGACAAACTATATTTCAATCAGATAAAGGTTATATAATTGGTCTATTAAAAGTAAAAAATACCGATATTGATTCAATGAAAGAGTATGTTAATAAACTTATTACTTTTACTGGATATTTTCATGAATTAATAGAAAATGAAAATTATTATTTTAAAGGAGAAGAAGCATTTCATCCTAAATATGGTTTTCAATTTAATGTAAAAGAATATGAAAGAGTAAAACCAGAGGATAGAGATGGTATAGTAGAATTTCTATCAAGTGATTTATTTCCAGGAATAGGAGAGAAAGTAGCTCAATCTATTGTTGATAGATTAGGAGATAATGCTTTAGAATTAATATTAGAAGATAAAAGTAATTTATATTTAGTACCTAAATTAGGTGAAAAGAAAATAAAACTTATATATGATACATTAGTAAAATATGAAGAAAGTCATAAGATGATAGTATATTTAACTGATTTAGGATTTACTATGAAAGATGCATTACTAATATATAATTATTATAAAAGTAATACTATTGATGTAGTTGAGAATAATATATATAGAATAATAGATGATATAGATGAAATAAATTTCTTAAAAATAGATACAATAGCTAAGAAAATAGATAATACTGAAGATTCTATTGAAAGAATAAAAGCATGTATATACTATATAATGAAAGATTTAACATTTAAATCAGGAGATACTTATTTATATTTAGAAGATATATATGAAAGAGTAATTAAATATTTAAAATTTGAAATAGATTTTAATTACTTTAAAGAATTAATAGATGAATTAGTTAATGAACTTAAAATACATATAGAAGATGATAGATATTATTTAGAAGATTTATATGAAGCATGTAATAATATAATATATAAAGTTAATTACTTAAATAATAAAGATAAAACTAAATATAAAAATTTAGATGAAAAAATAAATGCTTTAGAAGAAAATATAGGTATTAAGTATAATGATAAACAAAGAGACGCTATTATAAAAGCATTAGAGAATAATATACTTATTATAACTGGTGGACCAGGAACTGGTAAAACCAGTATTATTAAAGCAATAGTAAGTTTATATAAGAGTATTAATAATTACCAAGATAAAGACTTAATAAGAGATATTGCGCTTTTAGCACCAACTGGCAGAGCCAGTAAACGTTTAGCAGAAGCAACATGTTTACCAGCAAGTACTATACATAGATTTTTAAAATGGAATAAGGAAAATAATACATTTAATATAAATGAATATAATCCTGATTATAGTCATTTAGTTATTATTGATGAAGTTAGTATGATTGATGTGGCTCTATTTAATAGTTTACTTAAAGGATTAACTAATAACATTAAACTTATACTGGTTGGTGATCACAACCAGTTACCTAGTGTAGGTCCTGGATTACTTCTTAAGGATTTAATAGAGAGTGAAGTAGTAGATACAGTACATTTGGATGTACTTTATAGACAAAAAGAAAATAGTTATATACCTGTACTTGCTAACGAAATTAGAACTGATAACTTAGGAGAATTTTTAACTACTAAAGATGATTATACTTTCTTACAATGTAGTGGTAATAATATAATTCCAAATTTAACTAAATTATGTGGACAAATAATGGATAAAGGTTATGATTATAAAAAATTTCAAGTAATGGCGCCTATGTATGCTGGAATTAATGGTATAGACAATTTAAATAAAGAATTACAAAAAATATTTAATCCTCCAAGTAAAGATAAAAAAGAAGTTAAGTATGGAGATATTATTTATAGAGTTAATGATAAAGTATTACAACTTGTAAATGACCCTGATAATAATGTATTTAATGGTGATATAGGTGTTATTGATAGTATAAAGTCAGGAGTTCAAACTAAGAGTGGTAAAGTAGAAGTAGTAATTGATTTTGATGGTAATTTGGTTAGTTACCAAGTTAAAGATTTAGGTAATATTAAACATGGTTTTATTATAAGTATACATAAGTCTCAAGGTTCTGAATTTGAACTGGTTGTTATACCAGTTTGTCATAGTTATAGAAGAATGCTATATAGGAAATTAATATATACTGGTATTACAAGAGCTAAGAAAAAACTTATACTAATAGGTGAACCAGATGCTTTTATAGAAAGTGTAAATAGTAATTATGAACAAGTTCGTAAAAGTGATATGATTGATAAACTTAGAAAAGTATGTATAAATGAAGAAATATAGTAAATACTATTAATGTGTATAAGATAATATACACATATCTAGTAAGAGGTGAATATAATGAAAATTTATAGGGATATGGCTATGATTGCTGTTGGAGTAATGGGTACTTTAGTATTTCAAAAATATAAAGAACCTATGATGAAGAAAATGGAATGTATAAAAGATGATGCAATTGATATGGCTACAGATAAGCTAGATAAAATGAGATAAAGACTATTGATATAGTCTTTTTCTTTTGTTAAAATTATAATAGGTGATACCATGGATATAAAAGAATTATGTAACGAATTAAATGATAGTTTAGAAAATTTATTAAAAGAGGAAAGTACATATTTTAAAAGTAAAGAAGAAATTATAAATAGTATATTAGAAGAGTTTCATATTACAGATATAAATGAATTTATAAAAACAATAGATAACAAAGAGCATAAGGAATATTTTGAAAATTTTTTCGATGAATTTAATGTTACTATTGATTCATTTTTATGCTTATATGAAATGGTTGAAAAAATGATATCAAATTCAGATTCGTTTGCTTCTGAAATCTTAGAAAATGTAAAAAATAATGGAATAGATAACTTTGATGATTATATTATATATTATGTAAGTGAAAAACTTAATATTGAAAAAGATTTATTGAATGAAAAAAATTTACCTATACGAGATGCATTTGTAGAAAAAAAATTTGACAATGTAAAAGAAGAATTTATACATAAGTTAATTAGCAAATTAGATAATAAAATGATAGATGAATTAATAGATAAATCAAGTGGCTTTTTAGAAGAACTATGTAGTATTAGTGAAAATAATGATTTTTTTATTAATGATTTAACTGAAGATACAATAAAAAAAATAATATCAAATAAAATACGTAATTTTATTAATTTAATTCCTGATAATATGCTTAGGGAATTAAATGAAGAATTAGTTCTTGAATTGTTAAAAAAAGCTAATTTTATGTTTTTATCAAAAGAAAAACAAGTTATATTAACTAGTAGGTTTTCTTTTAAAACTATTTTTTTAAGTACAAAAAATTATCCGGGGAATGTAAGTGCTTTATTTTCAATGTATGATGAAATAGATAGTGAATCATTTGATTTAATAATTGAAAATAAATATTTCAGTAATATAAATAATAATAAATTTATAATGAGTAATAAAGAGTATATTAAAAGAATTATTGATAGTGGGTATTTTATAATAGTATTATATTTAAATGAAGATATGTTAGATGATGAAATATTTAACATTTTAAAATCAAAGTGTTCAGATTTTGGTAATGCATTTGAAGATTATTTTGATACCAAAAATATTTCTAACTTATTATTATTTAAATCAAAAAAAAATTTGTTAAAAATAGCTAATATTACTTATACTAACTTTGAAAAATTCTTAAAGTATGTTCCAGAAGAATATTTAAAAGATGCTGTATTGTTTTGTACATTAAATGGTATGAAAGAACCAACTGATATAAAATATCAACAATATTATAAAAATGATTTAGAATCTATAAAGCATGCACTTGAATTAGGTTATAATTTTTCTTATAGAACGAATATTACTACTAAAGAACAAGCTGAATTGTTTATTAAAAGAGGATATGGTCAAGCTTTAGATAAGTTATTAAGTCAAAAAATAAAAGTATCTTATGAATTATATAGAGCTGCTATAGAAAATGGTTATAATTTAATGATCAATTTAATATATCAACTATTTTTGAAAGTGAAAATGATTTTTGTAATTTATTAATGTATTTAATTGAAAGTAATAATCAAGAGTTTTTACTTAAGTATATGTCTTATCATGGTACTATTAGTTACAATAATCAATTGATTTCATATTTTACATATATATGTTGTTATATTAATATTATTCATGGTGATATGGACTTTATAGATTATTTAGAAAAAAATGGGTTGTTAGATGGAGTATTAGATATATTAATATATAAATATCATACAACAAGTTTATGTATAAATGTTGGTCCATCTATGGATCAAAATGAATATATTAGTTTTGATGAAATAATAAAAAAAAGAAATGAGAATTATAATTCAATATTTCATTATTTAGAATTTTGTAAGAAAGTACCAGAATTTATTATAAAAAAAGAAGATGTGGATAAATATTTTGATGAAAAAGGTCCAACAAAACTATATTATTCAAAAATTATGTTTGCACAATATCAAATATTTAATAAACTATTTTTAAGTGATGATTATTATAAACAATTATATAGTGATGAACCATATATTTTATCTTTTATTGATTTTAGAAAAGGATTAAATTTAAACTATGATTGGCATAAAATAGAAGAAAATTTAGTTGATTTTTTTGATGAAAATGGACCTAAACAATCATTATTTGATTTTGCACTTTTTGATCCAAACTTAATGATTATTTATAGAAATAAATATAGTCTAGATGAAATATATCCATCTAGACCAGAAATAAAACAATATTATAATTTTAGGTGTGCACATTATAATTATGATTTTAGTAATATTAATATTGATAATATTAATGAATATTTTGATAAAGAAGGCGCTACAAAGAAATTATATGATACAGTATTATTTAATAATAATTTGTTTAATAGTATTTTTTATAATAGTGATATATATATAACTAGATATTCTAATAATCCTGAAGTATTACAATATATAAAATTTAGATTATCAAATTCTAGTATTATTTATGATTTTATAAATAATTATGAAGATTTAAATAAGTATTTTAATGCGTCAGGACCAACAACTGAATTATTTATTTACGCTTTATATAATGACTACTGGTTTAAAGCATTAACTCCATATAAAGATAAATTTTTAGAAGCATTAAAAGAAAAACCAGAATTATATACATTTGCAAATTTTAAATTTGATAATCCTTCAATAGTATTTATTACATCAGAAGAATTGTTAAAGAAATACTTTGATGAAAATGGACCAACTTTAGAATATTATAAATATGCTTTTGAATCAAATGATATTAAATATTTTAAATCAGTATATAATGATAGACATATTTTATCTATATATAAAGATAATCCTTCAGTATTAGCATATTCTAAATTTTTAAATATATATGGCACTATATTTTGTAGTTTCATAAAATATAATGATATACCAAAGTATTTTAATGAAAATGGATATACCAATGAACTTGTAAATTATTTTAATCAAAATAAAGAAATAACAAAAAATATACTATCAAATTTAGCTCATAATGATTTGGTGTTAAATAATATAAATAAAGATTTTGTTGATATATTTAAAGAATATATTATTAGTACATTCTTAAAAGATGTAGAAAGCCCTTATGAAAAATATGAATATCTTGTTAATAATTTAGGTCCTGAATTTTTGTTTAATTTAGATAATCCAAAAATCAAAAAATTATTAGATTTTGATAAAGAACAATTGGATAAATTATTTAATTTATTTGACAAGCAAGCTACTGAAATACCTAATGAAAGAGTATATAGTAGTTTTGTACAATCGTTACTTACTTTTAAATTTAAAAAGGAAAAACGTGAAATAGTAGATGTATTTACTAATATTAATGCTATTATAGTTAATACTACTGAAGAAGATTTGGATAACATATTAAATAATAATTTAGATTCTTATTTAAATGAATGGATAACAAGTATATCTGAGTGTTTAGAATTAGATGATACTGGTCTTATTGAACTTAAAAATGCTATTAAAGAATGTAAGCATCTAAATGAACAACCTTTGAGAGATATATGTAGAAAATTTCTTGAAAAAACACAAAAAGAATATTATGAAGAAAATAAGGATAAAGTATTAATAGAACTTAATCTTCCTATAACATATGATAAACAAGATGCTAATACAAAATTATATAATTATTTTTTACAAAATGTTGATTATGAAAATTTTGATTTAATAAGAAAACAATTAAAAAACAGTTTTGATTATGAAAATGTATCTGGATATATTGAACAAATAAGTATGGATAAATCAGATTTTGAATTAGTATTAAATTTATCAGAGGAGAAATTTGATTTAATTATTAGTGCAATTAGAAATAAAACTAAACCTGCTGATAGTGTAAAAAAAGAATTTTCTTTATTTAAAAGAGTTATTAGTCAATATTCTAAATATATAGTATCTAATGATCTTGTAGATAAAGAATTAATAAATACATTAAATGTTAAAAAGAGTGTCAAAATACCTTTAGAAAAAATTGATATGATTTCAATATTAAATGAATTAGACTTAGATATATTTATTAATACTGTAGGTAATAATGAAAAGATATTAAGTAATTTAAATAAGTTATTTTCTAAATATTATATTGGTAGATTACCAAGTGATATGGGAAAAAATATCGAAAATAAATATAGTATTACCTTACCTGGTGGAATAAATAATATTGGATTATTTATTACCAGGTATTATCAATTATTATTAAGAAAACAAAAGAATTTAAAAAATGCGAATAAGGATGTAGATATTGAAAATATAATGTTTACTTTTATGGAATTAGTAGAATTAATATCTGCATCTAATAGTGAAACATATGAGTTAAAAAGATTAATAGGAACTAATGAATATTTAGATTTTATTTCAAATAAAGGACCTAATTCGGGTCAAGGAAGTAGACTGCAAAGAGAAGAAAAAATGGGATTAATTGTAGACTATTTATATAGTGTAGATAGTGTTACTATTCCTAGTGGTGATATTATTGTTGAAGCAGGAGATAAAAAAATTAATTTTATTGTAGGTAATAGAACAAATCCAGCTAATATATGTCATGGTGAAAGAACTGGCGCTTGTATGAGAGTTGGAGGAGTAGGAGAAGGTTTATTCTTAAAATGTATTACTGATAAGAACTGGTTCCATATTAGAATTGAAGATCCTGATACACATGAATATGTATCTAGAGTTTCTGGATTTAGAAATGGAAATACAGTATATTTAAATCAATTAAGAAATGTACCTGCAGGATGTAAATATACTAATAGTGATTTACAAAAATTCATAAGCGAGTATGCAAAAAATTAGTTGAACAAACTAAAGATTCTGAGTATCCAATTGAAAATGTATTTATTAATACTGGTTATGCAATGACAGGATATGCATCTGAAAATGGTAAAACATACCATTTAGGATTTGATATACAAAAAGAATATAATCTTGATGGATTATTTGATTTACAAGTAAGGGGAACACAAGATATTTGGACTGATGTAAAAAATAACGCTGTTCTTTTAGCTACTACAGAAGAAGGAGCGTTAACTGAAAGTGGTTATGTACCACTTAAGAATGGACCAGAGCAAACTGAGATATATCCAGTTACTCGTGATAAAATTTATGGATTAGAATACGTTGAAACAGAAGAACCAAAATATCGTTTTGTAGAAGTAAGTAATGAAGATTTATTTGAAAAAATAAATAGAGTACATTGTATGAAAGCTAAATTACTTGGTAGTGATTATAGATTTTCTATTAACGATGTTGATGAATTAAATGAAGATAATTATATAGTAGATGGTTATGCATCAGCTGATTGGTATGTTTATATAGATAATAATAAAGTTATACACACTGATTTCATATCTGAAATAAAGAAAAAGGATGAAATTATAAGTTATGCACAAGCAAAAGAAGCACAAGCTGAAATGAATTACTATAAACAAATGTTAGAAAGAAAATATAATTTAGATGTAGAGGTGAAATATGCAGTCTAGTAATAAATATAAAGTTGGAAAAATAGGTAATTTTGATGGATATTTAGGCGAAATATTTACGCCTACAGAAGAATATTATTTTACTAAAAATGATGTAGTAGAAGGTGCTATTGTTGAAAATAATGACCTAGTAATATTTAATGCAAAAACAGAAAAAGAATTCCCACAAGCATACTATGTAAAAAAAATAGGTATTAAGCAAACTAAATATAGAGATAAAGAATGACATGGTCATTCTTTTCTTTATATAAATAGAAATTCATGGTATAATATGTTAGGTGATTTGATGAAAAAGAAATTATGTATATTTAGTTTTATTTTTGTGTTAATTGATCAATTAATAAAGATATTAGTATCTAAAAATATTCCATTAGGTAGAGAAAATTTTTTAATTAATAATTTTTTATATATAACACATGTACATAATGATGGTGCTGCTTTTAGTATGTTTAGTGGTAATTTGATATTTTTAATTATTATTACTTTAATATCTTTAGTAGCTGTATATTTCTTTTTTATTAAAGATAAAGTATTAAATAAAATAGAACTGGTTTTAACCAGTTTATTGATAGGTGGAATAATAGGTAATTTTATAGATAGAATTATATATAATTATGTAATAGATTATATAGGGGTAATTATATTTAAGTATTACTTTCCAATATTTAATTTTGCTGATATATGTATAGTACTTTCTATTATAGGATTAGTATTATTAGGATTTAAGGAGGACTTATGCAAGAGTACGAAATTACAGAAGAAGTAGGTAGAATAGATTCATATTTAGCTAATTTACTTGAATATAGTCGTAGTAAGGTTGTTAAAATGATTAAAGATGAGTTAATACTTGTTAATGGAGAAAGAATTAAGTCTTCTTATCAATTAAAGCCTGGTGATAAAGTAAGTGTTGGAGAGTATGTAGAGGAAGAAATGTCTGCAGAACCAGAAGAGATGGATTTAGACATAGTATATGAAGATGAAGATGTAATAGTTGTTAATAAGGCTAATGGGGTAGTAGTACATCCTGCAGTAGGTAATAATCATGGAACATTAGTTAATGGACTTTTATATCATTCAAAGAATTTAAGTGATGTTAATGGTGAGTTTAGACCTGGTATAGTACATAGAATAGATGCTTATACTACTGGTTTATTAATGGTTGCTAAAAATAATGAAGCACATAATATACTTGCAGATGAATTAGCTAGAAAAGAAACTACACGTAAGTATTGGGCACTTGTTTGGGGGGTTATTAAACATGATA
>Ga0247608_10006243_pt1 | contig 12612 bp, 9 predicted proteins | sample 176DNAGHGlowgp2_FD_193490 | JGI IMG/M metagenome (GOLD analysis project Ga0247608, IMG submission 193490) | Sheep rumen microbial communities from Palmerston North, Manawatu-Wanganui, New Zealand - 1766 DNA GHGlow gp2 | ecosystem: Host-associated > Mammals > Digestive system > Stomach > Rumen ... | reverse complement strand
CTCTTCAACCTCTCTGGTCACGGTCTGATCGACATGCCGTCGTATGAAGCCTACATCAAGGGCGACCTTCAGAACTACACCGTCACCGACGAGATGATTGCAGAGAACCTCGCCGAACTCGACAAGTAATATAATAGATTAAAAAATCATAAATAAAGGCCTCCCAAACGGGAAGCCTTTATTTGTATGAGGCTGAAACAAGCCCTTATTTCCAGATACGCTTCTTTTCTATACGTTTGACTCTGTTCTCCGATGCCTCAGAGAGTTTCCCTTTCAGATACGACTCAATCACCAGACCGGCCATCGGAGCCGCCAAATCGGCGCCGAAGCCTCCATGCTCCACATACACAGCAATGGCAATCTTCGGATTGTTCATCGGAGCAAAGGCGATAAAGGCCGAATGATCTTCACCGGGATTCTCGATGGTTCCCGTCTTACCGCAGATGGGGTAAGTGGTCTTGATACTCGTGGCCGTACCATTCTCCACCGCCAGGCGCATACCCTCCACCACGGGCGGATAAGCCTCTTTAGCCACCTTCGTCTGCCGCTTGGTGAGATAACGCTGATTGGTGGTATTCTTGTGGATATGGGGCACATAATACCAGCCGCGATTGGCAATGGTCACCGCAAGGTTACACAACTGCAGGGGCGTACAGGTGACATCGCCTTGCCCCATGCCGGCCCACCAGATGGTCTTGCCGTCCCAACCGTCTTTATAGCGGCGGTTCAGATAGTCGGCTCCAGCCAACAGTCCGCCCTGTTCTCCTGCGATATCGATATGCATCGGTCCGCCGAGTCCCATCGACTGCATATAGCTGCGCCAGGTGGTGATGGCCTCATCCTTCGACTCGTACATGAAGGTGTCGTTGATCATCGAACCAAAGTTCACGATAAACCAGGTGTTACAGCTCTGTGCCAAGGCATCCTTCAGGTTGAGCGGAGAACGGTGTTTATGACAGCCCACCTTGATATTGCCGTCGGTGATGCCACTATTACACTCCATCTTGGTATCAGGCGTAACGATGCCTTCCGAGAGAAGTGTCAGGGCCTGGGCCGTCTTAAAGGTAGAGCCGGGCGCCTGTGGTTTGCCGATGGCCTGACGCACATCAGCGCCTGTGGGTGTGTTCGTCGCCAGACAGAGAATCTCACCGTTCGCCGGGTTGATGGCCACGATGCTGCCCGTCTTCCCTTTCAGCAGGCGTTCGCCCAACTGTTGCAACTGTGGCCGGAGGGTCAACGGGCCATCGGTCGGCAACGTCTGTCCCCGCATTGTCATGCCGATCATCACCATGACACATAATAGAATAATTCTTTTCATTGTCACATCATTTAATTTAATCCTGCCGATATTCCAAGATGTCGCCAGGCTGACAGTCCAAAGCTTTGCAGATGGCCTCGAGTGTGGAGAAACGCACGGCCTTAGCCTTGCCCGTCTTCAGAATCGAGAGGTTCGCCTGCGTGATACCGATCTTCTCGGCCAGTTCCTGCGAAGACATCTTGCGCTTGGCCATCATCACATCTACGTTTACGATTATACTCATACGGCTCGCGATGTTTAGATGGTCAGTTCCTGTTCTTCCTTCAGATCCTTACCCATCAGGATAATCTGCGAGATGATCATCAGCCCCAAGCCCGTGAGGAGGTACATCGAGTTGCATTCGTTCTTGAACACGATGCTGTGGTCGGCCAGATGGATATTCGCGATGAAATATTGCGTGATGAAGTATGAAGCAATTAACGCATTCAGATAGAGCACAGAAAGCAATATGCCTGTGATTTCAAGATACTTGGCTACTTTCGTCACGAAAATCTCTTCTCGGCGAATGCTCCTGACAAGCTTGATGATCAGCCATAATACCCAGAGGCACACGATGATGGCGAAGATTGCAGACGAAGCGATGAAATACAATGGAACCTTGGATCCTGTCCGTGTGGTGGGAATGCTTACCCTGATTTTTTGCATGTCAACCCTGTAGGTCTGGCCTTGAGCCGTAGAGAGGAGTGCCTTATGGTCTGCTCTGCTCCATGACTGAACGTTTAGATCATAAGAAATCAAGGGAACGCCGGTAGACACGACGCCGCCAGGAATCGAGTCGCGTTTTTCAAACTCAGAGGGAAGTTCCGCAAACTCCATCTTGTTGTCAGGTGCCGGACTCCAACCCATTGACGAATAATGGAATGTGTCGCTCATAACCAAAACGATGAGCGCCACAACGAACATCGTGCTGTAAATCTTTAATTTCTTAGTCATAGCTTTAAATTGTTAAATCCTGTTCTTTCTGAATTGTTTCTCCCTTAACCAATATGATAGCCATTAGGTCGATGAGCTCTTGGAGCAGCAAAACCAGCACATACATCCCAAACGACAGAGGATCCTGAAGAATATGCGAAAACGAAAACACAAAAATAATCATCATACATATATTCAGGCCAAAACCTATATTACGTATCAGTCTGATGCTCTTGCGTGTGAAAGTCTGATTGTGCTTCACCCGGCGATACAAGAGATTCCCCATCAACAACACACCTGTCATCATCAAGACCATAATACATACAGAGACGATATCCTGCCATATCATCGTATATGCGCCCAAAACATACAATATAATTGCAATGACTACATAGCCAATGGCCAATACTACCGACAAAGGCATGAACCAGCCTACTTGTCGAAACTCTACTTCATCGCACCCTTCCTGGGTCTCGAAATATTTCTTTAATGATTTCATAAGAATCAATAATGTTTTATTGTTAAACGATAAATAATTTCGGTGCAAAAATAAGTACTTCTTCCGAAACTTCCAAATATTTCCAATAAAAAATTATCGAAAAACGATATATTTAACTTTTCATAACATAGATAAAAACAAATTTACCAAAAAGTTTGGATGAAAACATTTTTTTGTGTATCTTTGCCGCATGATTAAATGATAAATTACATGACCCACCAAGACTACAAAAAAGAGAATGAGGCCCTGCGGCAGCGGGTGGCTGATTTGGAATTCCTACCCCATGAGTTCCGCAAGCTATTTGAGAAGAGATCTACACCTGAGGAAGTCATAGAGGAAATCGCAGATTACTGATGGTTTCAAAACAGAGCGAGAGTATCATGAGAATTACACGACATCTGGCGATAGCCATCCTATTTGTCTTTGCGAGTGAGTGCCACGCCCAAAGCGATGGCAAGTCTGGGGTTGGCAATTCCCTCCGGCAAAAGGTAAACAGCATCCTGACTGCCAGATATTACCGCAAAGACGCCATCGATACAGCATATATCACACGTCCGAGGACCAAGTGGACCGTTACGGCTCGACTGAATGTGTCGGGAGCGGACATCAATACCGAGGGCATCGATAATGGTCACCATTTCAAATCAGAGATGATAGCCGACTACAAATCGACACTCAGCCTGGGCGTAAGTTATCTCGGTTTTACGCTTAGTGCCGCACTCAATCCTGCCAAACTGATAGGCAAATATCGCGACTACGAGCTGAATTTCAATAGCTACGGCCGTCGTTTTGGATTCGATATCATTTATCAGGATGCGCATAACTTCACGGGATGGCACGACACGGAGGGTATGGAGCGCATTGAGTTGCCGGCTGATATATTGTCGGTGAAGACGCTCAACCTGAATGCCTTCTACGTTTTCAACAGCCGTCGTTTCTCCTACCCTGCCGCCTTCTCGCAGAGCTATATCCAGAAACAGTCAGCCGGCAGTTTCCTGTTAGCGGCATCGGGGATGGGACAAAAGGCCACCCTCGACTGGGAGCAGGGGATGGAGCTAAAGATGACAAATATAGGCCTCGGTGCGGGCTATGGCTATAACTACGTGCCCCATCAGGGCTGGTTGTTGCATATCTCCGTCATACCCACCTTTATCGTCTACAGCAAGACCTCGATGGCCATCGGTGATAACCGCGTGCCCTTGGACTACCACTTCCCCGAAGTAATCATCACAAGTCGTGGTGCCGTGGTGCGGCAATGGGGAAACAAATTCCTGGGACTGTCGATGGTATTCAACTTCACCAACACCGGTAACAAAGAAAGCCTCGCCGTACACAATTTAAAATGGCGCGTCCGAACATTCTTCGGACTGCGCCTATAAAGACATCGTCACCAGCATACCGCCAAACCTTACTTCGCTCCGCCGCCGAGGGCGATGTAGAGGGCAATAACAGCCTGGGCACCATTGTACATGTTCATAGCCTCGGAGAGTTGCGAGTTAAGGAGCGACTCCTGGGCAGTGAGCACTTCAAGGTAGTTGGCCTTGCCGTTGTCCATCAGTTCATGGGTACCGTTGTATGCTTCGTGTAGCACCTGCACCTGGCGGTGGTAGTACTGATGCTTCTCACGGGCAGCCTCGCAGTCGGCCAGAGCCTCGTTCACCTGATTACCGGCATCTATGACGGTCTGCACGTATTTCTGCTTCATATCCTGCTCGGTGAACTGATTGATCTTGAGGTTGGCCTTGATCTTGCCACGGGCAAAGATGGGCTGAGTCAGTGAGCCGACGGCTGAGAGCAACAATTTGCCGGGATTGATTTCCATACTTCCGGCAGAGTTGGTCCATCCGGCCGAGCCGTTGAGGGTGATGGTGGGGAAGAAGGCGGCACGGGCAGCCTGCGTGTTATAGAAGGCCTCCTCCATCGCGGCGTTGGCCATGCGGATATCGGGGCGCTGTTCGAGCATCGAGGCCGGCACGCCAATCTTCAGGTATTGCGTATTAAACATGCGCTGCCCACCAATTCCCGACATACCGTCGCCTTCCCGTAGTTTTTCGCCCTGTGCGTCAGGATGATGCAGGGCTGAAGAGCCCCACTTCTGGCGGTTGACGTGCTGTGGTGTGATGGCCAGCAGACGGCAGATGGCGTTCTCGACGGCACGGATGTTGCGACGGGTGTCAACTATCTGCGTCTTCACATTCAGATAAGACGACTCCATCTGGTTGACGGCAGTGCTATAAGACTTACCATTCTCCCAGAGTGACTTCTGCGTTTCCAGCGAGGCGTTCCAAAGGCTATCGGTCTGGGTGAGGATTTCCAACTGGCGGTCGAGCACCTGCAGCATGTAGTACTGCTGGGCCGTCGTGGAAATGAGGTTAACACGCACGGCCTCCTCACGCAACTGAGCCTGGAGGAGCACAGCCTTCGAGGCGCGCTTCTGGTTAGTGATGGAGCCGAACACATCAACATCCATCGACAACTGCAACGGCAGATTGTAGGTCTTCGACCAAGGATTGTCGTCGAACTTGGCCAATGTCCCCTGCGGCGAGAAATAGAGCGACGGCAGGTAGGCCATCTTGGCGGCCTTCAGCGAGGCCTCACTCTTCTCCACCGCAATGCGGGCGGAGTTCAGGTCGGTATTGTTGGCCTGCACCTGTTCGATGAGCGACTGTAGCATGGGATCGGTGAAGAACTCACGCCATGACATCTGGGCTATGGAAGCATTGTCAGCGGTGGCAATACTGCCGAGTGCACTGGTGCCGAAGGCATCGGCAGGCATCTCGGTCTTCTGCTCGTATTTGTCGTATAGACCGCAGCCCGTGAGCATCAAACTCACGCCTGCGGCTGCAATGATACTTTTATAATTCATAATGTATAATTCATAATTAGTACTATAGCGGTAGCAAATTATTCACTTTTCCCTTCAACTGCCGCCCCTTGGAACCGTTCATGCAGTTTCTGGAACACGATGAAAAAGGCTGGCACGACGAAGAGCAAGGCGATGGTGCCGACGCTCATACCGCCGATGACGCCAAGGGCGAGGGCACGGTTACCGTTGGCACCGGCGCCACCCTCAATCACGAGGGGCACCATACCGATGATCATCGTGGCTACCGTCATCAAGATAGGACGCAGACGCTCCTTACAAGCCTCAAAGGCTGCCTCGGCGATGCCCATACCCTGGGCACGGCGCTCAGAAGCGAACTCCGTAATCAGAATAGCCGTCTTCGAAAGCAGTCCGATCAGCATGATGACACCCGTCTGCAGGTAGATATTATTATCCATGCCCGGCAGACCCAGTTGGTTGCCAAAGTAGGCGAACACGAAGGCGCCCATCAGTCCGAACGGTACGCTGAACAGCACAGCCCACGGTGTGAACCACGAGTTGTAAAGTGAGGCCAGGATGAGGTAAATCAGGATGGCGCAGATGACGTAGATGAGGGCTGTTGCATTAGAACCGGCAGCCTCCTCAAGTTCGCGCGACATACCGCTGTACTCGTAAGTGGCCGTGTTGGGCATCTCCTCCTTGAACACCTCGGCGATAGCCTTGTGGGCATCGCCCTCAGTGTAGCCACTACCTGTTGTAATGTAGCATGTGATGCTCTGGAACAGGTTGAAGTGCTCGATATTGGCCGGGCCGACAATCTCCTTCAGAGTGACGAACTGGGAGATTGGGGTCATCTTGCCACCTTTCACCTGCATGAAAATGTTTTGCAGCGACTGTGGGTCGAGGCGGTATTCTGGCGATGAAGCGGCCATAATGCGATAGACCTTACCGAACTGGTTGAAGTTACCGATATATGCGCCACCGCAGAAAGCACCGAGCGTATTGAGCACGTCAGCAGGTGATACACCGGCACGGTCGCACTGGGCAGCATCGACATCGACCTGATACTTCGGAAAGCGCTCAGAGTAGGTTGACATGGCGGAGGCTATCTCCGGGCGTTCAGCGAGTTTGGTGAGGAAATGTTCCGTATGCTTGGCAAATTCCGACAGGTTGCCGTCGGTGGGGTCCTCCACCACGAGGCTCACGCTGTTACTTGCGCCATAGCCGGGAATCTGCGGCATCTGGAAGGGTAGCACCTGCAGGTTCTTGATGTCCTTACAGTCGAAGTAGAATCGGTACATGACGAGGTCTATCAGGTGGTTCATGCCGGGACGGTCGTCCCAGTTCTTCAATCGGACGATAAGCGTGGCGTAGTTAGAGCCGGCTCCGGACATCATACCATAGCCGCATACTACAGCGAAACTTTCCAATTCAGGAATATTCTTCACTTTCGCCTCCACCTCTTTCACCATCTCACGGGTCTGCTTCAGCGTGGCACCCTCTGGGGCTTGTATCTCAGCCAGGAACACACCCTGGTCCTCCTGTGGCACAAGACCTGAAGGCAGATTCTTCATGAAGAACACCAGCAGCACGGCGGCCAGTGCCAACAGGCTCCACGCCAGAACGGGGCGCTTGATAAACTTCTGGACGCTCTTGCTATACTTATTATAGATAGCATTATAACTGGCGGTATAGGCTTTCTTCGTATAGTAGGTCAATCCCTTGCCTTCCTTCTTGCCTTCGGTGACACGCATCATGATGGCGCAGAGGGCAGGACAGAGTGTCAGGGCCGATATGCACGACAGACCGACGGAAGAGGCGATGGTAATACCAAACTGGGTGAAGAATGTACCCGACGTGCCGGGCATGAACGTCACTGGGATAAACACGGCCATGAATACCAACGTACACGAAATGACGGCTACCGACACCTCACTCATGGCCTGACGGGTGGCTTCGCGGGCATCGCTGATACCACCTTCCATCTTCGCCATCACGGCCTCCACCACCACGATGGCATCATCCACCACCGTACCGATGGCGAGCACCAGTGCGAACAGCGTCAGGATGTTGAGCGAGAAGCCTGCTAGTGAGACGACTGCAAACGTACCCAGTAGCGACACGATAATCGAGATAGAGGGGATGATTGTGGCCTTGATGTTCTGCAGGAAGAAGAACACCACAAGCACCACAAGGATGATGGCAATGACAAGCGTCTCCACCACGTTGTGGATGGCGGCGAACAGGAAGTCGTCGCTGGTCATCATGGTCACGAACTCCAGTCCGGCTGGCATCGTTGCCTTTGCTTCCTCAAATGCCTTGTTGATGCGGGCGTTCACCTCAGTGGCGTTGGCACCCGGTGCCGCGAATACCATGAAGAGGGCGCCCGGCTTGTCCTGGATGTTCGACGTGAAGTTGTAACTCATGGCACCAATCTTCACTTCGGCCACATCACTCAGGTGCAACATACCGCCGCCGTTGGTGCGCAGCACGATGTCGTTGAACTCCTCAACGGTCTTCAGCGTACCCTTGTACTGCATGGAGTACTGGTAGGAGTTCTCCGACAGTTCTCCTAAGGTACCGACAGCCGACACAAAACTCTGTCCGCCGATGGCAGCGAAGACATCGTTTGGTGTCAGATTATACTGTGCCATCACGTCGGGCTTCAGCCAGATGCGCAGGGCATAGGTGTTACCAAGGCTCAACACATTACCCACGCCGGTGATACGCATCAGTTTCGGCTTGACGTTGATATCGACGTAGTTCGATACGAAGTCCTCGTCGTACTTGCCGTCGGCACTCCTCACAGCGAAGATGCGCAGAATGTTGTTCTGTCGCTTCTCCACCTTCACACCGACCTTGTTCACGTCGGCTGGCAGCAGCGCCTGAGTACGGGTCACGCGGTTCTGCACGTTCACCGTCGCCATGTCGGGGTCGGTGCCCTGTTTGAAATAGATGCTAATCTCCACCTCGCCGCTTGATGAAGCCTTCGAGGTCATGTATGTCATGTCGGGCACACCGTTGATGGCCTCTTCCAAGGGCTGGATAACCGACTTCATCACTGTGTTCTCGTCAGCACCAGAGTAACTGGTAGAAACCGACACTGTAGGCGGTGCAATGTCCGGATATTGCTCCACTGGCAGCGTACTCATCGAGATGTAGCCCACCAGCGCTATCACAATCGAGATGGCACATGCCATCACGTATTTATTGATAAATATATTGTTTTTCATAATGCGGAAGCAAAAATATCACTCATCTTTATTCACTCTTCTCTTCCTTCGGGAACAGCACCTTTTGTCCTTCCGTCACGTTATTGGCACCTGTGGTCACAATCTGGTCGCCCACGTTCAGACCACTGGTCACGATGAAGTCCTTGCCGTTGCCAGTGTCTGCTGTGGTTATTTCGACAGCCGTTGCCGTGCTGTCGGCCTTTACCTTATACACCTGCGCCTTGTCTTGCAGACGAACCACTGCAAACTGTGGAACGATGATGACGCCCTTCTCAGCGAAAGGCATGACGATGGTGCCCTGTATGCCAGAGTACAGATGGCCCTCGGGGTTGGGGAACGATACCTTGCTGGTCAGTGAGCCCGTTTCTGCATTGACCACACCCGTCAGACTGACCACGCGGCCTTTGTGCGGATATTCCGTCCCGTTCTTCATCACAAATGTTGCCTCGGGTAGGCTGGCGATATATTTGTCAACCTCTTTAGCGTCCATGCCTTCCTTCACCATTGCCTCAACAATGGCTTCAGTCACAGAGAATTCGGCATACATCGTCGTATTGCCGCTCAGCATGGTCAGTTGGGTCATAGGCGACACCTGGTCACCTACGCGCACGGGAATCTCGCCGATGATGCCCGACACCGTGGCCGTGATGGTGCAGAAGCCGAGGTTCACCCTCGCACGGTTCACTGATGCCCGTGCCTGAGCCACCGATGCCTGGGCTTGCTTATAGGAATTCTCACTGTTGTTCAGCATATAGCTGCTCACGATTTTCTTCTCAAACAGGTTCTTGTTCGACTCGTACTCCAGTTTTGCAGAGTTCTCCGAAGCCAAAGCTGCCTGCAGGTTGGCCTGAGCTGCCTCTAATTCCAACTGAGCGTTGCGAGAGTCGATGACAAAGAGCGTCTGTCCCTTCTTCACCTGCTGACCTTCGCTGACGGCAATCTTCATCAACTGGCCGCTCACCTGCGGCGTGATTGTCACGTCGTTCTGACCCTTCATTCTGGCACTGAACTTATAAGGGATTTCAATGTCCGATTTCTCCACTGTCATTGTCTCAAACGATGTCTGGACCTCCTTGGGCAAGTCAAGGCCACACGAAGTCAGACCACTGACCACTGCTGCAAAAGCCACAGCCCATGTCATTGCAATCTTCGATTTCATATTGTTTCTTATTATAGTTATTAATATCTCGTTTTTTGGTCTTTTGTCATAAACATGGTGCAAAGATACGAAAAAAAAGTGAAAAGTGAATAGTGATAAGTGAAAAATTTGCTACCGTCTAGATAAATTATGCATTACGAATTATGCATTCCCAAGATCGCACGACAGATTGAAAGAGCCGCATCAACAGAAGGCACGGGAGCAATGACAATAGAACGTTTGCCATTAGCCTCACGGAAATTACACTGGCGGGGGTTCCTTGAGACATAGTTGAGCACCTTACCGAAGGCCTCGCTCTGGTAATAGAGGCTGTCGGCATGGCTGACAAAATAGAAGTACATCTTCTGCTGTTTCAGCATGATCTTCTCAATACCCAACTGTTTACCATATGCACGGAGAGGCACCACACGAATGAGTTCCTCAGCCACCTCCGGGATATCGCCGAAACGGTCTTTCAGACGAGTACGGTAAGCCTCCAAAGCGGCATCGAGGTCATGGCGGTTGGCGAGATTGTCGAGCTCACGGTAAAGCAACATGCGCTCAGAGTCGTTAGGGACATACTGATCGGGGAAGTACATCTCAATATCGGATTCGAGAGCGCAATCATCAACGAAATACGAGGAAGGAGGAAGGAGGAAGGAGGAAGGAGATATGTCTGCTGGCGGATTAGCCCCAGACATCTTCGTTGCCGAAAGAGTATTCTCCTTCCTCCTTCCTCCTTCCTCATTCCTCGAAAATTCTGGGGTCTCGTTCCTCAGTTCCGCCATAGCCTGATTGAGAATTTTCTGGTAGGTCTCGTAGCCGAGGTCAGAGATGAAGCCACTCTGCTCAGATCCCAAGAGGTTGCCGGCACCACGAATGTCGAGGTCCTGCATAGCGATGTTGATGCCAGAACCAAGGTCGGAGAAGTTCTCGAGAGCCTCGAGACGACGACGTGACTCTTGATTGAGGGCTGCCAAAGGAGGTGCTAAAAGATAGCAGAAAGCCTTTCGATTGCCTCGTCCTACCCGGCCTCGCATCTGATGAAGATCGGAGAGGCCGAAGTTATGGGCACCGTTGATGATGATAGTGTTGGCATTGGGGATGTCGATGCCATTCTCAACAATGGTGGTGGAGAGCAGCACATCGTAATCATAGTTGGAGAAGTCGAGCACAATCTTTTCCAGTTCCTCTGGCTTCATCTGTCCGTGTCCGATGGCGATGCGGGCATCGGGGATATACTTATGAATCATCTCGGCGATATGCGTCAGGTCGCTGATACGATTGTTGACGAAATAGACCTGTCCATTGCGCGACATCTCGAAGTTAATGGCATCAGTGATAATCTCCGCACCAAATGTATGTATCTCCGTCTGGATGGGATAACGGTTGGGAGGCGGTGTCTGGATGACACTCAGGTCACGGGCACCGACGAGCGAGAACTGGAGTGTGCGTGGTATCGGCGTGGCCGACATGGTCAGCGTATCGACATTCGACTTCATCTGACGGAGTTTTTCCTTTGTAGAAACGCCGAACTTTTGTTCCTCATCGATGATGAGCAGGCCAAGGTCCTTGAACTTCACCGTCTTACCAATCAGCTTGTGCGTACCTATAATAATATCTATCTTACCTTCAGCCAAGTCGTTGAGTACCTGAGTGGTCTGTCTAGCACTTTTGGCTCTCGTAAGATAATCTATCCGTACTGGCATATCCTTCAGACGGGAGGAGAACGTACGGAAATGCTGATAGGCAAGCACCGTTGTTGGCACCAGTACCGCTACTTGCTTGCCATCGCAGGCAGCCTTGAAAGCAGCACGCACCGCCACCTCCGTCTTTCCGAAGCCCACATCACCGCAGACCAGACGGTCCATCGGACGGGCACGCTCCATATCCTGCTTCACATCGAGCGTCGCCTTCAACTGGTCTGGCGTATCCTCGTAGATAAAGCTGGCTTCGAGTTCATGCTGCAGATAGGAGTCGGCACTAAAAGCAAAGCCTTTCTCACGACGCCGCTTGGCATAGAGTTTAATCAGGTCGCGAGCGATGTCCTTGATATGTTTCTTGGTACGCTCTTTGAGTCGTTCCCACTGGCCGGTGCCCAACGTCGAGAGGCGTGGCGGTTCGCCATTGTCCTGCGACTTGTATTTCGACACCTTATAAAGGGAGTGAATGGAAACGTATATGCTGCCGCCACCATTGTAGAGGATCTTGATCATCTCTTGGTAGCCATCGCCTTGCGGCATGCGGACGAGACCGCCAAACTTACCCACGCCATGATCGACATGCACCACAAAGTCGCCAATCTCAAACTGTTGGATCTCCTTCAACGTAAGCGCCATCTTACCGCTACGGGCCTTGTCGCTCTTGAGATTATACTTATGGAAACGGTCGAATATCTGATGGTCGGTGAATACACAAACGCGCAGATCATTGTCGGCAAAGCCTTCGTGAAGCGTCTTTTCAACAGGGATGAAAACCGAAGCCTCAGAAGAGTTTGCTGCAAGGATCTCTTTCAATCGCTCGTTCTGTTTCTGACTGTCGGCAAGGATATATATCTGATAGCCTTTCAGCCGATAGTCGTCGAAAGCCTGCTTCAACAGGTCGAAGTTCTTATGGAAAAGCGGCTGGACGGTGATATCAAACCGCAACGTGGCATCGGGTTGTATAGAAGGCCGATGACCGAATTCG
>Ga0247608_10006237_pt1 | contig 12620 bp, 6 predicted proteins | sample 176DNAGHGlowgp2_FD_193490 | JGI IMG/M metagenome (GOLD analysis project Ga0247608, IMG submission 193490) | Sheep rumen microbial communities from Palmerston North, Manawatu-Wanganui, New Zealand - 1766 DNA GHGlow gp2 | ecosystem: Host-associated > Mammals > Digestive system > Stomach > Rumen ... | reverse complement strand
TCTGGATCTCGGAGTATATGATATCGATCGCGTTATCGTGATGATGAACGAAGACGATGCGGAGGAGAAACTGACCTTCCAGGCATATGTTTTCAATCAGGGCACTTATCGTGAACTGATGGATCAACTGTCTTCGGAGAAGTTAAAGATAACGGATATGGGTGACAGATCTTTTACCGGTCAGATCAGCTGCGCGGAGGATGAAGTTTTGCTCTTTACGATTCCTTACGATGAAGGATTTACGGTTTTCGTTGACGGACAGGAGACGGAAACGCAAGCATATGCAGGGGCATTTTTAAGTGTACCCGTATCACAGGGTGATCATACGGTTAAAGTACGCTATATGCCACCCGGACTGAAAGCCGGAGGCCTGGTCAGCTTCGGAGGTATTCTGATCGCTGTTTTGTGGATTTTATCCGGCGTCATCGAAAAGGCGCATGCGAAGAAAAGCGTGGAATAAAGCGATAACTTGCAAAGAACCTTGGGAGTAGGTATAATAACAGATTGTGACACGTTTCTAAACCGACGTGTGAAGAAAAGTAATATGATGCAATGAGGATCAAGGAGAAGCAATATGGAAAAGACATTGGACAAGATTAAAAATCTCTGCAAGGGACGAGGATTTATTTATCCCGGTTCCGAAATTTACGGAGGTCTTGCAAACACCTGGGATTACGGAAATCTCGGTGTGGAATTGAAGAATAATGTAAAGAGAGCATGGTGGCAGAAATTCATCCAGGAGAACCCTTATAATGTTGGTGTGGATTGTGCGATTTTAATGAATCCCCAGACCTGGGTTGCTTCCGGACATCTGGGCAGTTTCTCCGATCCTTTGATGGATTGCAAGGAATGCCATGAGCGTTTCCGTGCGGATAAAGTAATCGAAGACTGGGCACATGATAACAATGTGACCCTGGAAAGCTCCGTAGACGGCTGGAGCGGAGAGAAGATGATGGATTTCATTAAGGAAAAATCCATTCCCTGTCCTTCCTGCGGTAAGCACAATTTCACCGATATCCGTCAGTTTAACTTAATGTTTAAGACCTTCCAGGGAGTTACCGAGGATGCGTCCGCTACCGTATATCTTCGTCCCGAGACCGCACAGGGTATTTTCGTAAACTTCAAGAATGTACAGCGTACCTCCAGAAAGAAGATTCCTTTCGGCATCGGCCAGGTGGGTAAATCTTTCCGTAACGAAATCACTCCCGGTAACTTTACCTTCCGTACCAGAGAGTTTGAACAGATGGAACTGGAATTCTTCTGTGAGCCCGGAACCGACCTTGAGTGGTATGAATACTGGAAGAAATTCTGCAAGGACTGGTTACTGTCCCTCGGTATGAAAGAAGAGGAACTTCGTTTCCGTGAGCATGATCCCGAAGAACTTGCATTTTATTCCAAGGGCACTCAGGATATTGAGTTTTTATTTCCGACCATCGGCTGGGGAGAACTCTGGGGTATCGCGGACAGAACAGATTATGACTTAACCCAGCATCAGAACGTAAGTAAGCAGGATATGACTTACTTTGATGATGAAAAGAATGAAAGATACATTCCTTACGTTATCGAGCCATCTCTCGGTGCTGACCGTATGGTGCTCGCATTCCTTTGCGCGGCATATGACGAAGAGAATTTGGGAACCGAGGAAAAACCGGATATCCGTACGGTAATGCATTTCCATCCGGCAATTGCACCGGTTAAGATCGGAATTCTGCCTCTTTCCAAGAAATTAAATGAAGGCGCAGAGAAGATATATGCCAAACTTTCCAAGAAATATGTCTGCGAATTCGATGACCGCGGAAATATCGGTAAGAGATACCGTCGTCAGGACGAAATCGGAACTCCGTTCTGTATCACCTACGATTTCGATTCCGAAACCGACAATTGCGTAACCGTAAGATTCCGTGATTCCATGGAGCAGGTAAGAGTGGCAATCGACGAACTGGATGCCTTCTTTGCGGATAAATTTGAATTTTAATTAAATTCATTTCACAAACCGAATAAAAGCAATGTATTAAAGTGCAATCGTTCCATAAACTCTATGTGAACGGTTGCACTTTTTTAATAAATATTTTATAATTATATTAGGAGAAAAGGTGACATAAAAGAAAATGAAGAATCTGAGTTTCGCAAGAATAAAAGATTTTGTTTTTGCAAAACAGGGGAGAATAGGACAGGCTCTCCTTCTTTTTGTATCTTTCTTTCTGATTTTCTATTTTGTTTCCATTCATACCAAGGCAAGCGCAAACTACACACCGTTATCTGCCAAAATTCCTTTCTATGCGGAAAATGTCAGTGCCAATCCATCGATTAATTATCAGATTGCAATTGAGAAAAAGGATTCCTCCGCACCGGATCCCGATGCGGAAAGCCTAGTTATAAAGTGTAATCAAAGCGGCGAGTTTACGGTTGTCGTAACCGAGCCCGGAACCTATGAGTATAAGATTTATCAGACCAAGGGGAATCAGGCCTATGTCGATTATGACAAGAAGGTTTATGATGTCTTCCTTTGTGTTATCAATGATGCAAGCGGTGAACTGGGGTATACGGTATCCGCAACGCTTCAGGGAAGTTCCGTAAAACCGGATAAGATTTCCTTTGCCAACCGGTGGACCAAGCCGGATCCGCAACCTCAACCGGTACAGCCGACGGAACCGGAGGATGAGGCCGAAAGAAACGCGACAATCAGTAATATCATTTCCTTTAAAACCGGGGAATACAGGATTGTCAGGATTGCTGTATATGCCGGAATTATGCTGTTAATCGGCATTGCTGCGTTTGTATATGTTTTTGTTAAAAAATCCTCAAATAAGGCTCCTGTAAAGAATGCAGAAAATGAGTAAGGAAAACGCAGTGGAAGAGAAGAAAACCAAAAAGAAAAAAAGCGCGCTGCATTATGCAATCGAGTTTCTGGTCAAAATTGCAGTGACTGCATTGGTGGTTTTTCTGCTATTGCGCTTTGTTATAGCAATTGATGTAAACCATACCAATACATCGTATCCGATGATTAAGGATGGCGATTTATGTATTTCTTTCAGACTTTCGAAGACACTTTTAAAAGGTGATGTCATCGTCTACGAAAAGGGAAAAGAAAGAAAATTCGGACGGATAGTTGCAACGGCGAATGATACGGTGGATATCCGCGGTGAACAGATTATTGTAAACGGACAGGGTGTTTACGAAGATGCGGTTTATCCGACAACGGCAGAAGGTGCCAAAATCGAATTTCCCGTAACCGTGCCAAAGGATGCGGTATTTGTTTTAAATGATTACAGAGCCGACGCATCCGACAGCAGAACATACGGATGTATTTCTTCAAAGGAAGTAAGGGGAAAAGTCTTTTTCCTGTTGCGCATCCGGGGCTTTTAATCACATGATCGGTATGCCCGTAGCGGGCCTGATAAATAATATTTCAATGGAGGTTGAAAACATGAAAGGAAGAAACAAGAAGCCAAAAAACACAAAACCGTTGCTGGTACTGTTAAGCGTATTGATGATTCTTGCGCTGATTGTACTGCCGGTTAAGGCAGCCGGAAAGAATTATACTCCGGGTGCATCCAACACAGTAGCATCAGAGATGCAGTTTACTTTTAACAAGGATTTGATTATTGAAAAAGATTACAATATTCCGGCGGCTACATTTACGTTTGCCGCAACTCCCGGAACGGCAATTGCATATGACAAAACTGCCAAGACCGTAGAGGTGCTTGCCGGAGTTGACTGTGACAAGATTAAATTTACGCCGGATACCGTGATGACGGATACCGGTGCAGGAAGCCTTGACTATCCGGCTCTTTCCAAAGACGCTTCCACTGCTATTGCGGACGCAGGTATTACGCTTATAACCGCAACGCCGGACTCTGATCACTATACGGCAAGAAAGACCATGAAGATGGATTTTTCCAAGGTAGAATTTACCGAACCGGGCATTTATCGTTATGTCATTACCGAATCCGGTACAAATACAGCGATTCAGAATGATTCCGTGCTTACAAGAACCCTGGATGTATATGTTGAAGACGCCAGCGACAGCACCGCAAAGAAGCTTAAAATCAGCGGCTTTGTTTTCTACAAAGGCACCGTGACAGCCGCTCCCAAGGCGGATGCAAAACCTGAAACCGACCCGGAAACCCAAAAATCGGAGGGATATGAAAATCATTATCCCGCAACAGGACTTACTTTTGGTAAGGAAGTTACCGGAAACCAGGGATCTTTGGATAAATACTTTGAATTTACTTTAAGCATTACAAACGCACAGCCGAATACGGTATTTTCCGTAGATTACAGCCATGCGGAGAGTTCGATTACTGCAATAAATGACGCTACGAGCGTGAACGTGATTGCTTCCACGGATTTGCCGAAGTCGCAGCCTCCAACATTTGCTGCCGATGCAAACGGTGCGGCAACGCAGAAGTTTTATCTTCAGGACGGACAATATATAACCGTATATGGATTTGTAGAAGGTACTAAATATGAACTTTCTGAAAATGCGGAAGATTACAAATCCATAGAAACAATTGCCCAGGACGTTTCGTCACTGGATTATGACGGAACGAGCGGAGCTGATGCACTTAACGATCCGGTAAGCGGAACTTTTACGAAAGATGTAAACAAAAAACTGATTCCCGTTCATACCGGTTTTACAAATGAAAAGAAGGGAAGCGTTCCCACCGGTGTTATTTTACGGATTGCTCCCTGGGCATGCGCGGGTATTGTAATTCTTGCAGGAGTAGTTTTCTTTGCACTTCGTTCCCGCAGAAGATTTGAAGAAGAATAAGAAAAACTTCGGAGATTTGCCATGAAAAAGTTTTTTATATGGATGAATATCATATATGAAAGGGCAATGCTCTTTGTATTTATCGTGGCACTCCTGATTATCTGCTATGGGCTTTATGATGCCTACTACGTGTACCATAAAGCTTCGGATAACGATTATTTAAAATATAAACCGGTGGTTGGGGAAACCGTTTTAGAAGATAGCCCCATTACGCAGGATATGGTTGCATGGATTACAATCGACGGAACCAATATCGACTATCCCATTATGCAATCCGATTCCAATACCGAATATTTAAACAAAGACCCCTATGGGAATTATTCCCTGTCCGGAAGTATCTTTCTGGACAGCCGGAACAGCAGTGATTTTTCGGATCCGTATTCGATTCTTTACGGCCACCATATGGAGTACGGGAAAATGTTCGGTGCATTGGATGAATATCTGAAACCGGAATACCTAAACAAATATAATAACGGGACGCTGATGCTTGGAAGAGACGCAAAAGCAGCGTATCCGATCCGGCTTTTCGCATGTGTGAAAGTAAGTGCATATGATGATAATGCTCTGGAACCGGGAAACCTGGATTCCATTTTGAAAGTAATCGATGAGCATGCGGAGTATATCAATACCTCCATTGAAAAATCCGAACATATCATAGCTTTATCCACATGTACGGAGCCGGTATCAACGAACCGTCTGATTGTATTTGGCTATATTTACGAATAAACATCAGAAAGAAGACTATTTGAAGTGAAGCGCATTCTGAAAAAGAGAATATGGTGTGGACTTGCTGCACTGCTTATTCTTATGTCCTCCATGCTGCCCGCATTCAGCGTACGGGCGGATGGGAAGAGTGCGCCTTCGGAAACAGAAAGTACGTTTCTGGAAGAAAGCAGCGAGAACATCGCTGAAGAAAGCAGCGAAATTGCCGTCGAAGAAAGCAGCGAGATCATCGTCGAAGAAAGCAGCGAAAAGGCTGTCGATGAAACTGCAGATGTCCCGGAAAAACTACTGACCTACAAGAGTATTAAGGCTGATTCCGATTCGGATGCAACCATTGTGTTGGACGGTATCATGCCTCAAAACGCGGATGCGACAGCAGTGGATGTTACCGATGAAAGAAGCGGGGAAGGCAATGTTCTTGCAGCTTTCGACATTACCGTAAAGGACGGAGAAGAAGAATTCCAGCCCGAAGAAGGCAGCCCCATCAATGTACAGATAACGGATGAAAGAATATCCACGGACAGTGAAACGGTTGAAGTATGGCATATTCTCGATGACGGAACGAGAGTGCAGGTTACCGGTTTTACTTTGGAAGAAGGTAAGATCAGTTTTGCGGCGACGGGATTTTCGGTTTATGAAATTGTGGAAGTGGAGACCGTTGTTCCGATCGTTAATCCGGATGTGGGCTGGCAAAGAGTAGGAAGTCTGTCGGATCTTTTGGCAAATGCGCAGAAAGGATTTATCATCAGTAATCCTGACCGGTATTTCGTAACCGGAAATGAATATCAGGTTCCCACGAAAAACCGCTGGGGACTTTTGAAAACAAGTCAGGTTGCGACAAGTTCGGATGCCAATGTTTTCTGTGATAGAGGAGTGGCCGCGGGTGCGGAAACCTTTTATATTGAGGATGCTTCGCTGAATGAAGGACAACTGAAAGGATACGTCTATTTCATGAACGGAACATCCAAAGTATATATCCAGCAATCCGTAGTGCCGGACGGGGGTTGCCTGCGCCCTGTGGCATCAAAGGAGGAAGCTACGCTATTTACAATCGAGACGCATACCAATGCGGATGCATATGATTTTTTCATAGCTGTAGGAGATACGGGAACAAACAGATATACATGGAATCAGCAGGGTAACTCCGGCGGTAAAGGTTTTGCCACGTTTAATAATACAGGAGATAATAACGCCAGATTGTATTTTTGGTATTTTGTACCCGGTGACAAAGACCCCTATGGATTAGACGGTTTGAGTACGGGATTGATGGAGTATATTGACGGTGGGGTTGGACGTGCGCTTATGGCAGATCAGGACTCAAATTCTTTGATTATTTCCGATTTGGTTGTTCGTAAGGAGTCAGGAGAGAAAACCTACTATGTAAGCGGTGATAATGATATTTCCGAGTGGACATTCCATTGTGTGGAAGAAGATAAGTATACGATAAGTTCCGGAAATAAGTATTTGTACACGAATGAGGATGGCGAAATCTTTTTTACGGAAGATCCCAATCTGGCCACGATAATCAAGGTGATTCCCGAAGATCCAGATAACGACGAAGTGACCGGCAGAAGAATCGAATTATGGGTCGGAAACAAAGCGCTTTTATACAGAAACGGTCAATTTGGTTTCCATATACCATCCGAGAATTCCAAAATAAGGTTTGATTTTCTGGAAAAATCCAGTCTGGACAGAGATGATCAGGTTACGTATACCGCCAAAAAAATCAGTGTATCCGATACACCGAATAATATGAATGTGATTGTCTATACCCGTATTTGGAACGACACGGATAAGACGTATGAATTCTATGCCATTGACCATGACGGTTCACTGGTTCGCTGTTATGAACGCGGTAACAACATCATGTGGGTGGGCGATCAGATTAACACTTTGCTTTGGCATTTTACCGAGTATTATTATGAAGGAACAAATACGCCCAACAACTATTATGAATTGCAAAATACATATTCCGGCAATTATCTGGCGCCCCAGATTGAAGGAAATCATGTTCTGTCGGATAAGCCTATCGGCATAAACCTTCCGAACAGAAGAAACGGGGAATACTACTCCGATATCCTGGCCTGGGATGATGCCTATTATTCTTATGCCGGAATTCAATCCGATATTACCAACAATCGTATTAAGTCCGGATCCGATATATATGCAGATACTTTTTATTTCGCAACTTTGGAGAATATTGAAGATCATCTGACAGAAGTGCCTACCATTGATAATGATCTTTATGGTATTACGATGAAGATGGTGGATTATCCGGTAAAAAAAGGCAATGAACATCGTCAGGATGATGTTTTACAGGGAAATAGTTATACTCCGGGATTGCTTAACACAAAACTGGAATCGGACGGTTACCCGATAGCAACCAAGACAAATAAGTCGCTTGGCATTTTATATACAGGTGAAAACCAGGGAAAAGAAGTAAATCATCTTTTCCTGCAAAGTACATATAATGCCAGCGGATATTTTGAGTTTGACAGTTGCCAGAATTTTGCAACTCTGTTGGATGAAAACGGAAATGTAAAGAGTGATTTTACGGTTTATAAGCAACTTGGTACATCGGAAGCAGGAACCTCGAGAACTCTGTTGCATGGCCAGTTTTTCCCGTATAACACGATACAGGCAGGCAAGTATTCTTCGAAGACAAATTTATATGGGGCGCTGGCAAATCTTACTGATCCGAATGCGGGTGTTCTGCCGGAAAGCGATCCGAGAAAATATGAAAAATTATATGATGTCGGAACCCCGAATTACTATAACGGCATGGAAATGAGTGCAAGTTTCGTCCAGACACCGAACGGTAAAGACGACTGGGGACATGACATTATCTTTGAATTTACCGGAGATGATGATTTCTGGCTTTATGTAGATGATGAACTTGTGATTGATCTGGGTGGTATCCACTCAGCGTTGGCGGGAAACGTCAATTTTGCGACCGGAAGAGTGTTTGTAAACGGAACGGAGAGCACTTTAAGGGATGTATTTCGCAATAATTATAAAAAGAGAAATCCTTCGGCCGGTACGGATGAAATAAATTCTTATCTTCGCAAATTTTTTGCATGGGATGATGAAAAGGGAGATTTTGAGCCGATTTTCAAAGATTACTCCACGCACAAAATGAAGATTTTCTATATGGAAAGAGGCGCCGGTGCTTCCAATCTTCATATGCGATTCAACTTAAGCTATGTTACCCCCGGAAGCGTTACTTTGTCTAAGACGGTTTCCGGAACGGATGATCTGGATTTTGATATAGTTGATTATCCCTTTAATATTTATTACAAGGATCCCAAAACGGGAGTGGAGACTCTGCTTGCCAACGATATGGCGGCCAATATCGGCGTTACCTATCAGAATTGGAACAAGCAGGTTAAGTACAAAGAAACCTATACACCACCGAACAGTACAAAAGTATACCATAATGTTTTCTTCTTAAATCTGGACAAGGCAGCGGATATTCATTTTCCTATGAATACCATTGAATATAGAATCGTGGAACTCGGCGTGAACGATGAGGTTTATAAAAATGTCAGTCTGAATGGCGAAGTAATGGAGAAGCCAACCGAAACGATTGCCGGAAGCAATACCAGAAGAGATTATGATTCCGGATGGATGACGGTGGAAGAAAGACCGAAGATGGCATTTGACAACGAAGTCAATCCGGATGGTTTAAGAACACTTTATATTCAAAAGAAACTTTCGGATGAGCTGGGAAATGAAATTCATAATGATCCCACCACATTCCAATTCCGTTTGTCTCTCTCGAAGGGAAAAGAATATGATTTTGAAACGGCCTACAGAGTAAAATACCGTGTCAGAGACGATCAGAATTTCCTCTGTATGTGGGATTCCACCACACAGAGCCTTGTTTCCTCCGGTTTGACGGATTATAATTCTTTATCCCGGGAGATGAAGGAAAAGGTAACGTTCCAGACTTCCATTAACGGTGCAATCTCAAAAATCCCGGCATGGTATACTATTGAAGTACCGAACCTCCCCGTGGATTCCAGATTTAAAGTGGAAGAACGGTCCGGGGAAGTGCCTTTGGGTTATAAATTCGACAAGTATGAAAGGGAAGAAGGTACCTATGTTCCGGCTGACGGTGACGAACTGAACTCCGGAACCATCCGTGTGGATGAATCTCCTAAGATGTATGTTGACAACAAGAGAGGATATGAACTGTCCGTAAACAAAATCTGGAGTGATAAGAATTATATGAGTTCCTACGATCCGATTTATGTTGCGGTTTACGGAAGAGATAAGGTACATGATGATGAAACGGGAGAGGATACTTATGTATTGAATCCGAACCGTCTTGTAAATGGAAGCATACGTAAAATTGCTTACCCGAATACTTCCGTCCGCGTTTATCTGGATTATCTTGGCGACGGTGAAACGATAGAAGATTATGGCATTTATGAAGTCACGGTTACGAATCCCGTTGAGGGGGATGGCGGTGTAATTACGGCAGATACCGTAGCACCTGTGAATGACGGAGATCTGGTTACCATCATTGCTACGGCAAAGGGTGGCACTCCCAGGGATTATAATTATGCGGTAACCCACGAGGACGGAACGGCTACGGCAACATCCGCCGGAATTGTTCCAAATATCAGAACGGATAATGTTACCAATACCCGTTCGGGCGGAATTGTCATTACGCTTTACGATATGAATACGAATAAACCGCTTGCTGACGGCGTATTTACATTAATGCAGGGTAATACGCCTGTCGGAACCTATACCTCCGATGCAAACGGCAGGGTGACAATTTTATATGATTTTGACAGGGATACCGACTATATTCTGACGCAGACACAGTCTCCGAGCGGTTACATCGGAGTGCCGAATCCTGTGACGTTTTCCGTAGACAGTTTCGATCATGTTTCGGTAACGGGAAATGAGGAAAAATGGGCGAACGGACGTCAGGCAACAGGAACAAAGGACAATCTTGTTGCATATATTGATGTCTATAACCAGCCGTATACGCTTCAGGTAATCAAATGTGACAAAGATACCAAAGTGGCAATACCGGGGGCTCATTTTGCGCTGTATCGCGGTGTTGATTCCCTTAGCGGCAAGGTAAAAGATTATCATCCCATGCCCGGATTCGAGGACCTTGTTTCCGACGCAAACGGAATCCTTCCGAAAATCGACAGAACCTTGCCTGCGGGTATTTATTATCTGACCGAGATAGCTCCGCCTGCCGGCTATCACGGATATGACAAGGATATTTCCTTTACGCTGGATACCAAAGGATTTATGCAGGTAGATCCGGAAAGCGGAAATCTTTTTGTAAATGAGGAAACGGAAAACGGCAAAGCGTATAAATATGAGATTATTGTTCCGAACAAAGCGGATGGATTTAATCTGACTGTCCATAAAAGCGTGGAAGGTGCTTTTGGTAATAAAGAAAAAGAATTTACATTCACTTTTTCGGCGGTTGGAACGGAAGCGAATACAGGTATCGATGCAGATACGGAATACTCCTGGTCAAAGAACGGTATTGTGCAGAGTACGGCTTTAAAGAGCGGAGATACCTTTACAATGTCACATGATGATGATGTGGTTATCATTATTCCGGAAAAGGCAGATGTGACAATCAGCGAAGATTCCGAAGGATATGTTTCAAATTTCCGTTTGGATGGCGAAACTGCCGGAGAAGAGGTAAGCAGCAGAACGTTCCTTGTGGAAAGTTCGACGAAACTTACCGTTACCAACACAAAGACCGGTCAGATTCCTACCGGAGTCGTCCTGCCGATCGGAGGCATGGTAGCGTTTGCTTTGATTATTTTATCGGGAGCTGTGTATACCATCCTGAATAAGAGAAGATATCAGAAAGAATTATAACACAATTTATGTAAACCAATGTGAATTATGTTAACTTAAAATTGATATTTTGTTCACGAAAAGTTTAATTTTTAGAGGGTGTCTTTTGCCAGAAAACTGTGGCAGAAGGCACTCTTTTATGTTATAATATGCAAGTCGAATAAATACGACAATAAGTAAAAGGGAAGCAAAACCGTTCTCCGCCAAATGGGGAAAAGGGGCTGCTTGCTCGTTTTTGTCGTATTTTAAGACTGTTTAACCGACCTGGAAAATAAAACTTTATAAGGAGGATATAGGCGGTATGGCAAACAAATGGGTTTATTTATTCACAGAGGGCAAGGCTGATATGCGTAACCTCTTGGGCGGCAAAGGTGCGAACCTTGCGGAAATGACCAACATCGGTCTTCCGGTTCCCCAGGGATTTACCATCACAACGGAAGCTTGTACGCAGTACTACGAGGATGGCAGAGAGATCAATGATGAGATAAAAGGCCAGATCGATGAGTACATCGTTAAGATGGAAGAGATCACCGGAAAGAAATTCGGCGATCACGAGAATCCCTTACTTGTATCGGTTCGTTCCGGTGCCAGAGCATCCATGCCCGGTATGATGGATACGATTCTGAATCTTGGTCTGAATGAAGATGTTGTCAATGTTATCGCTGAGAAGTCCGGAAATCCCCGTTGGGCATGGGACTGCTACAGAAGATTCATTCAGATGTATTCCGATGTTGTTATGGAAGTCGGAAAGAAGTACTTCGAAGAACTGATCGATAAAATGAAAGCGGATAAGGGCGTTAAACTTGACGTTGAACTTACCGCGGATGATTTAAAGGAACTTGCAAACCAGTTTAAGGCAGAATACAAAGCCAAGATCGGTGCAGATTTCCCCACCGACCCGAAGGAACAGCTTTACGGAGCCATCAAAGCGGTATTCCGTTCCTGGGATAACCCTCGTGCCAATGTATACCGTCGTGACAACGATATCCCTTACTCCTGGGGAACCGCGGTAAACGTACAGTCCATGGCATTCGGTAACATGGGTGATGACTGCGGTACCGGTGTTGCTTTTACCCGTGACCCGGCAACCGGCGCAAAGGGACTTTTCGGTGAGTTTTTAACCAACGCACAGGGCGAGGACGTTGTAGCAGGTGTTCGTACTCCCATGAAGATAGCGGAAATGGAGCAGAAGTTCCCCGAAGCGTTCGAACAGTTCAAGAATGTCTGCGCAACCCTTGAAAATCATTACAGAGATATGCAGGATATGGAATTTACCGTA
>Ga0247608_10006236_pt1 | contig 12621 bp, 11 predicted proteins | sample 176DNAGHGlowgp2_FD_193490 | JGI IMG/M metagenome (GOLD analysis project Ga0247608, IMG submission 193490) | Sheep rumen microbial communities from Palmerston North, Manawatu-Wanganui, New Zealand - 1766 DNA GHGlow gp2 | ecosystem: Host-associated > Mammals > Digestive system > Stomach > Rumen ... | reverse complement strand
GCTATAAGAACCGGGGAACTTGACCACAGAAAAGCCATGCAGGCCACCAGATGCAGGATACCGTAAAATGGGAAAAAGATGTATAGGAAAGAGTGGGAAACTAAACATCTTTCTACCACCCATGATTTGTAATCCGGCTGCTATGAATAAAAGCATTTGCAATGCAATTAACTCTACTATTTGTGCCTATTTGTTGCCAGGTTTATTCACCCGATTCTTTGTAGAACCGAGCTATTACACCTGATTGATAGTCTTTTGCAATTCTTCAAGGAAATGTGCGGCATGGCCTCCGTCCATCTGAGCATGATGAAACTGGAAAGAGATGGGGAGCGTGGTCTTCAGCCAGCCCTTGTGATAGCGGCCCCAGGCGAGAAAGGGATTGGTGAAGGTGCCGCTGTATTGGTTGACGATGCTGTCGAGTTCCGTCCCGGTCAGAGTCGATGTGCCTACGATGACGGCCTCCTCGTCCAAGATGTCCTGACAGGTCTGGCGGATGGTCTCAGTCAGGTGCAGGTAGCTGGCGTTGAACTGCTCCAGGTCGTCCGTAACGGCAATGTCGCAGAAGCTGAGTCCGCCCTTGATGTTGTCCACTATCATGTTGACGGCCATGCGGTCGTATTTGTACAGTTTCCCGTCGTTTGGCAGCATATAGAACTCCTCCATCCTGGAGGCTGTCTTGCCGATGCACCAGCAGAGCAGCATGTTGAATTTCAGTCCGCGCCGCCTGCTGACCCTGCAGAGCCGCGACACGTCGAAGGTCTTCGTGAGCGTTACCATCGGCATGGGCGACTTCATCCATAGCTCGAACGCCATCGCCCGACTCGTCTTTTTGGGATCGATTTCCTGTTTCATACTTTTATTTCAAATGCTCATAAAACCGTTCCACCACCGCTTTCATCTCATCAGGCAGAAAGGCCATAATCATTCGTCGGGCTAAACTCCCAACGGCTACCCACTATGTCGCCAATGATTGCTCCTAACATATCTTTATATTATATTTCTATCATCTGACCAGCATGGTCGCTGATGTCCTTGTTCCATTCAAACAGCCGGAAATTCTTTATCGGAACATTCGTGAAAGCATAATCCAAAAAGAATTTTGAGTCCTCTTTGAACTGATGATGATATGTCGCCATGCTTTCTTTCCCTAATGGTTCACCCGTCTTCTGATGGTAGGCACTCTTAAATCCCCATTCTGCCATCAAGTCAATAATAGCTTGGATGCTATACCGTTTTGTCTCTCCCGATTGCCCCTTGTTACAGTTCATGTCACCAACGATGACTGTTGGATGTGCTTTCAGATAAGACTCATAGTCCATAATAGCTTCCATCGCAATCTGAGGGTATTTTTTCGGCTTGTTCGCCTCTGTGGTGGTGGGCCATGCTGCCATTATCAATGTCCCATCCACCAATAAAGGCAGGAAATATTGATGCTCAGGCATAAACCATCTTGGCACTTCTGCTCTTAATTCTGACCTCCACACAATGCCGAGTCCCTTGAAATCAAATTCGCCCATCCACTCCATTTCATAGCCGTTAGGCAAGGACACCATTTCAGGACAAGCCAATTCAGGCATTATATAGATGTCAGCCTCATGGAGTAAGATGCTATCTACCTTCTCCTGACAAAATCTGCTGATGTTGTACGATATAATCTTCATCTTCAGCAATTACCAATTCGGAGGCAGCACGATATTCTCCACACCATGCGACTCAGTGAACAGCGGGGATATTTCGTCATCGGTAAAGCCGGCGATGCCGCAGCCGATGCGAGTGACGAGGAACGTCAGTTCCGAGTGCTGCTTGGCAAACTGGATGAACTCATCCACATACGGACGGATGGTTTCCACGCCGCCCTGCATCGTGGGGATGGCATAGCTCTGTCCTTGCAGCCCCACACCCTGACCCATGATAGCTCCAAACTTGCGGTAGGCAATGTAAGCTGCACCGCCGCCATGCATTCCCTCCAGGTTGCTGCCGAAGACGAAAATCTCGTTCGGCTCCAGCGAAGTGATAAACTCTGGTGTTGTTCTCTTTCCCATAATCTCTGCCAAACCTTGTTTGTGGACCAGATAGATAGCCTCGCGAATCATCTCGGAGCCGATGCCACTCGTGCATGTTCTGCGCGTGGCAGACATCTACCATTGTCATCGTGTCACCCTCTATCTTTTCGCCGTGTTATGATTATTTAGTCTTCTTCTTTAATAACTAACAGTTATTTCACTGCTATGCCAGGGAACGCGGGCGTCCTCGCCCGCCAGTGTTGCGGGCGAGGACGCCCGCGTTCCCAGAGTCGGCTGCAAGACACGCTACTCTCTGATGGGTTCTATTCTTTCCGGAGTTCCACCTTCAACGGTGCCTTGATGCACTGGAGTTTCTCCTCGGCCACGAGACGCCAGTGGTCCAGGGTCGCCACGTCGTAGTTGCTCCAGGCGGAGCCAAAATAATAGGTGAAGGGCTGTCCCTTGTAGTGGTGCACTATGCCCACGGCGTGGCCCGGCTTGCCTGCAAGCTCGGCAGCCTCGTCGGTGCCGTTAGGGAAAAGCGTTCCGACGAAGACCTGTGACTGGTGCACTGCCGGGTTGTCTGTGGGGTCGGCATAGGCCACATAGTCTGTACCGACCATCGGCGGCTGGCCACCGTGAAGCACCACACCCATGGCGAGGGAAACGGGCTGGCTGATGCCGTCGTACCACACCGTCATGCGGTTGAAGTGAGAGCCTTTGTCGAGCGAGACGAGGCGATGCTCGGTCACGCCGTCGCCCGTCTTGCCATATGTCAGCTCAGCCGTGAAGCGCAACGGGCCGTTGTCTACTATCTTGCAGTCCTTGAAGCAATAGGGGAACACCAGCTGCCCATCTTTCATCAGTGCCGGAGCACCGCAGCCAAGGCTCGCACCTACGGAGTAGACATCCATGCCTTGGCCGTGGTCGAGGTGGAACGAGTTATCGCGGAACAGCTGCTCGCCCTCTGCTTTCCTGCCAGACTTCTTTAGCGCCTCGCCCTTCGCCCAGCCTTCCAAGTGCCGGCGATAGCGCTCCTCGACGACAGGCTCGGGCGTGTTCTTCACCCACACGTCGGTGCCAAACGACCGCTCGCCCGTGCGCTGGAGCGCTGGACCGTAGAAGCGATAGATGCCTCGGTCGTTCTCCCACGTCAAGTCATCAAGCCGCTCGCTATAGATGCGCCCGCAGACAAGCGGCTTGAACGACGCAGCCCCACCCCTTGCAATGGTATAGACAGCCGTGCCGCCCGGCTGCATCGACACGCTGAGCAACAGCTTGCCGTCGTAGCTCTTCTGAAACACCATCTCCTGACGGAGTCCATTCCTCACCGTGAGCGGCTCGTCGTGGCCAACGCCGAGCAGCTGGCAGACGGTGGCGAGGTCGACCTCGACCACCTCCTGCCGCTGCAGCTGGATAGGATTGGTTATGGTGATCAACACTTCCTGTGCCTTGACACTTAGGAGCTGCGGCATGGTGACGCTGAGCAACATCAACCAGCAGAATACCTTTTTCATCGTATAATTATAGCTTTATTTAAGATTGCCTTGCATTGTAGGCTAACTAACGGTTATTTAACTGTTTTGCCTGGGAACGCGGGCACCCTCGCCCACCACAGATGCTGGCGAGGACGCCCACGTTACCAGAGTCGGCTGCAAATATACGAATATTTTTCGGTTTCCACAGCAACTTAGCGTCAAATTCTTCAAGCCCACTATCAGGTTTGGGCTTCGGCGAGGCCGATGCTCCTATTTTGCCACGCGCTTTTTCCCACCTATTATATATATACCCTTGGTGGGCGGCGCAACAAGTCTTTGGCCAGTGAGGCTATACACACCGTGGCTGTCGGCCTGGCGAGCCACGGTTGGTGTCTCCACGCCCAAGGTGCCTGACGGGCGTATGGCGGCTGCGCCCTTGCCAGTGAACTGCCCAACGAAGAATATGGCCCCGGTACTGCACTCGCTGACGACGTAGAGGAAGGGGCGGTCAACGTAGAACTCCACCTCCTTGGGCAAGCCCGACGTGACCAAGATGCTCGTGGTGACGGCAGCCGCCGTGGTGCCCTCCTCATCGACCTTGATGATGGCATCCTGCTTCATCAAGTCTATCCAGCTCTGCTGCGTACAGAAGTCGGGGAACTCTGCCTGCTCCGACCTGAAGGCACGAGGCATGCCCAGCTGGCTCATCACGTCGTTGAGCATCAGCGACGAGCGTGTCTCAAAGCGCGGCAGCTTCAAGTCCACAATCTCACTGTGGCCATGCCGGAACAGGTCCTGCCAGCTCTCACCGTCGAGCGTCGAAAGCACATCGGCCACGGTCTTGTTCCTGCGAGGCAGAAGCACCGTCATCTCAAAGCCGCCGTAGCCGTAGGGCAGCTTCACAGCCTGCAGCACGTCGTTGTCTGCGTAGGTCAGCTCCTGCTTCTGGTGCATCAGGGGCAGGAGCTTGCCACCGTCGAATGGTTCGTCGACGGTTTTCTTGGCATCGAACTTCATCGACCACTCGCCCTTGAAGTAGATGGCGTTGAGCAGAAGGCTGAACAGGCTGGGGTTGAAGGAATCCTTGTCGAGCACCTTGCTAATCATGCCCTGCGTGTTGTCGCTTACCCACTGGTTGATGGCGTCGAGCGTCTGCCCGTCGTAGAAGTTGCGCACCTGGGGCGTGGCCCCATAGTAGTGTTGCACCTGCTCGGCAAACGAGGGCAGCAGCTTGGCACTGGAGCGGCTATTGACAAAGATGGCATTGGCCACGTTGACCTGCGTCAGCGGGTCGGCCTGGGGAGCCTCGACGAGCAGCTTATGACACAGCTGGTTGGCATCGTCGGTCGTAGCCTCGCCAAAGCCCAGCACCTGGTTTATCTCCTGCCGGGTGGTGCCGCCAGCACCATTGTTGAGCATGGCGAGGGCAAAGGTGATGCTCAAAGGCGAGACCACCATGTCGCCATCGCACTGCAGGCCGCGCATGAGCCTCCAGGCAAAGTCGTTGCAGCCCGCCATGAGCCGCCGTTGGTCGGCACTAAGCTCGATGGGCTTGGCCAAGTCGAACACACTGTTAGAGATAGCCACGCCCATACGGTCGTCGAGCATCACGTCGAATGTCTCATAGTCGCAGACGCAGTCGGGCTGAGGCATGAAGGGGTGGTAGAGCAGGCCACCGCCCTTGAAGCCCACGCCCGCCACAGCCGTGAAGTCGGCATCGCGCAGCGAGCCGTCGGGCTGCCGCAGCTGGTACTCGAAGCGCTGCAGCGTCAGGTGTCCGGCGGACAGCCGACGCTCGCTGACCACACCATCCACGCCATAGCCCTTGAGGCTGAAGTCTATGAGCAGCGTCTCCTCGGCAGTATCGGACTGTTGCTCCCCGAACACGGCATACACGCGCCCCTGCTCATCCTCGCGCAAGGCAGCATAGTAGGTGGTCTTGTTGTGGGCAAGGCGATAGAGCTTCATGTACTTACGGTCGCCGATGGTGGTCTCGCCACTGATCAGGTAGGCCACCCTGCTAACCGTCTCCTTGTAATAGCCCTCTGCCGTCGTGGGCAGCTCATCGGCACTCATCCGCGCCAGCTCCTCGGCGGTGTAGCGGTCTTCGAAATGGTGGTGGCTGTAGAGCCACGACTTCCCCTGGCTCAGCATGGGCATACCCACCTTCACCTGTGCACCTGCGGTAACCGCGCTGAGCAATAGTGCCACCAGCACGGTCGTCAATGCTAATACATTTTCCTTTTTCATAATACTCTGTTTTTAAAGGTTAAATCTTGGTGGCAAAGGTACGACAAAGATGTCTATTCTCCAATTTTTCGAGTACACAAATAGTACACAAATGGCTTTCCGCGCCCTTCTGGCAGTACACAAGCAGTACACAGACACCAGCGAGAAGCCCTGCTAATACGCGACAGAGGCTGGTGAACTCGCCACAGGCCACACACATTTTTCATGCTGTAAGGTTGGCCGCCGCCCCTCAAGGGGAGGTCTGTAACTTCAAAAAAACAGGAACAACAAATTAAATAGTCCAATTTGTAACTCACTGATTTCCAAAAGGGAGCAGAGGCCAAAGAAAAAGCACTGACTTTTGCTCGAAAAGCACTGACTATTTTTCGTAAAGCACTGACTATTTTCCAAAAAGCACTGACTATTTTTCAGAAAGCTCCACGTGGTGATTAAGGCGAGTCCAAGCCGTGCCTATCCGCTTGCTTCTGACGGGCTACTTTCTTCGCTTCAGCACAAGAAAGGACAGCAGCCACCCGGCATCGCGAAACATGCAGGGTGGCTGCTGCCCTAAAGTAGCCCAAACGATGGTGGGCGCTCCCGGCTGGTATCAGTTCTTTGAGGCCTTCTTGCGCTGGTCGTGGTCGAGTATGGCCTTGCGCATACGCATGGACTTGGGCGTCACCTCAACCAGCTCGTCGGCCTTGATGTATTCGAGGCACTCCTCGAGGCTCATCACCGTCTTGGGTATGACGCGCGCCTTGTCGTCGCTGCCCGATGCCCGCACGTTGGTGAGCTGCTTGGCCTTGCAGACATTGATGACCAGGTCGTTGTCGTGGACGTGCTCGCCCACCACCTGGCCGTAGTACACCTCGTCGCCGGGGTCGATGAAGAACTTGCCACGGTCCTGGAGCTTGTCTATGGCGTAGGCGTAGGCCGTGCCGGTCTCCAAGGCTATCATGGAGCCATTGACACGACGCTCTATATCGCCCTTGTAGGGCTGGTACTCCTTGAAGCGGTGGGCCATGATGGCTTCGCCCTGGCTGGCGGTGAGGACGTTGGTACGTAGTCCGATGATGCCTCTTGAGGGAATGTCGAAGGCTATGTTGACGCGATCGCCCTGGCTCTCCATGGACGTCATCTCTCCCTTGCGGCGGGTCACCATGTCGATCATCTTCGAGGCAAACTCCTCGGGCACGTTGATGGTGAGGTCCTCGATGGGTTCACACTTCTTTCCGTCGATCTCCTTGTAGATGACCTGCGGCTGCCCCACCTGCAACTCGTAGCCTTCACGGCGCATTGTTTCGATGAGCACCGAAAGATGAAGCACGCCGCGGCCAGAGACCACCCATTTGTCGGTAGAGTCCTCGAAGGGCTGCACGCGCAGGGCGAGGTTCTTCTCCAGCTCGCGCTGCAGGCGGTCGCTGATGTGACGTGAGGTGACGAACTTGCCCTCACGGCCAAAGAAGGGAGAGTCGTTGATGGTGAAGAGCATCGACATGGTGGGTTCGTCGATGGCTATGGGCGGCAGCGGCTCGGGTTGCTCTGCGTCGCAGATGGTGTCGCCTATCTCGAAGTGCTCCAGGCCTATGACGGCGCAGATGTCGCCGCAGTCCACGCTGTCGGTACGGTGATGGCCCATGCCGTCGAAGGTGTGCAGCTCCTTGATGCGGGTCTTTTCCTGCGTGCCGTCGCGATGGCTGATGGTGACGGCCATGCCGTCGGTGAGCGTGCCGCGGTGGACGCGCCCCACGGCTATGCGCCCAGTATAGCTGGAGTAGTCGAGGCTGGTGATGAGCATCTGCGGCGTGCCCTCGAGGCGCGCGGGAGCCGGTATCACCTCTACTATCTTGTCGAGCAGGTAGGTGATGTCGCCAGTGGGTGTATGGTAGTCTTCTCCCATCCAGCCGTTCTTGGCTGAGCCATAGACCACGGGGAAATCGAGCTGGTCCTCGGTGGCATTGAGCGAGAACATGAGGTCGAACACCATCTCATAGACCTCCTCGGGACGGCAGTTGGGCTTGTCTACCTTGTTGACCACGACGATGGGCTTGAGGCCTATCTCAAGGGCTTTCTGCAGCACGAAGCGCGTCTGAGGCATGGGGCCCTCGAAGGCATCGACGAGCAACAGACAGCCATCGGCCATGTTGAGCACACGCTCCACCTCGCCGCCGAAGTCGCTGTGACCCGGAGTGTCGATAATGTTGATCTTTACGCCTTTCCATACTATGGAAACATTCTTGGAAAGGATGGTGATGCCACGCTCGCGCTCCAGGTCGTTAGCATCGAGCACCTGGCTCGACAGGTTCTGGCCTTCACGGAAAAGATTGCCAGCGAGCATCATCTTGTCCACAAGCGTAGTCTTGCCGTGGTCTACGTGTGCGATAATCGCAATATTCCTGATTTCTTGCATATACCTATTTTAAAAAACGGGTGCAAAGGTACTACAAAAAATGAAGAATGAAGAATGAAGAAAGAAGAATCGCAGGCAGAAAAGCACAAAAAAAGTTAAAAACACGCATGGCGAACTTAAAAACTTCGCGCTTCGTGCGCCGTTGTTGGCTAAAAGTAGTACCTTTGCAGCCGCGTTTCGGAAAGACCGAAGCATTGACCACCGTTATCTGGCTGTGATTAAGGCCAGACAGGCGATGAAAGGATGCTAATGGCGCAACAATCATTAATCAAACAACAAACATCATGTATTTAGACCAAGCCAAGAAGCAAGAGATCTTCGGCCAGTATGGCCAGGCAACCACCGACACGGGTTCGGCCGAGAGCCAGATTGCCCTGTTCACCTATCGCATCAAGCACCTTACGGAGCACCTCAAGCAGAACCACAAAGACCACGTCACCGCTCGCTCGCTGACCATGATGGTAGGCAAGCGCCGCAAGCTGCTGAAGTATCTCTACAACAAAGACGTCAACCGCTACCGCGCCATCATCAAGGCTCTCGGACTACGCAAGTAAGCCACCGAGAACGGCAGCACAAATGGCAACCAAATCGTGCCGACCATCCCTACCGGACGGTCGGCACGATTGTTTGTGCTACCCGTAGAGCCACTGAGCAGGCACGGTACGAATGTGTTTTGAAGAGAGCCAGTAGTTTTAGCGTCGATTTCTTGCTTGGTTCGCATAAAATTACTACCTTTGCCCAAAATTTTCTCAGCCATGAAAAGAGTACATATCGTCATTGCCATGCTGTTGGCCTTTGCCACCCTGACGGCAACGGCTCAGAAACGCAAGGCCACAGTGAGGAAGAAGGCGGCCCCGACCGCCGTACAGAAAGAGCCCGAAGACCCCAGGCTCACACAAATGCTTGCAGCCACACAGCGCATCATGTTCGTCGACAGCGTTGTGGTGAGCAAGAAAAGCTTTCTCAATGCCATACACCTCAACCCAGAGACGGGAAAGCTGGCACGCACCACCGACTTCCTGGGCAAGAAGGGCGACCAACAGGGCACAGCCTACCAGAACGAACTGGGCAACAAGCTCTACTTCTCAACCGCCGGTAAGCTCTACACCAGCGACCTGATGGACGGAGAGTGGGCCAAGCCTGCGCCAATGGAAGGCATCGACACCTTTGGCGAAGACAACTACCCCTTTATGATGACCGACGGAACCACCTTCTTCTTCGCATCAACCGACGGAGAGGGGCTGGGAGGCTACGACATATACATGACACGCTTCGACTCGGAAAGCGGCAAGTACCTCAAACCAGAGAACATTGGCATGCCATTCAACTCCGAGGCCAACGACTACATGTATGCCATCGACGAAATGGACTCCATAGGCTATTTTGCCAGCGACCGACGGCAGCCAGAGGGCATGGTCTGCATATACACCTTCATCCCCAACCCAGTGAGGCGCACCTACGACCCCGACGAGTTAGACACAGACAAGCTAAAGAGCCTGGCCAGGATAGACCGAATAAAAGACACCTGGGGCGACGGTAGGCAGCGGCAGGCTGCCATGGCACGCATCAAGAGGCTTACCGCTGCCAGGAAGGCAAAGAAAGCCGACGAGATACTGTTCCCCATCGACGACAACACCTGCTACACCAGGCTGGCCGACTTCAGGCTGCCCGACAACCGCCAGCGATTCGCCGAGCTGCAGGACAAGAAGAAAAGGCTCGCCACGCTGGCCACAAACCTTGAGAAGAGCAGACAGGAGTATGCCAAGGCATCGGCTGCCGAGAGAGACCTCATGGAAGCCGAGCTGATGAGAAACGAGAACGAATACTACGAACTCGAACAGGTAATACGCCAGATAGAGAAAAACATCAGAAACACGGAGCTGCAACTAATGCAATAGACCACCAAAGCCCATGAACGCGAAAAGACACTTTCCTGAGTCGGAGCTGGTAATCAACAACGACGGCTCATGCTTCCATCTGCACCTGAAGCCAGAACAACTGGCCGACAGGGTAATCATGGTAGGCGACCCCAACAGGGTAGACACAGTAGCCGCACACTTCGACTCCAAAGAGTGCGAAGTGAGAAACCGAGAGTTCCACACCATCACTGGCAGCTACAGAGGGAAACGCATCACCTGCCAGAGTCACGGAATAGGCTGCGACAACATCGACATCGTGGTCAATGAACTCGACACCCTGGCCAACATCGATTACCTGACGCGCGAAGAACGCGACGAGCACCGCACGCTGACCATGGTGCGCATTGGCACCTGCGGCGGATTGCAACCGTTCACACCTACGGGGTGTTTTATAGCCAGCGTGAAGAGTATAGGCTTCGACGGCCTGCTGAACTACTACGCCGGGCGCAACGTCGTCTGCGACATACCCATGGAGAGAGCCTTCACCGAGCACATGCAGTGGGACCCCATAAAGGGCGCGCCATACGTGGCCGTGGCCGACGAGCAACTTATAGAGCAGATAGCACGCGACGACATGGTGCGCGGCTACACCATCTCCTGCGGAGGATTCTACGGACCGCAAGGCAGGGTGCTGCGAGCCGACATCGCCGACCCCAAGCAGAACGAAAAGGTGGAAAGCTTCGAATACGAGGGCATGAAGATATGCAACTTCGAGATGGAATCGTCGGCACTGGCCGGCCTCTCGTCGCTACTCGGCCACCGAGCCATGACCTGCTGCATGGTGGTGGCCAACCGCTATGCGCAGCAGGTAGACACCGAGTACAAGAACTCAATTGACATACTCATACAGAAAGTGCTTGACCGTATATGATTCCTGCTCTTATCTTTGCACTGCTCTTTGTCATCCTTGCCGTAGCCTTCTTGATGGGCAAGGGCGACAGGCTTATTGCCGGCTATAACACCATGAGCGAAGAGCAACGCCGGCAGGTTGACATCCACCGTTTGAGAAAGCTGATGGCCGTGGTCAGCGTGCTTGGCGCAGCATTCTGTGCCTTGATGCCATTCATACCTCACGACATAGTCACGGAACTCTCTGTCACACTTATCTTTATTCTAATATGCATAGTGGTTGTCATCCTTGCCAACACATGGGCCAAAAAGAAGCAGCAATGATACCTTCCTTCGAAAGCGACTACAACAATGGGGCACATCCAAAGGTGCTCCGACATCTCATAGAGACCAACGACAGCCAGAGTGCCAGCTATGGCTACGACACCTGGAGCGAGCAGGCCAGGCAGAAGATTAGAATGGCCTGCCAAACACCCAACGCTGACATCTTCTTCCTCGTGGGAGGAACGCAGGCCAACGCCACCGTCATCGACGCCCTGCTACCCTCTTACGCAGCAGTCATAGCCACACAAACGGCACACATCAGCGTACACGAGTCGGGAGCCATAGAGGCCAATGGGCACAAGGTCATCACCCTACCCGCCCATCAAGGCCGAATGGTAGCCACGGAGCTTGACGACTACCTCAGGCGCTTCTTTACCGACCCCACATGGGAGCACATGGCTGTGCCTGGCATGGTTTACATCACCTTTCCCACCGAACTCGGCACACTCTACAAGGCCACCGACATAGAAGCCATACACCAAGTGTGCCTACAACACGAGCTGCCACTCTTCGTCGATGGCGCACGACTGGGCTACGGACTGGCATCGCCCGAGGCCGACATTGACATGCCGTGGCTTGCCCACCACTGCGAAGCCTTCTACATCGGAGGCACTAAGGTAGGAGCCTTGTGTGGCGAAGCAGTGGTATTCCCCAATGGCGCACCACGGGGTTTCTTCACCATGGTCAAGCGCCACGGGGCACTACTGGCCAAGAGCAGACTGGCCGGCGTGCAATTCGACGCGCTCTTCACCGACGGACTCTATCTCGACATCGCCCACCATGCCATCGATATGGCGCAACGCATGAGGAGACTCTTCGCCAATGCCGGGCTACCCATGAAGGACTCACCCACCAACCAGCAATTCGTTACCCTTACCCATGACCAAAGGGAACACCTCATGTCACACGTTCTCTTTGAGACATGGGAACCCATAGACAACGACCACACACTCTGCCGCTTCGTCACCAGCTGGGCCACCACCGACGATGACCTCCGACAGCTCGAAACTGCCTTAAAACAGCTATAGAACGAGAATAAACCACTGAAATGGGCACGAAGTACAAGAACTCCATCGATGCACTCATCGAAGAAGTGCTTAGCAGAACCTGCTCCCACTAATCATCTCAAGCCATAGCCTTACGCCATTTATAGCGGAGACACATATTATTTCGCCCCACAGCCAAGAGCACAGCCTCGCCCGCCTTCGTTTATTGCAGGGCGATTTTATCGCCCCACAGCCAAGAGCACAGCCTCGCCCGTCTTCGTTTATTGCAGGGAGATTTTATCGCCCCACAGCCCTGCTGGCTTGCTACCAACGGGACGCAAGAATCCGGCTGAGCGGAAAAGTCCGTAAAGTCCGTTCTGTCCGTTGCCAAGCTTATACACTATTGACATTTAGAGTCAACAG
>Ga0247608_10006234_pt1 | contig 12626 bp, 9 predicted proteins | sample 176DNAGHGlowgp2_FD_193490 | JGI IMG/M metagenome (GOLD analysis project Ga0247608, IMG submission 193490) | Sheep rumen microbial communities from Palmerston North, Manawatu-Wanganui, New Zealand - 1766 DNA GHGlow gp2 | ecosystem: Host-associated > Mammals > Digestive system > Stomach > Rumen ... | reverse complement strand
GACATCTGCGCCTGAGCGGGAAGTTCAATGGTGGAATAACCGATGGAGGAGAAGACCAGGACGGCACCTTCCTTCACCGTGATGGTGAAGTTGCCGTCGATGTCTGTGATGGTACCGTTGTCCGTACCTTTTTCCTGGACTGCGGCACCGATGACGCCGTAGCCGTCGGCCGACGAGGTTACCACACCGGTAACCGTAATCTGCTGGGCAAAGGCGTTGAAGCCAATCAGCAGAAGGGCCGATACAAAAATAGATTTTAGTTTGAACATATAATAATGGTTGTTAGTTCCGTGTCCGGAAGGCGGTGGTTTTCGCCTGCCGCAAATATAGGTATTATGTGCCTGCCCATCCTGCAAGGGATGTTACCTTTGCTGCAACAATTGTTTCCGCTTAACATTTTTTGCGCCAATTGATTCAAAGTTTTGTAACTTTGTTGGCCTTATGGAAAACGGACGCATCATTTTGGGCATAGACCCGGGTACGCAGCTGCTGGGCTTCGGGATTATCCGCGCGGAGGGAAAGAAGGCCTCCTACGTGGACATGGGCGTGCTGGACCTGCGGAAGGAAAAGGATGCGTATGTGAAGCTCCAGGCCATTTATGACTGCATCTCCGAGGTGTGCAAGAGCTACCATCCCACGGAGCTGGCCATCGAGAGCCCCTTCTACGGAAAGAATGCGCAGGTGGTGCTCAAGCTGGGCCGGGCCCAGGGGGCGGCCATGATAGCCGCGCTGGAGTACGGGGTGGAATCCGTGACGGAATACGCTCCCAGAAAGGCCAAGGAGGCCATTGTGGGCAATGGCGCGGCCTCCAAGGAACAGGTGCAGCTGATGCTGGAAAAGACGCTGGACGTCCGGCTGGAAGCCCAGCACCTGGATGCTACGGATGCCCTGGCCATCGCCCTCTGCCATTTCTACGAGACCTCGTCTCCGCTGAAATCGGCCCGTGGAAAAGGGGGATGGGAGCAGTTTCTCAAAGACCATCCGGAGCGGATTGCATGATTTTCAAAATTTTTTTAAACCTTGCCGCCGGGATGGTGTCAAAGTAGTGTATTGCTTGAAAATATATATGGTTAGAAAAGTGCTGCTGGCCTTTGCGGGCCTCTTTGCGGGCCTCATCCTGAGTGCCCAGAATTACAAGATTACCCTCCAGTTGCAGGACGCCTCCAACGGCGAGCCCGTGGGTTTTGCTACGGTTTCCGTGACGCCTGCCAAGGGCCAGGCCAAGTATACCCTTTCCGGCTCTGACGGAAAGGCTGTGCTGGAAAAGGTTAAGGCCGGAGCTTACACCCTCAAGGCGGAGCTGATGGGCTACAAGGCGTATGAGCAGAAATTGGAGCTCAAGGCCGATGCGGCCCTGGGCATCGTCAAGATGGAGCCGGACCAGCAGGTGCTGGATGCCGCCTCGGTGAGCGCCGTGGGCAATCCCATCCTCATCAAGAAAGATACGGTGGAGTACAATGCCTCCTCCTTCAAGATCTCCGACGACAACATGCTGGAGGACCTCCTGAAGAAGCTTCCCGGCGTGGAGGTGAACGAAGACGGCTCCATCACGGCCAACGGTGAAACCATCACCAAGATTACCATCGACGGAAAGACCTTCTTCCTGGACGACCCCCAGCTGGCCTCCAAGAACATCCCCGCCAAGCTCATCGATAAAGTGAAGGTGGTGAAAAAGAAGAGCGAGCAGGCCGAATTCACCGGCATCGACGACGGAGAGGACGAGACGGTGATAGACCTCAGCGTCCGCAAGGGCATGATGAACGGCGTGTTCGGAAACGCCATGGCCGGCGGCGGTCACGACATTCCCTCCTCCAAGGATGCCGCCGGCGACTGGCGCTGGCAGGGTGCCTTCATGGGAGGCCGATTTACGGAAGACAGCCAGATCAGCGTTATCCTGAATGCCAACAATACCAACAACCGAGGTTTCAACGACCTCAGCGGCAACATGATGGGCGGCATGATGGGCGGTGGCGGCAGGTTTGGCGGCGGTGGCGGCAACAACGGCATCAACACCACCTGGATGGGCGGAGCCAACGCCAACTTCGACCTTCTGGACAAGAAGATGCAGCTGGGTGGCAATTACTTGTACAACGGCTCCATCCGTGACGTCCTCCAGACCACCCGCAAGGAGACGTACCGGGATGACGGAACTTCGCTCATTTCGGATACGGACGGAAAAAGCCGCACTTTCACGGACGGCCACCGCTTCGGCATGCGGCTGGAGCACAAATTCTCCGAGAATACCTCCATCCTTTTCCAGCCCCAGTTCAACTTCGGCCGCGGAAACTATGTCCAGCAAAGCATCTTCGATACGGACACCAAGGCCAAGGACGGAAGCCTCACCAACACCAACGACGGTTTCACCAACAACAGCGGCAACAACCGCAACTGGAGCACAAACGGCTTCCTCCTTTTCCGCCAGCGCCTGGGCATGCCCGGCCGCACGCTGTCGGTAAACCTTACCTGGAGACTCTCCAACAACTTCCTGAACGGCTATAACCAGTCGCTTACCAATTCCCAATATACGGATACCGGAGAGCCCGGCGTCACCACCCTGGTGAACCAGCGCATAGACCAGAGCAGCAAGAGCCGCAACGTGGGCGCCCGTCTGGTCTATACGGAACCCTTAGGCGGAAACTTCTACATGGAAGGCAGTTACAATATCAACTATACCCGGTCCGAGACGGAGAAGCTGGTATACAACAGCGGCGCTTTCGACTGGGGTAGGGATCCCTTTGCGCTGGGAATGGGCGCCCTGCCTTACACGGCCCAGGGAGAGGCTTTGGATGCCAGTTACACCAACAATGTGTTGAACCGCAACCTGAACCACAACATCGGGGCGGCGTTCATGTACCAGGGGGAAGGCCTGCGGGCCCAACTGGGCGCATCGGCCATCCCCACCAATACCTATAATTATACCAACGGAAAGGAATACACGGACAAGCGCTGGAATTTTGCCCCCCGGGCCATGCTGTTCTACGATTTCAACGACCATTCCAATGTGCGTCTTTTCTACTTCGGCCGCACCGCCCAGCCTTCCACCAGCCAGCTGAATCCGGTGCTGGACAATTCCAACCCGCTGGCCATGAGCCTGGGCAACCCCTACCTGACTCCCTATTTCACGCACTCCGTCCGCAACGAGTGGGAAATCTCCAACAAGGAGACGTTCTTCACCCTGCGCATCAACGCCCAGGGCGGCATGACGCAGAACCCCATCACCAACGCCTCCTGGTACGACGGGAACGGCCGCCAGTACTCTTTCCCGGTGAACGGTCACAATACCTACAACGGCAGTGTGCGGATTACGCTCAATTCGCCCATTGCCAAGTCCAACTTCTCCATTTCCAACACGGCCAACATCTCCTATTCCAAGACGGGCAACTTCGTGGGAAAAACCAGTCTGGACATGACCAAGTACCTGGTTGGAGACAATTTTGACTATGAGGGCTTCCATCAGGATTACTTTGAGGGTGACGGCAGCCTGTGGGCCCAGAGTTTCGTGGACAATATTACCCGCAGCCTTTCGGTGATGGAGAACCTCCGCTTTACCTATCGCAACGATTACTTGGAAATCATCGCCAGCGGCCGCACCCGCATGAGCAAGCCTTGGTACACCGTTCAGGCGGCCGTGGCGGCCACCTTCAACAACCGGGCGGGCGGCTCCGTCAAGTGGACCATCGGCTCCACGGGCATTGAGCTGGGAACCGAGGTCAACTACCAGTGGTACAACGGCTACACCACGCCCCAGAATCCCCAGCTGGTGTGGAACGCCAATGTCTCCGTGCCCCTGTTCAAGCGTCAGGCCACGCTGTCCCTGCGGGCCTACGACTTGCTGGACCAGGCCAAGAACCTGCAGGTGGCCGTTACGGACAACTATTATCAGGAGACCCTTAACAACACCCTGGGCCGATACGTGATGCTTTCCTTCACCTGGCGCTTCGGCAGTTTCGGCGGCCGGGGCGGACGCGGCGGCGGAAACTTTCGTCCCGGCGCCGGCGGCCCGCCCATGGGCGGCGGTTTCGGCGGCCGCAGGTTCTAAGCCAGCGTTTTCACATAGGCGCGCCACTTCTCGATGAGCGCAGCCATGTCTTCCGGCAGGGCGGCTTCGAAATGGAGCCGCTCTCCCGTTACCGGATGGGTGAAGCCCAGGGTGCGGGCATGCAGGGCCTGCCGGGGGCAGAGGGCAAAACAGTTCTGGATAAACTGCCGGTATTTGGCATAGATGGTTCCCTGGCGGATTTCCGCGCCGCCATAACGCTCGTCATTGAAAAGCGGATGGCCGATGGAAGCCATGTGCACACGGATTTGGTGCGTTCGGCCTGTCTCCAATCGGCATTCCACCACCGTGATGAAGCCCATCCGCTCCAGCACGCGCCAGTGCGTCACCGCCCATTTTCCCTTCTCTGGGTCCTCATAAACGCGGAAGCGCAGCCGGTCGTTGGGGTCCCGGCCGATGGTGCCCTCGATGGTACCCTCGTCCTCCTGTATATTACCCCACACCACGGCCGTGTAGATGCGGTCGATGGAGTGGACGAAGAATTGGTCGGCCAGGTGGAGCTGGGCGGCGGGGTTCTTGGCCACCACCAGCAGGCCGCTGGTATCCTTGTCTATCCGGTGTACCAGCACGCCCATGCGCTCGTCCTCCACGTCCGGGCTCAGGTGCAAGTAATAGGCCAGGGCGTTTACCAGCGTGCCGTTGTAATTGCCGTGACCGGGGTGCACCACCATGCCGGCGGGCTTGTTCACCACCAGCACGTCGTCGTCTTCATAGACAATGTCCAGGGGAATGTTTTCCGGCAGGATTTCCGTGCCGCGACGCTCGTAGGGCATCACGAACTTCACCACATCCAAGGGCCGCACGATGTAGTTGGCCTTGACGGGCTTCTCGTTCACTAGCACATAGCCCAACTTGATGGCCTGCTGCACCCGGCTCCGGGAGGTGTCTTCCTGATGCTCCGCAATGAAGCGGTCTATCCGCACCGGCTCCTGTCCCTTGTCCACGTTGAGCCGGAAGTGTTCGAACATCAAGTCTTCTTCCGTGGTCATTTCTGCGGAAGTTTTTCCGGATCCAGCGTAAGGGAAATGTTCACGCCGCTGCCCAGGGAGCGCACCGTTCCGGCGGCGTCCTGCTTATATACCACGGCGTTCATGGAATCTGCATAGCTGCGGATACCGGGGTCGAAGGTGACGCGCCCCACATTGAGGAAACGCTCCCGGATGGCATCCGTAGCGCTCAAATACTTCATGCCGGTGAGCTTGGGAACGGTGGTCTTGTTATCCTGTTCCCCAACTCCTACGGTAAGGTCTATCACGGAACCGCTCACCACTTCCTGTCCGGCCCTCACCTCTTTTCCTTCGCAGTGCTGGGCCAGGACATTGTTGGTGGCCATGTCCTTCACATAATTGAGGCGCCCTACATTGAGGCCGCGGTTGCGGAGCTCCGACAGGGCCTCCGTCACGGAATAGCCGTACAGATTGGGCATAATCACCTTGCGGGGCACCACGGAATTGATGGTAAGAAAGATGCTGCGGCCCTTCTTCACCGTGTCTCCGGCCTTGGGCTGCTGGCGGTACACCACGCCTCCGGCCAGGCGGCGGACAAAGACGGAATCCACCACCTTCACGTTTACATCTTCCTGCCGGGCCAGCTGCCGGGCCTGGGGCACCGTGAGGTTGGCGAAGTCCGGAGTGATGACGGTTTTTCCGTGCCGGGTAATCAGATTGAGGCCGATACTGGCCAGCAAGCCCAAAGCCACAATAAAAGCCGCACCCAGCAGGAGGTTTTGCCATATCCAGCGGGTGTCTTTTGCCACTTTCTCAACTTTCTTTTTGTCTGCCATACTTCGCAAATGAGAATATCTCCGCGAAGTTACGAAAAAATATTCATAACTTTGTGCAGCATGAAAAAAGGAACCCTCATCTCCCTGGCCCTGGCCTTTACGGTCCTCATGAGCCTCCCCTGGCTGGTCCCGCACTGCGGGGCCCTGGCCCTGATAGGCCTTCTGCCGCTTCTTGTTATGGAGCGGCTGGCCACGGAACACCAAGTCAAGCACTTCTGGTGGTGGCACTACGCCGCCTTCGTCCTGTGGAACGCCGTCACCACCTGGTGGGTGGCCGGAGCTACCGTGGGCGGAGCCGTCTTCGCCATCCTGGCCAACGCCCTGCAGATGAGCGTCATCTTCGGCAGCTTCCGCTGGGTGAAACGGCGCTTGCAGGGCATCCTCCCTTATCTTTACCTGGCTGCCGCCTGGATGGCCTGGGAGCGGTTTTACCTTACATCGGCCCAGATTTCCTGGCCCTGGCTGGTGCTGGGCAACGCCTTTGCCGAATCTACCGGCCTCATTCAATGGTACTCCGTGCTGGGCACCCTGGGCGGTTCTCTGTGGGTATGGGCCTCCAACCTGGCCCTCTTCGGCCTCATGGTAGCCCTATCCGACGGGCGCATGGCCTTTTGGAACGCCAAGGCCCGCATCAGCGCCTTTGCCGGCACCATCGTGGTGTTGCTGGGGCCCATGCTCTGGTCCCTCTGCCTGAAGCCTGCCTCCGGCGGGGAAACGCTGAAGGTGGTGATAGGCCAGCCCAATTACGACCCTTACGAGAAATTCGAGTCCCTGAGCCGGGAAGAGCAGGATACACGCTTCCTCTCCTTACTTGAAAAGGCCGATTGGTCCTCCCCCGAGCCCACGCTGGTGCTGGCGCCCGAGACTTTTACCTCGCATGTGTCCACCAACCGGGTGCTGGGGCACGAGACCTTCCTGCGCTTCCAGAACTTCCTGAAAGAGCATCCGCAGGCCAGCATTCTTTACGGCGCGTCCACCCAGGAGCCCGTCCTGTCCTATGCCCGTCCGCACCCCTGCGCCTACGACCTGGGCGTCCAGCCCGACGGTCGCAACCTCTGGGTGCTCATGCACAACTCCGCCATCCTCACGGACACATCGGCCGTTTATCAGATTTACCACAAGTCCAAGCTGGTGGTGGGAACGGAGCTTACGCCCTATCCGCAGGTCTTCATCCCCTTGGAGAAGTGGCTGTCCCGCGGCGGTCAACTTATGGCCAAGGACATAGGCCAGAAGGAGATTTCCTGCCTCAAACTGGCCGATGGCACCCCGGTGGGCGTTCCCATCTGCTATGAATCCGTGTATGGAGAGTTCTGCACCGGCTACGTGAAGAAAGGCGCCCGGCTGCTGGCCGTCATCACCAACGACGCCTGGTGGGGCGACACTCCCGGCTACCGCCAGCACCTGAGCTACAGCCGCCTCAGGGCCATCGAAACGCGCCGATGGGTGGCTCGCTGCGCCAATACGGGGGTATCGGCCCTAATCAACCCCGCCGGCCGGATTGTGAGCCGGACGCCCTGGTGGGAACCGGCCCTGCTGGAAGGAACGGTGCAGTTGCGTGATGAGTTGACGTTCTTCGTGCGGTACGGAGACATGGTGGGAAGGGTGTCCGTGCTCCTTTTCCTCCTATTGGCCGCCGCCGCCCTCCTGCGCAGAAACCGTTAAAATCTGCGGCCGCCGAAACCTGTTCTTTTCGTTGGGCAAATTCAATCACCGCAGGCTGCCGTTGTACCATAATGAGCAGAATGTCAATTGTTTACGCAAATTAACCTGCGCCGTTACGCATAGGTTGATTTGCGCAATATATTGATTTTTAATCATATACCGTACAACGGCTGTGTGGTGTATCATAAACGTCCCTATTATGGTTGCCCTTGGCCTTGCCGGGGCAATTGTTCAACCAACGGAGAGACTTTACTACCTCTCCGTTTGGGTACGCAGGATGCACATATCCGGCCCAAATCATGCGGTAGCGAGACAGGGAGGTACGCAGGATGCATGAAATCGGCCCAAAACGTGTTGTAGGGTGGCTGCCATCCGGTACAACCATGGCCGTATGCAAGCAAAGGTACAAAAAAGCTTGACAACTAACTTATTGACTGTCATTGTATTATAGTACATTTCTCGTTCAAAAATCGAACGAGAAATGTACTATAACCGACACAGTGTCAATTACTTAGTTGTCAAGGCAATGGGTGCTTAAAACAGCGTTGGGTGGTTTTCCTCCAATTCAGACAAAACCTTGGACAGGATGGCCTCCCGGAAAAGGGTAGCTTTAGCGTGTACCTTGAAACGGGAGCAGTACTCTTCGATGGCGGCCATTTCGCTGTCATTGAAATAGAGCATGTAACGGTTGTGGCGCCGGAGCATGGCTTTTTGCTTCTCCAGATATTCCGGATCTACACCGGCGATGGGTTTTGCTTTTCTGGCCATACTACAGTTGTACGTATTTGTGTAAGATGATTCCTTTCCTGTCCATCTGGAGCACGAAGGGCATCACGGAAAGGTCGAAGCTGTCCAACAGTTCCGTGGCCTTGTCCGGCTGGCTTTCATACAGGGCGTCCATGTCTACCAGGAGCACCTTCGTCTTGCGCTTTTCCTGTACCAGGGCGTCCACTTTGTCCAGTAGCTCCCGGCAGGCCTCGCAGCCGCCGGTATAGAACACCAGATAGGTGGGATTCCCCTTCAGTTTCCGGAGCCGGAAAGTGCCTTCCTTGACGGGACGGGCAAAGAGACAGCCCTTGCGGCGCAGCGTTCCCGGTACCGTGAGGTCCGGAATCTGCGTACCCACGGGGGTCCTTTGGGCCAGGGAAAGCATCAGCTCTCCCAGTGAGGAAACCTGGGCCTTGTCGGCCTCCGTGTCCCAGATGTCCGGCTGCTGGATGTATTTCTGGATGAAGGGGATGGAGGCGTCGCGGTACACTTCCGTGCGCTGGGAGAAGAGATAGTACAGCAGGTCTCCGAAAGCCTGCTTGTAGGCCCCCAGGTCTCCTTCCCCGAAGGTCCTTTGGGCCATGTAGCCGGCCACGTCCATTACATCGGCCACCTTGAGGCTGTCTCCGTAGGCGCTGAACAGCTGTTGCAGGCGCTCCATTTCGGCCGATTCTCCATAGACGTATTCCTCCTGCCCCAGTTCCCGCTTCAGCAGCAGCTCCAGGGCTCCGCTGTCCAGGCCGCGCCCCACGATAACCCCGTCCGGGTTCACCAGAAACAGCTTGGGGGTCTGGAGCACGCCGTAAAGCATCTGCCAGTTGGAGCTCACCTCCGGGTCCCAGAGGTGGGTGAAGGCCTCCTTTCCCTCCCGCCAGGCGCTCCATTCCGGGGCCGATGCGCCCGTGTAGATGGCATAGTAGCTGACGGGGTATCGGCCTTCCTCCGCCAGGGCCTGCAGCCGGGGCGTTTCCCGCTTGCAGGTGGAACAGCCGGCGTCATAGAAGTACAGGACGCTGTATCGGCCCTCCTTCCGGAGGGGAATCCGCATCCGGCTGCTGTCCGGGGCAAAGAGGGTGAGCACCGGGGCGGGGGAGCCGATGAGGGAGGACTCGTTGAACTGCACGAAGAGCCGGGCATGGAAGAGGTCTTCTTCCGTTTTCATGGCAACGGCTCCCGACAGGAACCACTTGCGGGCCACATAGACGGCCACGGCGTCGTCTCCCATAATGCGGGACTTGAGGTAGTGGTCGTAAATCTTGAGGGCGGTGTACTGCCTTACCAAGGAATCCTGGCAGGTCTCGATGAGAAAATCGCATTCCTCACTCTGCACGGCGGCGCTTTCTCCGGACAGGGCCAGGAAATACTGGTCCAGCTTGGCCCCCAGTTCCGGATAGGGTTGCTGCGCTCCCGCCACAAGGCAGGCCGATAAGAGCAGGATGGCGGTCAGGAACTTTTTCATAGCGTCACCCCCTCGGCAATGAAGCTGGAAATGTCTCCGCCGTGGCGCAGGATGTCCCGGACGGCGGAAGAGCTGATATGCGCGAATTCCTGGGCCGTGGGGATGATGATGGTCTCTATTTCCGGGGCCAGGCGGCGGTTGGCGTCTGCGATGGAACGCTCCGTCTCGAAGTCAATCATGTTGCGGACACCCCTTACAATGTGGCGGATGCCCCTTTCCCGGCAGGCGTCGATGGTGAGGTTGTCATATTTGACAATGCTTACGCCGTCCATTCCCTCGGTGGCCTGACGGATGATTTCCAGGCGCTTGTCCATGTCAAAGAAACCGGGTTTGTCCTGGTTGATGCCCACGGCCACCACCACTTCGTCAAACATGGTGAGGGCACGGCGGAGAATGTTCAGGTGACCGGCCGTGAAGGGGTCGAAGGAGCCGGGAAAAAGTGCGATGCGGTTCATAATTGCCAGTCTATGGGAGAGAGTCCCTCCCGGGTGAGGATATCGTTGGTTTGGGAAAAGTGCCGACAGCCGAAAAAGGCACCCCGGGCCAGCGGGGAGGGGTGTGCAGCTAATAGGATATGGTGTTTCTGCCTGTCTATGAGCTCTTGCTTCTGCTGGGCGAAGCGGCCCCAGAGGAGGAACACCAGGCCGCTTCTGCGCTCCGACAGGGTGGAGATGACGGCATCCGTGAACTGCTGCCAGCCAATACCGCTGTGGGAAGTGGGGTGTCCGGCTTCCACGGTAAGGACGCTGTTCAGCAGGAGCACCCCCTGGCGGGCCCAGGGCTCCAGGGAGGTGGCCCCGCTCATGCGGACGCCCAGGTCCGTCTCCACTTCCCGGAAAATGTTCTGGAGGGAGGGCGGGGCCGGAACGCCGTTGGGGACGGAGAAGGAAAGGCCCATAGCCTGGCCGGGACCGTGATACGGGTCCTGCCCCAGGATGACCACTTTAACCTGCTCTATGGGCGTGAGCTCGAAGGCGTGGAAAATCCGGCTTCCACGCGGGTAGATTACCTTTCCGGCCGCTTTTTCCTGATGTAGAAAGCGCACCAGCTGCTCAAAGTACGGTTTCCCGAACTCCGGCGCCAGTGCGTCTTTCCAGCTTTGTTCTATCTTTACGTCCATTTTGTCTATAAACGGATTCTCCGTCCCTCCGGTCTTCAGGATGACATTTGTCATTCAGGGCGACACTTGTCATTCTGAGCGAAGCGAAGAATCTCAAAAAATAAAGTCGATAACATCGGTTATCGTTTTCACATAGACAAAGATAAGACCTTTTATGTAAATTTCCTTGATATCTTCCACATCTTTTCGGTTTTCTTCCGAAATCACGATGGTATGGACGCCCGCGCGTTTGGCGGCCAGAATCTTCTCCTTGATGCCTCCCACCGGCAGTACCCGGCCGCGCAAAGTCATTTCTCCCGTCATGGCGATGCCCTTTCCGGGGGCCTGTCCCCTGAGGGCGCTCACCATGGAACTCACCATGGTGATGCCGGCCGACGGACCGTCCTTGGGGGTGGCGCCCTCCGGCACATGCAGGTGGATGTCCTTGGCCATGAACTCCTCGGTGGTCATTTTGGCCAGATCGGGATGGGCCTTGATGTACTGCCAGGCAATCTGGGCGCTTTCCTTCATCACGTCTCCCAGGTTTCCGGTCATGGACAGGTTGCCCTTTCCGGCCGATACCTGGCTCTCCACAAAGAGGACCTCGCCGCCCATCTCCGTCCAGGCCAGGCCGGTGACCACGCCCACGCCCTCGTTGCCGGCCACGTCGTCGTGGAAGGCGGTGGGAAGGCCCAAGTACTCCCGCAGGTGCTCCGGGCCGATGACTTTGGGGAATTCCTGCCCCATGGCCATCTTCTTGGCCGTGACGCGGGCCAGCTTGGCAATCTGCTTCTCCAGGCCGCGGACGCCGCTCTCATGGGTGTATTGGTCTATGATTTCCTTAAGGCCTTCGTCGGAGACGGAAAGCTCATCGGCCCGCAGGCCATGCTCCGTGAGCTGCTTGGGAACCAGGTAGTTGTGGGCAATCTGGAGTTTTTCCTCGGCCAGATAACCGGAGACGTTAATCATCTCCATGCGGTCTTTCAGGGCGGGCTGGATGGTGCCAATGCCGTTGGCCGTGGTGATGAACAGGACGTTGGACAGGTCGTAGTCCACGTCTAAGTAGTTGTCGTGGAAAGTGCTGTTCTGCTCCGGGTCCAGGGCCTCCAGCAGGGCGCTGGAAGGGTCTCCCTTGAAGTCGGAGGAAAGTTTGTCAATCTCGTCCAGGACTATCACCGGATTGGAGGTGCCGGCCCGCTGGATGCCGCTCAGGATACGGCCCGGAAGGGCGCCCACATAGGTTTTGCGGTGGCCGCGAATCTCCGCCTCGTCGTGCATGCCGCCCAGGGAGATGCGGATATATTTGCGTCCCAGGGCCCGGGCGATGGACTTGCCCAGGGATGTCTTTCCCACTCCGGGAGGGCCCCAGAGGCACAGGATGGGGGATTTCATATTGCCCTTCAGCTTGAGCACGGCCAGGTATTCGATGATGCGGTCTTTCACCTGGTCCAGGCCGAAGTGGTCCTGGTCCAGCACCTCCTGCGCGTGAGAGAGGTCCAGGTTGTCGTCGGACATCTCTCCCCAGGGGAGGTCCAGCATGAACTGGATGTAGGCGTACTGGATGCTGTAGTCCGGCGAGCTGGGGTTGTATTTCTCCAGGCGGGCCATTTCCTTGTCAAAGATGGCACGCACTTCCTTGGACCATTTTTTTTCATCGGCCCGGCGGCGCATCTTTTCGAACTCTTCTCCCTCGTCCATGCCCAGCTCTTCCTGGATGGTGCGGAGCTGGTTGTTGAGGTAGTACTCCCGCTGCTGCTGGTCGATGTCCGTCTTTACCTTCTGGTTGATTTCCTGCTTG
>Ga0247608_10006232_pt1 | contig 12631 bp, 12 predicted proteins | sample 176DNAGHGlowgp2_FD_193490 | JGI IMG/M metagenome (GOLD analysis project Ga0247608, IMG submission 193490) | Sheep rumen microbial communities from Palmerston North, Manawatu-Wanganui, New Zealand - 1766 DNA GHGlow gp2 | ecosystem: Host-associated > Mammals > Digestive system > Stomach > Rumen ... | reverse complement strand
TTAATGTGGCTACCGCCACATTTATTACAAATTTTATTTACCATAAATAAAAATTAGCAGATAAACTTAATTATCTACTAATCTTTCTACTTATTTTAGCCACACATTTTTGCCTATTAACCCTAAATTAATATCCAATTATTTTCAAGTATATTCTACGATAACTCCAGGTCACATAGAAGAAGCAATTACTACTTTCTTTACCAATTTTCATTTTACTCATGCTGGTTTATTCTCTTCCAATGCATTCAACAAAGCTGAAATATTTTCAGTCAATTTAGCATCATCAAAAGAAACCTTTCCAACTGGTACATGTATATTTCCTGTTTTATCCAATTTAAATTCGATTTTTCATTTTTTAAATTCTTCTACTGTCTTTATGATATCATTTGTCACTGTTCAAGCTTTTGGACTAGGCATCAAACCTTTTGGTCACAATACTTTTGCTATAGGTGCCAATTCTCTGATACAATCAGGAGTAGTCAACAAGATATCGAAATCTGTCTTTCCAGCTTTGATTGCATCTAATAAATCAGATGAACCAAATACATCAGCTCATGATTTTTTGGCTTCATCCAATTTGTCATCTGTAACAAATACAGCAACTCTTTTTGATTTTCCAGTACCATGAGGCAAAATTGTAGTTGCCCTAATTACTTGATCATTATACTTTGGATTTGCATTTGTTTTTACAGCCATTTCAACTGTAGCATCAAATTTTACACTAGAAGTCTGTTTTACCAATTTTACAGCCTCTTCCAAAGGATAAGCTTTTCATCTTTCTATCAAGCTAGCTGCTTGAACATACTTTTTACCGTGTCTCATTTTTTAATAATAATAAGATATAAAAGTGGTCATAGCAGAGTAGTACTCCTCCCACAAGATTAGTCAATAGTCGATTGTCTCTAGTCTCTAGTTTTTCAAACAACTAGCGACTAGTGTCTAGTGACTAGCGACTATAAATCAACTTCAACTCACATATTTTTAGCTGTTCATGCGATGATTTTGATTCATCCATCTACATCAGCTGCATTCAAATCACTCTTTTTCAATTCATAGATTTCCTCTAAATCAGCTCTAGTCAATTTTCCAGGCAATTTAGATTTATTTGGTTCTCATGATCATTTTTTCTGTTTTAACTTCCACAAAATAAGATTTGAGGTAACAGGACTTCCTAATTCCATTGAGAATGTCCTATCAGCAAAAACAGTTAATTTACATTTTACTTTTACATCAAATCAACCAAATTTCTGCATCAATTCTTGAGTTTTTTCATTAAACTCTTTTGTAAACTGTCCGATGTTTACTCAATTTGCTCAAAGCATAGGTCATAGCGGAGGTGCAGGTTGAGCTTTTCCAGCTACGATCTCTAGGTTCAAAATGTTTTGTACTTTTGCCATTTTAACTCGTAGTAATAAATAAAGATTTTAAATAAGATTTTACCTGATGATATATTGAATAATCAATAGCTAACAACCATGATTGATTATTAATATCCAACAATATCAACACCAAATTATTTTTGTACTCAGGTACATTTATATAAGTTACCTTGTCTCCAAACATCGCATTTTGCAATATTTCCTGTTCTGTATTCATGATATACAAATTTCATCACAATTTTCTAGCAATATCAGAGAAGTCATACTTATAATCTCACATATTCAGATAGTATATTCATTTGTCATCTACCAATGCATATTTATAATTTATTCATAACTTCTCTACAAAATTCATCGTCCCATAATATGTCTTCGTACCAGGCAATATCAACATAGACGAATCATCTGAATCACCAGTATACATATTCATAGTATCACCAGATTTTCAGACAATATGAGTAACTTTTCAAGTATTTCAGATTCAATTAGTACCAGTATTCAAACTCTCCATGAAATAACTTCATCAACTCGTATTCAAGCTATTATCAGAATTTTCACTTCACAACTGAGACAATACAACTCATGAATTTCATCAATTATTATCACACGATTCCAAGGATTGTTTCCACATATCTCACTTCACAAAATACTGCACTACATATACCAACAACAAAGAGGCACACAAAACTGCTACAGACCATGTGACAGCTTGTGAATCTGAATTAAATTTTTTCTCCATTTTTGTTTTTGATATATTAAAGTCATTATCACATTAGTTCAATCTTGTCTGCATCAACAACTACAGGTGTCAATCTTCCCAACATCTCAATATTTACAATCACAGCACCTTTATCATGATCAATAGTCTTGATATTTCATTTCATTCATTTGAAATCTCATGTTTTAAGCATAACCACATCTCATTCTTTGTAAGGTATCTGTAAATCAGATCTTTCCTGCGATTTCTTGATTTGAGATATAATATCTTCGTACTCTGCATCTGTCAATGGTACAGGACGAGTCTCTGCTCATACTATCAATCTAACTCATGGAGTATTTCTGATAATATACCAGATTTTATCATTCATCCTAGACTTTACAAACACATATCATGGAAAAAGTTTCTTTTGTTTAGTCACTTTTTCTCATTTTTTCATAGAATATTCGTTTACCATTGGAGACAAATAATCTACTACATCCTCAGATAATCATTGTTTTTGTACTCTCTCTTTCATATTGTCTATGACCAATTGCTCTTGTCATGAGACAACACTCAACACATACCATTTAAATGAATCATCTTGGATTTGTTTCCTAATCTCTATGATATTTGCATCTTGAGACATATTTTTATTTTTTATTTAATAAAATATTAATTTCCAGCAGCTGCATAAAATACATCATATGCTGAAGTAAACAAAGCATCAGCCAACACAAAATACAATCAAACACAAATTACCAATGCAAAAATAGCAACAGTAAGTGAAATATACTGTTTTTTAGTTGGGTGCTTCAAACCCTTGATAGTATCTAGACTATCATATAAAAACTTCATCATTTTTAAATTTCTTTACCAATAAAAAAAATTTTCTTCAGAGATAATGTATATATTACAAGTAATATTTCAAGTTATTTTTATAAAAATCGTTACAATAAAACAACATGCTAAAAAGAATTAATATACACAGAAATTTGCCTCATATCCATACTTATCAAAAAATTCTTTTTTTATAGTATCCAAATCTCAAATTTCATCAATTAACCCCTCCTTTAGTGCCTGTTCTCATAGCATACTAGATCAATCAGCTAATTCCATTACTTTTTCTATATCCAAATTTCTATATTTAGCTACATCAGATACAAAATAATCATGTACAATTTTTAAATCACGCATAAACAACTCCCTTTCCTCATCAGTCAAATCCTTATCTGGACTTCAAGAATTTTTAAATTTCCCCGTTGCTAATTCCTCAAATTTTATTCAATTTTCTTTATTTTGCTCAGAATAATTTAAATAAGATGCTGTTGCTCAAATACTTCACACATTAGACATTTTAGATGCAATAATCTTATCAGCTCATAAAGTAGAGTAGTATGCCGCCGACAATCAATTTTCACGAATTAATGCCACACTATCTTTATCAGACCTCAATAATGCATTCATAACTTCCTCAGCTCAATACGGAGATCATCAAAAACTATCAACATCCAAAAGAATCATATCAATCTGATCATCATTAGAAAAGAACTCAATTCACTGTCTAATATTTTCACTAGATACTTCATCATAAATACTATTTCAATTATAATCCAAATCATCATCTATCAAATAAGGATACAAATCTCCACGCAATTTTACAACTCAAACATTACAATTTCAAGGCAAATAATGATAAGCCGAATCATAACCACCAATATCAGCACTAAAAATATCAATTCCAAAAAACCAATCAAATGTTAAAACAATGACACAAAAAGATCATATTAAACAAAATACTTTCACAAAAATATTAAACCACTTTCATTTTTCATTACTCATTGACTAATTCATTAATAATTTAAAACACCATCGTACAAAATCATGTAGTACTTTTTGTATTTCAATCAAGCTCAGAACTATTCATATATCAGATAAATCTAGGTTTCTTTTTAGATTTTTCAGCCAAAGAAAAAAATCGCTCAAAAACAGTCATTTTATTTTTTCAATTTAATGTCTTCTCATCCAAAGTTATACTCTTACTATATGGTAAATCTGAATATAAATCAGACAAAAGTACTATATTTCACAAAGAGTGTAAATTAGATAAAAATTTCGACACATTATCCTTCTTTACTCTACTTCAAATTTCAATAAAATAAATTTCATCATATTCAGACAACATCCTAATATAAGGTAATTCACTCTCTATCCGCTGAAATCACTCAGATAATTTATTTATTTTTATACCATCATCCAATTTATCAAAAATAGAATCATCAAAATTCCATTTCTGTCACATAAATAATATATCAGAATTAAACACAGAGATACCAGTTTTTCACTCTGAAATCACGAATAATCTATTTTTTTGTTTCAATCGTTTATATCAAGCCGATTTCAAAACACCAGAATACAAATGATGAATTTTCGGCAAAAAAGCGACACTATATCTCTGTTTTATCTTTGGTAGATATCACGAATCTTGTGCATTACACACATCAGCAGAGACCGACTCTATCACTAAATCAAAATCTATATCTTCAAAAACTCACATAATAAAATCTTGAACTAAAATTGTTTTGTCCTCATAATATTCAATACAAATCTATCTGCATATCTATAACGCCTCTCTCGATCTTCAGTAGACATAAATACCACATTTCAAGTCTCAATAAAATATTCCTTAAATATATCTCAAATTTCTTCTCTAATTTTTAATATCTGTTCTTTTTCCACATTTTTATAAATAATCACCAAATCCGTTTCCAAATCTATTCAAAAACTCTTTCCAAAAAAATACTTATCAATCATAGATTCATATGTTGAAAATAATTTTATCAAATCAGATCTGAATGCATAGTTAAAAATCTGTTTTAACATATCAGAAAGCTCCGGCTTTATTGTGATAGACCGACCATTTCAGTCAGTATTTACATCCAAAACTCATGCAGAATTTAGAGAATCTACCTGTTTTTTTATAGCTGGGAAAGTCCATTCCATCTCTCATTCCAAAGCTCTCATAGAGACTCATTGCCTCCTAAATAACAAATATTTCAATATATCTACTTTTGTCTTACTACCAAAAAGTTTTTCTAAATTCATATTTTTCAATGAAAAATAAAGCAAAAAACACTATAGACAATATAGTAATATTTTGAATAAATACAAGGAAAATAAAAAAAAGAGTCCATCATGCTATTCAGACAGACTCTTGATAAATTTTTTATAGACCTCATCATTTGACAAGATGCAAATGGAATTTTCTTCCAAATATTTTTCAAATGATGCAATGTCCTTAAAAGATCTAAAATCAGAACGTCTAAGAGTCGATGCAATATCCTGATCTCTTATAACAATTATTCTTTTTGCAAGAGTAAGTCTAGTGCCGAACTCCTGAATAACAACAATTCTTTTCATTTTTTTGTTTTTTCAACTTTGGAATAAAGATTATATATTTATATAGACAAATGTCAAGTAAAAATAAAAAAAAACTAATTCAATTCAAGTAAAAAAAAATTTTTTGATTATAATTAATAATACGAATTTTTACATTATAACGATTTAATATGGAAGAAATCTACAAAAAAAATAAATTTAAAAATTTCATAAACAAATCAAAAGAAGCACTAGAAAAAACAAAAATAAATCTATTTTCAGTAATCACAAAAACTAAAGAAAAGATTAAAAATACAATCGATATAATTTCTAAAAAAATAAAAAAAATCCAAAAAGAGACAAATGAAGAACTAAAAAATATTTTGATGCAATGAGAAACAGAAACAGAAACAAAAACAAAACCAGAAATAAAAGAAAAAATAGAAGAAGAAACCATCGAAAAAAAAATAGAAAATAAAGATACAAAAAACAATGAAGTAAAAGGAGATTCATATAATTCATACAATAAAAACACAAAAAATGATGAGATGAAAAACATTAAAAACATAGAAAATAATGATGAAATAGAAACCAACGAAAATACAAATAATACCAAAGAAAATGAGTATACAAATTACAACATCAAAGACATTAATTTCTTTGAAGAAAATCTAGATGAATACACAAAACAAATAATAATAAAACAAATACTGGAAAAAGAATCAAAAAAAGATTACTATGCGAGAGGATCAGAATGAATAATATTTAAAATAGAAATAGAAGATGAAAAGTGAGAAAAAAAAGAATACCTAGTAGCAAAAAAAAGATTTGACCACAATACACACAAAGAAATTAATCTTCACAAAGAAGTACAATCATTGATGCCAGTATGAAACGATCTAGTGAGAGTACCAGAATTAAAAGCCGAGATATGATGGCTAAACTGAGAAAACTACATCATCATGGATTTCATCAAATGAAAAACCATATATCAAAAAACAATGGAAGAAATCTTACACAAAAAATGATTGTGAGAATTTAATTTCGTAAATGACAACGAAGCTACCACTTATTTTTGCAAATTTTTATGAATCGAAAAAAATACTGATGATAACCTAAACAAAGTAGATCAAGAATATAGCCGCTTATCAAAAGACATAAAAATATTCGACTCAAAAACATGAAAAGAATATGCCACAGCAATCAAAAAGTTCATCGATACGATGCACAAAAATTGAATTTATCACAGAGATATTCATCCAAAAAATATCATCATATGAGATGATGGGAAACTATACATCATCGATTTTGGTAAATCAATAAAAATCAATCCAGACAATGATATTTCAGAAAAAGAAATTTACACAGAACAAGTATGAGAGATGACATGAGAATATGTAAGAGATGAATCGTGAGTATCAATGATAAAATGACTGACAAAAAGCGAAGAAGATGAAGACAATGAGCAACGAGTTAAAAAACATATTGAAAAAGAAAAAAATTTGACAAAAAAAATTAATTCATGAGATAGTGTCATAAAACATTTCACAGAATTACCAAAATGATTTAAAATCAAAATGGAACGGAAGCAATTTTTAAAGGAAGTAGAAAAAGAATCAAAAATATCAAAAAGGATATCTTTAGACACATTTTTAGATTCAAAAGGCGATGAACAAATAATTTATCTATTTACTCAAAGTCTAGAAAATATTGAAAACATACTACAAGAAATAGAGACACAGACCAAAGTATGTGAAAATAAAATAAATAAATGAAATAGTGATTACCGTGCCGAGCAACCTTTATTTAGGAAAGAGCACATCACACCATATGAAAAAAAATTAAAATGAATGTCTACACTAAAGAAAAAATTAGAAAAAATAAAACAAGCAATAGAATAAAAAATAAAAAAACCAGATTAAAAACAATCTAGTTTTTTCAAGGCATTCACATCACTTTAATTGAGTCCTTTCCAAAATTACTGAAGCAGACACGAACAAAAGTCCTAGCACTACAAATGTGATAATAAACGGATTAAATCTTTCCATCAATCCCATTGTCCCCAACAGGAACAAAAACATTGCAGGGAGCATAAAAACGATTCCCAACAATCCAAATACCCCATTTTCAATTAATTTTTTCATAACGACTATTTTTTTGTTTATACTAAAATAAGTATAATGATTAACTACAAAAAAACAATAAATATTTGACTTGTAAAACAAAAATAGAATAATATTCTAAAAAGATAATTATCCAAAATTTATTAATTATTAATTATTAATTCTTAATTATGAACATAGAAGAGTGCATAAATACTGTCATTCATTATCATCCAGAATTTAGTTATCAAGAAGTAGAGGAGTTGTGCCTAGACTATCTTTCTCAATTTAAGAAAAAGACAAAAGAAGAAAGTAAACTCAAAAGCCTAAAAAAATATCTAAACAAAGAATTTGGACTAGATCTTTTTAAAGATGAATTACTTTGAACTCCAGAATACGATACCTATTCAACACAACAACCCAAAATTACACCACTAAAATCCATCCCCAAATCATATTTTCAATGAAAACAAGACAACAAAGATTATATTCTCAAACTCACATGATTTAGCAAACAACTTGGGAAAACAGTACTTTTTGAAGATGCAGATCTAAAAATTAAATACTGAGAAAAAATCGCTTTGATTTGAAAAAATTGAGCAGGAAAATCAACTCTCCTAAAAGTGCTAATCTGAAAAGAAAATATCGACCAGTGATTACTGGAAATACCAAAAGATACAAAAATATGATTTATGTCACAAGATATTTTTTGGGAAAGCAAAGACAGATTATTAAAAGATGAGATGCTAACAGCTCTACCAGAAATCACAACCAAATCAAACAGATTGGATGAAATCAGCAAACTTTTGGAATCAAATCCAGAAAATTCTATAGAACTAGTAGAAGAGCAAAACGAATTAATTCAACGAATGATAAACAATGATTGATACCAAAAATACGGATTACAAACTGAAATATTGAAGTACTTCTGATTTACAAAAGATCAGTTAAATCTCAAAATCTCACAACTTTCATGATGAGAACAAACCAAAGTGCAAATAGCAAAATTTCTACTCCAAGAAGTAGATTTACTGATATTGGACGAACCAACAAATCACCTGGATATTGAATGAATCATGTTTTTGCAAAGATTTTGTGAATTATGGCAAAAGACACTAATCTGTATCAGTCACGACAAAAAATTTCTCAATTCAAGTTTCCAAAAAATAGTAGAAATAAGCAATAAAAAGCTATTTGAGTACAAATGAAATTACGATGATTTCATCGCACAAAAAGAAAAAAATCACGAAATTCAAATGAAAAATTATGTTGCTCAACAAAAATATCTAGAACAACAAGAGAAATTTATAGAAAGATTTAGATACAAAGCTACCAAAGCATCCCAAGTACAAAGTAGGATCAAACTTTTGGACAAAATGGAGAAAATCGAAATGCCAGAAAATGATATCACAACTAGAAATATCACATTTAAATTACACGAAAGACTTCCAAATTTCATCATGGAATTGGATGAATTATCAATCTGATACAATTGAAACACACTGGTTTCTCTACCAAAAAAGATTGAAATCACAAAAGATATGAGGATCTGAATTATCTGAAAAAACTGAATCTGAAAAACAACCCTCATCAAAACAATTCTCTGAGAATTAAACCCATTGTACTGATGAATTCAAATTCATGAAAATCTAAAAATCTGATCATACTCACAAGCACTAGACTGACTTGATTATGAAAATACAATTTTGAAAGAGATAGTCTGACCATGAATCTCAATCAAAGATGCCAGAAGTTTACTCGGAAGCCTACTCATAGATAACGAAAAAATGGATCAAAAAATTTGAACATTATCCTGATGAGAAAAAGCAAAAGTCGCCCTAACCAAAATGCTTTTGTCACAGCCACAAATTATCATCATGGACGAACCAACAAACCACTTAGACCTATGATCAAAAGAAACAATCAAAAATATGCTCACAGAATTTAACGGAGTCAGTATCATAGTCTCTCATGATAGAGATTTTTTGGAATGAACATCAAACATTCTACGAGTTTTATCAAATTGACAGCTCGAAGTTTATCACGATTTAGAAAGAGGCTTCCAAGCTCTAGAAGAAAGTTGTTGGAACTGGGAATAAAAAAAATGTGAAATTATAAATTCCACATTTTCATTAAATCATAATCTGAATTCACTTAATTACAACTCAATTTTCCTTGATCAGGAAATAAATTATTAAGAATGCAATAACCAAAAGGACAAGAAGCCGTACTGCAAATCCAGGGAATGCAATTTGAGAACGAATAATGAATACAAATACAGCCACAAACTCGACAAACCAGGTGATAATGAACAAGATAAATGACAAGACTCCAGCAGCTATGCCAGTATAGCCAAAAGTAGCTGAAACTTTGTTACCATTCCCAAGTGGATCATCAAATCTGCTCGCAATGGCTATAGAAACAAATGCCAATACAGCCAAAATAAGAATGCTCGCTGCTAACCAAGATGAAAAATTGGTCAACAAAAATTTTGCAAAAAAATCTTTTAAAAAAATCATAACTATGTGTTTTTTGTTTAACAATATTTTTTTATTAATATCAATTGACATAATACATTTTTAGTACAAAAAATCAACAAAAATGAGTCAAATCAGGAAAACTATCAATTCATACATACTCCTTTTGCAAAATAATAAAAAAAAATTATACCTACATTATTCATTCTTAATTATTAATTATTAATTATTATGTACGATATCATAATCATCTGATGATGAGCAAGTTGACTATTTTGCTCAATAAATGCACCAAAAGATAGCAAAAAACTAATCATAGAAAAGCAAAAAACTCTATGAAACAAAATCTTACTTTCTGGATGATGAAGATGTAATTTTACTAATTTAAACATTGATCCAGATAGATATTTCTGACAAAACAAAAAAATGCTTGCATCTGTTTTTCACAAATATTCAAACTACGATTTCATGAATTATTTAGATGAAAATTGAATTGAATACAATGTAGAAGATAATGGTAGAGTAATATTAAAAAGTTGAAAAGCAAAAGAATTACTAGATTTTTTAATCGAGAAAAGCAAAGAGAATAATACAGAAATCCAGACCTGACAGACAATCACAAAAATAGAAAAAAAAGATGAATTTTTCAAAATCACAACGGAACAAACTGATTTTTTGTGCAAAAAATTAGTGATTTCCACATGATGAATTTCATATCCACAAATATGAGCAACAAGCTTTTGAGTCGATATAGCAAGACAATTTTGATTAAAAATCATACCAAGTCTTCCAGCTCTATGCTGACTTGAGACAAAAGATGATTTCTCAAGTTTATCATGAAGCAGTATCTCATGAATAGTAGAATTATTTGATTGAAATAAAAAGATCTATGAAAATCAATGAAATATTCTGTTTACACACCGATGACTATCAGGTCCTGTCATATTCAACTGCAGTGCATGACTCGCCGAATATTTGACAAAATCATATTTGTCTCCCTTTTTAAAGGGAGAAGCCCGTAGGGCAGAGGGATTTTTAAAATCTTCCACACCTGCTAAAGCCGGTCACAGCACTTCGTGGTCCCCCTCCTTCCCTGCTGGAGCCAGGCACGGTAAAAAGGAGGACATTAACCTAAAAATTACTCCAAACAAAATTACAAAAAAATTAGAAACTTTTATAAAAAATATCCCTTCTTTTTTCGACTGAAAGGAGTCCTCGACCTGTCGGGAAAAGAAGGGGCAAGGGGATGATTTTACGACACAAATCATAAACTTTAGGCCACTAGAAGAAGCAAAAGTCAGCAGTGGAGGAGTAGATATGAACGAGATCAAACCAAACTTTGAATGTAAAAATATTTCAAATCTATATTTCATCTGAGAAACACTTGATATCATATGAGAGACATGATGATTCAATCTTCAACGAGCACGGAGTAGTGGAGCAATCTGCTGACAATGACTATAAAAGTTTCACCCACACAAATCACAAAAGAAATTACACATAACAAAAAAGACTTACCACCGAAGTGATAAGCCTCTTTTTATTTCTAGATTGATTAATTATTCTTTCACTGTTATCAATCCAAAGTCTTTAGCTGATCTATAAATCATCAACAACACATATCATCTCTTTTCTTGAATATCAGGATTTATATCACTAATAATTCATCTATTTTTCAAATTATTCAAATGATTTGCATAATAATTTTCATTTGTTCATTCGTATGTATCTCACCATAATATTCTAGATAATACAGTACCAAATTCAGCTCTACTTACAAACTTAGCAGGCATAAAATCAGGTATTGGTTCATAATCAACTGTATGAATTCACATATATTCAAATTTACAAGACAATGTCATCAAATTCTTCATTTCAGAACTATATGACTTAATACTCTCAGCAAAATTTGAACAATCTTTATTCATATTACTTGGAGATTTCTTCAATCAAGCCAAAGCAAATTTTGTAACAAATTTAGCCATCTCAGCTCTATTCATTATATCCTCCAATCTAGCATCATTAATATCTTTTATAGATGTTATCTCATTTTCACAAGCATACAAGAATGCTTCATTCCATTCTTCAGGATAAGGAGATCATGCTACTGTACATTCATCAACTTGTCATGAGAATACAATTTCTTCATTTGTTGGTCTGCTACTTCATCCACCACCACCTCATGAAGGTATTTTCTCACAAGCATCTTTAGCTGCATTTAGACGATATCATTGATTACATACAAAATCACAGACAGGTACTTCATTCCATACATTATCAGTAGCATTCCATGTTACATTAACTCATGTAATCGTATAAGTTGCATTAGCAACTCTTCACTGAAGACATGTCTCTACTTTTGTATTAGATACACATTGATATGTAGCAACTGATGCATCTTGCTGCTGATCATCTACTTCACCAGGAACAGTAGTTGTTGCTGTAGTTCATGCATTTACTTCCTTTTTATGGAATCAATCATTACAACTCCATGTACATGCTACATCTCCTGTATAACTTTGTGTATCTGCATCCCATGTTCATGCTCATGCTACTACATTATAATGTGCATTATTTTCTCATTCTGGCATTCAT
>Ga0247608_10006231_pt1 | contig 12631 bp, 25 predicted proteins | sample 176DNAGHGlowgp2_FD_193490 | JGI IMG/M metagenome (GOLD analysis project Ga0247608, IMG submission 193490) | Sheep rumen microbial communities from Palmerston North, Manawatu-Wanganui, New Zealand - 1766 DNA GHGlow gp2 | ecosystem: Host-associated > Mammals > Digestive system > Stomach > Rumen ... | reverse complement strand
TGAAGGGTATTGTGAGTGCTATCGTCATTCTAGTCAATCTAGTGATGGAAGTAATGGAAATCAATAAAAAAAAATAAAGAGAGTTGGAATAATCCTTCTCTCTTTTCTTTTCTACTTTTTGCCTTTCTCCAGCTCTTCCTTTAGTCCCTTTAATTTATTCAGGGTCTCGTCGTCTATCATATCTTTAGCACCATAGACGGTTCTAGCAGCTACTTTGTTTATCTGTTTCCCATCAAGTCGCTTTTCTTTCTTTACTCCCGCCTGTGCCTGACCGACCATAATCTTCTTGATAGTGAATTCAATTTCTTTCTCACCACCGAAGAGAGCATCATTAACGAACATCTGAAGAGCTAAGAGTGCTGCATTGGATAGATACTTATTATCATCCTCCGACACATAACCGATCGTAGCTGTCTTTACTTCAATCGGTGCCTCTCTTCTCAGTCTCTTTATCTCTTCCCACTGTTCTTTTGGCAATTTCGTTCTTCCCTCTTCATAAGCCTTTGCCGATCCTAGAATCCTTTGCATTCCGACTTTTGAAGCATACTCGGCAATATCAGAAATATTTGCCAGCCGGATTTTAAGGATACAGCAGCGGTTCTTTCCATTCTCGATATCTTCCTGTGAATATGAAAACATCTTATTCTCAGGTTTGATTGGAAGGAAGTTATGAATTAGGTACTTAATGAATCCTCTAGACTTTTCGTTTGCATTCCACATCTCGCAGTACTGGTTATATGCTTTCGTAACCATCTCTTCGTCCGGCTCCCCAATTTTTCTAGGGTTATCGGAGGAATACAAACTAATATTTTTATCTTTCTTTAGTCTTTCAATAACTTCAGATGTATTCATAATATAAATTGTCTTACATATATAAGGAAACTATGCCTAATCTTCATTCCATGGATCTTCTGCCTCTCCTCTAAGAATAGCCTCTAAATCCACTACATCCTTTCCATGATATTTCTTAACCCACCACCTACCTAGATTAAAGATATATAAATAATCTTCCTCAGCTTCAGGCATTTCGTCAGTTATCAATGGTCTATTCCAGTCCCACGGCTCACCCTTTCTAATTACATATGGCTGCCAATTTGTTCCAACCCCAGGATAAGACATACCTCCTCCTAAGATCAAGTTTAAGGCAGATTCATAGTCATTAAAATTATCGACCAGAACCTGACCTACGCCATCTGGATATCCGTCAAAGTGAGAATAAACCATTGCATAGTTTCCGTTTAATTCTACATCCCCAAACCTACTTTCATCGTAGCTTGGACAAATTTTACTTACATCGCACCGGAGAGTTTTACCTTTATCTTCTCCCCGGAGCTTAATACATATATATGATCTTGTACTCATACTTATAAGGAAAAGAAGAAAAAAAAAGAATCATACTAAGTAATTTCTGCGGTGCTTCCGTAAATATCACAAATATTTTGTAGTAGTAACCAAACAGAATAAGCCTAGTGTGATTCTAGAATATTATTTTAAACTAACTAACTTTCCTAAAATCTTCTTTTCTCATCATATATAAGAATTTAAGGGCTTCTGAATTCCCCTTAGTCAATCTTACAATCATGAATTAACTTAACGAATTCATCCAAACTAAGCACTCCTCCAGATGCTCCGGCGTGCCCTCCTCCACTGTGACGTTCTTTCATAAACTCGCCAGAATTAAAATCACATTTCTCGTTTACATACATTGAGATATTATATGCGTCTGGCCCCTTTCGATTAACACAGACATATACATCATACTGGTCTTTAACGCTGTCGAATTGTGAAGATCCGAATGTAGAGGTAAGCATGCAGATTCCTTTATACTTTCCATCTACTAGGACATCAAATGCGTAACCCTTCACACTACCTCTCCATGTATTGTTGAGGTATTCCAGAATCGCCGAACCTGATTTCATTATTTCTTTATAGTTCTGGAGGATATCTTGGAATTCTTGTGTAAACTTCTGGGCGTTTAATGAGTATTTTGTCCTTAATCCATATTGGAAAGGCAGAATCTCTTTGTCCCAGTTAAATACATCATGTCTCCAAGTATCGTAGTGAGAGAGGTAGAGGACAGGCAGGGGAACTTCAGAATCAGGATTAAAGTATTTCCAGCAAAGTTCACAAGCTGCCGTTCCGTTTACCCTAATTCCCAGCATATCACTATAACCAAATTCTTCTGACTCGGTTATTTGTGTTATATGGTGATCGATCCAGACAGCTTTTCCAGATTCCTTCAGTCTAATCATGATATCTTTAGGGAATGATATATCCACTAAGAAAATAGCATCATAGACACTAAGGTAGTTATCAAAGTCAGGCAGTGAATCGTTATAGTTAAATCCAAATAAGTCGATAGGATTGTTAGTGTATTTTTTCAGCGCTTCTTTTGTAACGGCTGCACTACATAAGCCATCATAATCGACCCTGTGATAGATAATTAATACTCTATCAAAATATAATGTACCTTCCATCTTCTTTATCTTCTTCTATATTGATAAGGTTTTTGATTTTCTCTTTAATGATAGCCTTAAACCGATAACTAAACTCGTATCCACCAACCAGTTTATCTTTGTCAGTCTCCATCCACCTAAGATTATAAACATCCCCGATAAACAAGACCTGCCTAGTTTGATGCCACCAAAAACCTTTCCCATCTTTAAAATCTTGCTTCATATAGTCAAGAAGATCGGATACTTTAGTTTTCAAATCAAACAACTCGGAATCTTTATAAACTAGTTTAACACGGAGAAGAGATTCTCGAGCACCGGTATCTTTTATTATCTCCTGGCTATTCTTATAATCAAAATTCTTCAGTATAAATTTTCTGAGAGTTATGACATTATAGCCAGACGAAAGAAAGTACTCCATTATCTTCTCTCTACTTATACAATAGCTAATAGTGTCAAACATTTTCTCCAGTTATTGTGGTTATTATATTCTGTATCTGATGTATAAACTCAACCTTAGCAGTACAAAGAGTGTCTCCATTTAGGTCGATCCGGAGTACATAATCATTTCCAGACATATCGACGGAAGCAATGTAATATGAACCTCTTCCACTTGGTTCGATAGATTTAAGAGCTCTGGAGATTAATTTTCCTCCTGAGTCCCTTCTGTATTGCTCTTCAAATCCAAGGAAAGACTTCAAACCGCCAAATGATACTCTCTGTCCACCAAACTCACAGCCAGAATTATCGCTCATCGGATCATAAACTCCATCGAAAACCTCCAAAACAAGGCCTGTCGATATTCTGGCTACTCTTACATGGTTTCCTTTCATCAGAACCTTCTCATCGATTTTATCTTTTATCATAAGCCGATTATATTTTTAAGATTCTCAAGATCAGCCTCGTTTTTACTCATATTGGCCGCTCTCGTTAATTGTGCCGCCTTTTTTGCATCCGTTACCTCCTCCTCCTTTCCATCGTCCTCATATACTAAATATGACTCTGAATAATAACTGACGACGGCGAATTCATAAAGACTAGGGTCGAGTTCAAATAGTTTTTTATAAGTCATACCATCATCAATTACTTTCTTTGTCTTATCATCCTTCCTATATGCTGCCTTATTGCTATCATACTCAATCTGGATAATCTCATATAAAAGATCCTTCAGCAGCTCTTGATCGGATTCTGAAAACTTATCAAAATCTTCTTTCGTCAATGTATAGTAGGAAGTGTAGGAATTGATAGGAGAGAGAACAGGTATTCCGCTTATATTTATCCTCGTCATGACCGAAAAGTTGTAACCGTCACTCGAATCTGCATAATGGTCCGAGTCAAAAAGGCCAAGTTGATGTAAGTCTAGATAAATCCCAGAAGTACAGTGAAATACACTAGGATGTCTTTCCCACATCTGTTTAAGTTCTTCATTCACTATATAATCTTTAACCAGATCATTTAGTTTCTCCTTTAATCGGCCTACCTTCTCCTTCAGCCCCAACTCTTCCTTTGCGTTCTCAATTAACTTATTATTTAGCTGATTTCTTGTATATCGACTAACTACTCGATACTTAATTTGATCATTTAATACTAGCTTCTTCATTACTTCATTAATTCATAAAGTTGTGGATAATACTTCTTCACACTAGTTATGTTCATGGTTTTATCTGATAAAGTACTGTCGATAGCCCCAATCTTCTTAACTAGATCATTAATTATGGAGCTCATGTCCATCATCTTAGATCTCAACCCTAAGTATAGATCTTTATGTTCCTTCTTAAAGTCAGAGTCAGCATCATCCTTCTTTAAAAAGTCATGATAGCTCTTTAGAATCTCTGGCTTGTCAATCTTAACAAGCTTTAGTTCTAGGGCCTTCTCAAGATACCTTCTATACGAGTAAGGTATATTTGTTGCATACATTAGATCTATATCCCTCTGAAAATATACTCTATCTTTATACTTTCTAGCCAGATCGATCTCTTCTTTAGTAAATGTAGAATCGATCTCTTTTTCAATCAGATCCTCCATTTCTTTCTTGATCATTAGTAATTTAGAATACTCAACACTTCCCGCCACATACTTTTCGATTGTGGCGGATATTTTCTTTTCTTCTATCATAATTTTAAGTGTTTTATCATTTATAAGAGATTAAACTGCCATTCACATGCTTTTTAACTCTTATAAGTGAATTTAAAATAACAATATATGGATTGGAATGTCTACTTAAATAAAAGAACTGATCCCGAACTATATATAGAAGTCGATCAGTATGTAAAAAATTTTGACTTCCTTCTTGGATCTCTCGTTAATGACCTAGAGAAATTCCTAGACAAAGAAGGAAGATATTTTGGAACTCCCGTCAGATCTATTCATGACATCAGAGAAAAACTAAGAGAACTATCACAGTCTAAAGAGGAAGAAATCCCAACTGATTATGATAAACGAATTGCTTTTCTCTACAGGACTATGATATTAAAGGCTCATAAAAAGTACTTAAAGAGGGGATTATCAAAAGCTGACAGCGTGATTTGTATAACTAGATGTATATGTTCTTCAATACTGTCAATCAATAATAACCCAAGTATCTTAAGTATCTATGGAATCTTTGATAAGCTTTATAATAACATTCGAAACTCCGGAAAAGAATACATCTATATACCACTCCAAGAAAGCCTAGAAGAACTAATTGAGGCAGGAAAGATTGGACAATATCAGATAGACAACTTTTCAATCTTAGACGAGGAAATGAAGAGAAAAATAAAAACTCCCCTAGATGGAAGTGGAGTGAGAGTTAGTGAATCAAATAATGAAATAGCAGAAGTATCATGGACAGACGAATAAAAACACTATTAGTAAACGACGAAGACTTAAACTGTGATTGCAAAGATAAAACAATCGACGACATTACTATAGCTAACGTCGGATTTAGTCTTTCTATCATCGACTCCTTTGATCTAGTTATATACAATGGGGAGAAGGGGACAAAGATCTTAAAGTCGAGATATACAAAAACGGGAGTAATAAAATAGACGATATCACATCGTCTATTTCTTTTTGTTGCTTCTCTAGAACTTAGTCATTGAGACGCTTATCGGTCTTTATCGTCACATTATTCTTGATCGAATTCGGACTGTAGGTAGGCTCTTTTTCTTCCTCTTCTTCAGGGTAGGAGTAAGAGTCAAAGATGATTTTTCCACCTTTTCCGGTTGTATAATATCTCGTGAGAGAATCAAATATTCCATTTTCATTTGGTGCATGGAATAAGAACCGGTCATACTTCACTCCACCTTTATCGGAGCCTTTTCTGATAACTTCAAAGTCTTCAGAAATATGCCTGATACAATCAAGCGCTGTCTTGACTGTAATTCCGTTTTCCTCTTCGGTCCTGGCCTCTCTAAAGCCAATCTTAAATGCGAGGATAAAGTCTTCGTAGTGAATCGCAAACTCGGAGGGGTCTGAGTCGGGGTTCTTGGCAAGAAAATCGTTTGTCAAGAAATCCTGGAACTCATCAAGAATACCCTTCTTCTTGATTGCATTCAATCCGTTTTTTCTTACATCTTCGTAGAATTCGACTAAACCGTCGTGCTCGTCTTCCCAACGAGACCAGATGCTTCTAGGAATTTCTACGGTTGTGGTAACGTTTCCGTCACCCTCTTTAGGATCCTTGTAGGAATATGCCAGATAAGCTGTCATCTTTCCAATAGGTTCCTTGAAATATACCACCTCTCTGCTGCAAAGATGATCCTTGAGCTCTCTAAGTGATACATAATAGTCTCCGATCCTTGGAACGGTAAAATTACCCTTCTTTTCCAAGGCACTGTCGGGGATCTCGAACAGGAAGATGAGGTACTTCATACCTTTATATCCTCCACGTTCTTCTGTCACGTGAACGATTGCTTGAGAGGAAAGAACCCTGTCAAGATCAATCATTTCAGAATAATCGGAATTCTTCTCGACTTTCGCCTCCATTCCGACATAAATAGCTTTGACCATGTTGCGATCTACCTCGCGTTCACAGTCGTACACCTGGTCCCTCATCCTTTCGGGTGATACGCCAAGCGACTCGATGTCTTTGTCCTCTTTTTCTTTTTTCTCGGACAGACCTTTGAGTTCTTTTTTGTAAGAGTTCTGTACGAACTTCCAAAGCAAGGCTACGCCTATGCCAAGAAGTGCATATTTTCCAACGCTCACAAACGTGTTTTTGTTTGTTCCTTTTTCCATAACTCTTGATTAAATTGTTTGGTTTTAGTTTTAATTTGGGCAGTTATTTCCTTGATCCCTCGCCCCCAGTGAATCTAGGATTTTCTCTCCTCGGAAGTTCCCGAGCAAGATTTGTGAGTGCGGCAATAACAATCATTCCTGCCATAACGGCCATGTAGAATGATGTAATCTTTTTGCCGGTTGTGCTGAAAAGGTCCCCAATGTTAGGGAAACCCCTTTTGTTAACCTCGTCGAGCTTTTTGTTGGCGAAGTTTGCGTCGTTTACATTAGCCATTTTTCGCTTTTGTTTTGATTTGTTTTCTGTACTGATAATCCTGGACACCACAGATCACGACTAATCCGATAAATGCCAGGCCTGTTATCGCCATACCAGCGATTGTTCCTTTGTTCAAAAGGATTTTGATTGCAGCAAACTTGTCTTGCTGTGTGTACTTGACCTTACCTCCCGGTTTGTCAATACGTTTCTTGTCATTGTTCATTTTGTTAATAATTAAAAAATTGTTTCGTAAATAAGGTTTTGTAGTTTTTAACGCTAGTGGCTTAATATGCTATTTATAGATGCCACTACATCTTTTCGTTCATTTTGTTTTAAATGTCTGAGGGGATAATCATTTTTCAACTATCCCCAGAGACGAGATAAACAATTCACAAAATGAACAGTTCTATATTCATAACCTAAAAACTAGATAATAAAAGAGGAATGTTCAAGAGTTTCTCCTAAACATTCCTCCGATTATCAAGAGTTAGAAAATACTTATTCTTCCGGGGCTTCAGGAGCGGGCTGTTCAACCTCTCCCTGCTTCGGGAGCACCTTGTTCCAGAGCTCCTTGAGCTTCATGTAAGCCTTAAGGCCGGCATTGGTGGCCTTCTCTTTTACGTCTTTTCCTTCTGTTGCGCCTACGCCATAAGCGAGTGCGGCGATGATCACTGCTGCTACAGTGTTAGTGATTGCGTTTTTCATACTCTTGATTGTTGACTAGTTATACTTCCGGGAATAGTTGTTATTCCCCTGATAATTGTTGTTCTTCGGTGCGGGTGCGGACGTCTCAACATCTACGTTGGACACAGCGGGCTGCTTTGTGAATACCTTGTTGGCAGTATTTTTCACTGCGTCAAAGCCCTTCACAGCGGCGTTCTTGGTAGCGTTAACGATACCAAACTTCTTTTCAGCCAGGGCGCCAACGGCTACGAGAGCCACTGCACCAGCTACGAAGCTAAGTTTCTTCCAGAAACCATTGCTTCCTTTCTTAGTTTCCTGTTTCATAATTGTTTGTTTATCTTTAAAATAAGTTAATTAATCTCAAAATGGTTTTATACAATCTTCTCATCTCTTTGTCGTTTTTTTTATCTGTTTAGTTTTTTGTGATGATGAGAAAGCTTGAACATAGATAAGGATTTTAAGGCTTCTCAATTCTTAGCATTTTTTGAAGTTCTGGGATTAAAGAGTATTCATCAACAAGGGGCGAATAGACATTATTACCTATCATCCACATTCCAGATACGTCTTGATATATCTTATCATTTCCAGGCTCGAGTCCATCTACCTGTAATACTAAACCTTGCTTATATTTTACCACAGAGGATTTAATCCCACTTCTAAGTAAGTCCATTCTCATACCCTCTCCAGAAATTCTAGCCCAATCATTCAATTCACTTAAAACAAACTGATTCCAATTGACGGGAGGATTTTCAGGACGTGTGGCGAAATCACATACCACTCCATCATACATATCAAGAATATACCTAATGAATGCCTGGCTCCTACTCTTCCCTGCACGACAATGAATATAAAAGTCCTTTCCTAGGTTCTTCTTAATAAACTCGACCGCTTTCTCCGCCTGAGCACGATTGATACCTAGACAAGCTTCTTCGGTATCAGGTATGTCCTCTTTATAGCTGGTTATATCATCAAAGTCGAGATTTAAAATATTTTCTCTTTCATGTTCAAAATAATGAAATTCCCTCTCCTTTATAACATGCTCTTGACAAGCCGGAGAACCACATATTGAGATAAAAGCAGCATCGTAAGGAATATTATCGTCGTTCCAACCATTCTTCATGCACATCTCTTCAAATGCCCATCTATTATAACAATATAATTTCTTCATATCATAAATAAGGAAAGAAAAGGAAGAGACTATTATATCCCTTCCTCTATTTTTATCCATTCCATTTTTTCGGGCTGCTCTATCCACTCTTTTCCATCATACTCTTCTACCCGATATAAGTTGCCATCTATTTCTATAACGGCAAGTCTAGAGTATGGGTTATTGGCTTTTTCTTTCAAGGTTTCAACACATTCGACTAAGAGAGGATCATGTCGAGAGAGTTCATATGTATCATCAACTCCTCTACTCTCTAGCCACTTAATTGCTTCATCTGATAGTCCAAACCCACCATAGCACGTGTTTATAACTATTTTATGGCTCATCGTTTTGTTCTTCTAGTCTTTCTTTTAATAATTTTATTTCTGCTTTTCCATCGCCAATTTCAGAGAGCATTTTATTAGCTCCCGATCCAAAAGTGTAAGCGCCAATACATAGAACGAATACACCAAGGTCGCTAAGGTCTGTGTCAATCTTTCCGTCAGTTGATACATCCCAAATTAAACAGATAGCGACAGCAATACCCATCAAAGCCCCGACGATTGCACTGATTACGAGTCCAAATGATTTACTACTATGCCCAGTATTGTTTTGAACCAGACTTTTGAAATACTTAAACATCTTCTATCTCCTCGTATTCAGATTCAAACCAACAGCCATTCACAGCTTCATATGCTCCAGGTCCCCATCTAATAATATAGGATCCTGGATATACATGTGTTACTTCATCCCCTGGACCAAAGATTTTAAAGTCCCAGTTATCTTTCTTTACTCGGTCTTCAAAATCCTGCCACGTTGGAAACCATTCATTAAACTTGGGGTGATGGGTGTCAAAGAAGTTAAATACCTCTCTAAGATTTGTCCCATCCCACTTAATTGCCTCTATTTCCTTTGGTCTTTTCCTGTATCTCATTCTTTTACCTCCTCATAAGTTTGCCAAAAGATGTCGGGTTTACAAGGATATAGCTCACCTTTAACACCTTTGATAATAAAATCCCCTAGAGAAGCTTCCATATCGCCCTCCAGTGTTGTGATAACTAAGCTCTTCGATTCGTTTGTGTAAGTATTGGTGCCTTTTAAGAATTCCTTTATCTCTGCATCAATCTCACCTTTCCACTCGAACGCCTCAATAACTACCGGCTTCTTTTTAAACTTCCGGATCAGTGTTTTTAAAGTCTCTTTCATAAATCTCTCTTACTATCAGGTTTTTCTTTCTAGCTATTTCGACCATATTCTTAGTGCCCCTCGATTCAGCTTTAGGGTCGTCAGAGAAGAAAGCAATTAAGGCATTTCCGATATCTGCCATTTTCTCGTTTCTCACCATCCCAGCCTTCTTTCCATACTTTTCCCACTGTGCCGGATATAATTTAACTTCATATCCCTTCTCCTGAGCATACCTTTCACCAAGAGAATCCGCACCTTTAGCATTACCAGATACTATTATGATCTTATAGCCATCCTTTACTTTATTCTCTAAAACTCGATCGCAAACCTCTTTCAATAAGTCATAATCTTTGAATTCTCTCGAACCAGCAATTATGACATAGATTTCTTTATCCATTTAGCATTAACCATTCATTTGATTTTCCATTTTCACGCCAACCACAGATATAGAATTTTCCAGAACAGCTATATATATATGTCCAAGCTCTGATTCACTTGGTTCTGGTAGGTTATCTATTTCTCCTTTATAACAGAAGTCTACAAAAACTCTTCTTCTGTCTTTCTTTTTTACTATCTTCCTATCCATTATTCATATAGTAAGCCCGGAAACTGTCTATTATGTCTTGATTGTCGAAGTATTTTTGTCCTCCAGGCATTTCTACTAAGTATCTGCCTATGAGTAATTCTTCGCCATCAAAAGTACCTGTCCAGTCTCTTACTATACTTGAGAATTCTGGTCTTTTCTTTTTTCGTCCGGAGAGTGGTGGAAGAGTGATATCAGTGACCGCATTCTTAGCCGCCGCGATTATATCTTCTTTCAATCCTTTCCTGTTAATGCACTCGTAGATTCCAATGTTCTCAAAAGTATTGTCACCTAAGAGAGCAGAGAAATACCTAGAGCCATACTTATTAACTCTGACGACAATAAGTTTAATCCCTTTTGCACTTAGTTCTCTCCATTTCGGGTGAAGTGGAAAGATAATCGTTACTAAGTACTCAAAATCCTCTTTCTTTACTGGGAATCCTTGCGAAGTTCTATAAAGTATGTTCTTCGCCGCTTCCAGAACTTCCTCTTTCCTGTTCATATTTTTCTAATACTGCTTTAGGTGGCGTTTCGGGTTTTGGTCTTAGGTCTTTACCAGGAACTTTAGTATAATAGTGAGGGAAGTAGCAGAAGTCATAGAAATTCCTATATCCAAGAATTTTACAATTTCCAGCTCTTCCGTATAAACTATAGTTTATACAGTTTCCACATCTCTTGTCTCTAATTCTCAAGAATTGTTCACAGTATTCCTTCGGTAAAGACCATCCAAGACCACACCGACAAAATTTTCCATCATAAAATCCGCACTTTGAACAATCTGTCTTCTTTATAATGCCTGGACTATACATCTTCCGTCACTACACTTAAGAGACATTTCAGAAACCTCAATGATCTCTGAATTCTCTCTGATATAAGAATGAACATGTTCCGCGAATTCTTGTCCTGGCGGTATTCCTAAGCTCCTAGTATTATTGCAAGCTTCATATAGGAGTGGACTACTTAAACCTCCTCTCCCATCTTCTGCATACTTTCGAGTCTTATATCCGCCACGATTACAAATTATTTCTCCATTTTTATTGATTACAAAATATCTCATCAATTAAAGTCTTTTGTAGGAAATTCTTGTAAAAACTCATCTTCTCCTACAATATCAAAAAGTGAATCTTTCATATATAAGGGAATTCCTCTCTTTTTTGCCTGATTTACTATATTTAAGATCCAATCTTTTTGTGGGACTATCTTGCCGGCTCTATTTCCTGTCTCCGCCCCGATGACAATCCAATCAACTTTATCGAGATTAATTTGACCTATATCGCCGAGGACAGGTTCAAAACATACCCAGTAATGATTAGCCTGACAAATATTCTTAATATCCTGCAATCTTGACTTATCTCCGGCCGATGTTATAGTTACGCCAGCCCAGATATTAGCAAGTGTACAATCAAAATCACACTTCTTAGGTCGTTTAGTTAAGAAGAGATATGAGTTTCTATGGTACTTAAGCATAGTATCAAAAACAATCTCTCGGTACTCTGGTGTATAATCTGCCATATCTGATGCTGAAGTAAAGAAGAAATTAGTTGGAACTCTCGTGTTAAATTTCTTCAGCGCTTGTGGTATCTCGGTCGGTATGCTAAAGTCAGGGGTTATGTGAAATCTCCTGTTCATACTTTGCATATAACAGTACGGACAAGGAGGATTAAGAGAGCAACCATATACTGGATTGACTGTCTTTACCCTATCCTCTATCTTTTCCGATTTCTTTATTACTATTGCCATGATTCTGTTTCCAAATATATTTAAGTATTCTCTGTTCCTCTTCTGTCCTCTTTCCATAAAATAAAACGGCCGGACAGTTTTGAGACATATAAATGAAACCGATGAGACTTCCATTTTCAAACCCATCGGGACTAACTACATTTGTTTCTATTCCTTCCAAGTCTTCATCCACCGGCGGAATACTATCTTCCTGTATATCACCCCATGCCCAAGAGCCATCACCATACTTTACCATATAGTGCTTCATGGCTGGGTCTGAATTCAATCTGTCTCTGGTTTCCCTAAATTTTACTTGATCCATTCTAATAAGTCCTCCTGTTTTTCTATTACTTCTACTCTAACGCCTTTATAATCTACTTTCGCCTCAT
>Ga0247608_10006229_pt1 | contig 12634 bp, 9 predicted proteins | sample 176DNAGHGlowgp2_FD_193490 | JGI IMG/M metagenome (GOLD analysis project Ga0247608, IMG submission 193490) | Sheep rumen microbial communities from Palmerston North, Manawatu-Wanganui, New Zealand - 1766 DNA GHGlow gp2 | ecosystem: Host-associated > Mammals > Digestive system > Stomach > Rumen ... | reverse complement strand
ATTTCGGGTATTTGTAGTAAAAATTGCTAAGGAGGTAACATTTGCGGAAATATAACGTTAGGTCTTGAGGTTTTTGTATGTCAAAGCCCCACTACCCAATTCAGGGCCGTGGGGCTGTGAACAAAGTGCACTCGGCTCTGCCGCTTTCATCAAGCGAAGCGACTGAAAGAACTATCACTATTATGGATGGCAAAAGAACTGTTATTCGGAAACTCTAAAAGAAAATGAGGATGTGCTAATTTTGACACACCCTCTTTTTGCCAAGATTTTATGTTTAAGACGTTAACGTTATATTATATTCTATTTTGATATTGGACGAATGGAATAACCATAAATACGTCCATTACTTCCCTTTTCATCTCTTATAAGATTAATATGCCCTAAACCTGCGGGACCAATTCTGAACGTATAGTGAAATGCACTCCAATCGAGATAAGATGTCGATGACCAATAATAGCCAACTATAGCAAGAGAGTTATCTTCAGGATTAAGTACATGTTTCATATCATCTACATAACAGTTAGCAGCAGGAATAAAAATGGTTTGGCCATTAGAACCTTTATACTTAGCCCCATATACTCCATTAACTGTTGTCCATTCTCCACTACATTCGTTTTGAAGTTCCTCGAATTGATCTACTGTTGGCATTTGCCATTGGTCACCCCAACTGATGGTTGCCACATCATATTTCGTACCGGCAATGTTAGAACCTATATTAATCCATTCACCATTATCATAATTATAATATTTATATGTCTTTGCATTATAACAGTCTTTAGCCTGCGTCTCTCCCCAAGCATAATACTCGCCAAAACTTTCTGGTTTAGAAGCGCCTACATTGCAGCAACTCCATTTTGTTCCACTTGGAAGTCCAAGGTCTATCATATGTGGATGATTATCATCTGGACATAAAGTTGATGAAGTATTTGATGAACCAAACTCCTTTCCTTCCCATTGATAAACATTATCGCCTATAGTTACACAAGGGATAGCAGTATACTTTGTATTCTCATTTAATCCAGATAGCTCAAAATTTAAGTCTGTTGTTGAAGAAGTAAACGCTTCTGTATCGCTGATAATACGTTTTATTTCTTCACCATCTTTTTTTACAATAATAGTTGGTTTACCTTTCATTATCTTTGTCATTTCACCTCCAGACAATGAATAGTTTGCATCAAATGTTAGTGTTGAATTATCACCTCGAGTATGTGATTGAACACGCGTCCCATAAGAGTTACCCCTTTGGTTTATATTGAAAGTGTTAGCCATTAGAATAGGGAATAATGGCCACTCTTTATTATAAATGTTCCATTCAGCAAGCGTAACCTCTTTTTCGATAATGTTCTTCCCGAATAACGAAACTTTGCCTTTGCCTAATAGGTCAATAGATACGTCAAGACTAACTTTTTGGTCTTCAATTTTTACACCGATACCATTAGAATCGCCAGATACTCCTAGTTCGGCTCCAACCATAATTGAAGGTTTTGTCTCAAATGAAAGAGCTATATCTGTGGTGTATAGGCCACATCCCGTGGAGATGGTTGCCTCTGGTCCTATTTCGGCTCTGCCTTTTAATTCAAAGGAATTGAATATTTCTTTCAAATCCCAATCTGTTGATGTATTTTCTTTGAAGAAGCCGCGTTCATTAAAACCACACTTAAATTTAGCATAATATGAGAAGCCAACAGATATTTTACCATTAAGGCTTCCCACCAGGTCGACATTGAGGTCAGCATAAGGTCGTAAATCAATTAATCCGCCAGCAATTGGAAGATGGGTTGAAAACAGGCGGGTTTTCTTAAGGATAGTTAATAGTTTTTTTATTTGATCATCCAATTTCTTTTCTACCTTGGCACCAAATTCTCCTATAATTCCTACAGACGGTTCAAAAGAATACTCAAATGTGCCATTAGATTTACTCTTATTAAAAGTCACGATAGCACCAATCACTAACTTAATCTCAGAATATAGACCACTTTCTGTTTCTACATCAATAGGTATCACCAAGACTTTGTCTGATCCTACTGAAGCGCGTGTCTGCCATCTCGAAAAAGAAGGTTCGTTATTTGAGAACACTTCATCGATGTCCATTATGCTCACTTCATAGATAGTTCCATCCTCATCTGTTATACTGCTAATATTGGTTGCAAAGTCTTCTAATGTAAATTCTGACTTTACATCAAGCTCTTCAAAAATGTCATCAAGTGAGGCTGCTGAAGTAACAATTTTTATTAAACCATCTTCTTCTGTCATTGAAATAACTTCATTACCTAATCCGTAAGGGAGTTTATCAGAGATACGAGACGACAATATTTCTCCAACTCTCGGCATAATAGAATCAGGAGTTTCCTGTAAAAAATAAAGTATCGAATCTTGCTCAACCTTGACAAGATAGTTGTTCTGAGTTTGGTCACTCAGTAATTCAACTGCGTCAGTAAACTGGTAAGTGACAGTGGAATTATTGTCCTTTTCAGTAGCAGGGAAATCAATGCCAGCTGTTGCATTACCTTCTTGTTCTTTAGTTGAGTTGTCTTCATTAGAAATGAACTCACATGAATACAATGATAGTACTGAGGCTAATAGTACTGAAAACCTGGTAAATAGATTCCTTTTTATCATGGCTATTGTTAATAAGTATTATCCAAGTCACTCCCTAGTCAAGGACGTTATTAATTATTAAGACTAAGATACAAAAAAGCGTGGGAGTCTATCCTTGTTACTCGTCCCACTCCAAGAGGCTCTGGCATCGCCCTAATAGTCAGTGACGAGCAACGCCGAAGCCCACGCGATATGCAGATACCTTGTAGGGTATTACACATCCAATGAGCATCACCCGTTGCTTTGTTTTTGACTATTAGTTTTGGAACTGCCAGATTCCTTGGAGCCAAAAGACAAAGCGTAAGATAACGCCTTCCTATAAATTAGGCCTCCCTCCCATCCGCTTCGGCCTATGGCTTTCTGCTTCAGAGAGTAAAGACGGTGCAAAGATAAGAAAAGTTTTTGAAACTGAAAAGAAAATGGCAGGAAATCTTTGGGGATTCCTGCCAAAATTTTGAAATAATAGATTTTAAACTGCTGGTGTCAATTCTACCGTCAGACCTAATGCTGCGATAATGCGGTAGAAAGTAGAAACCTTCGGTTCTGTCCGTCCTGTTTCCACTCGTGAGATATAGGATTTGTTTGTACCAATGCGTTGAGCAAGTTCTTCTTGAGTGATGTTTGCTTTCTTGCGGGCGTCCTCTATGATCTGCCCTGTAAAGAAAGCATTAGCCCTCATTTCTGCAGCAGTACGCTCAGAAGTACCTTCCTTGCCGAATGCTGCATCTAACTGTGCATCAACATCAAATATCTCCATGTTTTTTACTTTCTTCATATTCAGCTTTCAATTTTAATGCTTTATTTATTTCTTTTGCAGGGGTCTTTTGGCTCTTCTTTTGAAAACAATTGAAAAGTACTACAACTCTTCCCTCATCAAAGCAGAAGAATATCCTGTAGATATTACTTTGCCATTCTATCCTTAATTCAAAGAGACCGTCTCGTATTTGTTTTACGAATTTCGACGGTAAGCGATCTTGAGTCTTCAACAGAAGCATTCCATATAGAATCTTCTCCTGTGTAGCACTATCTAGGGCATCAAAGAACTCTTTATAGTAGTTCTTATATGCAATAATGCTCCTCTTCATCGCTGCAAAGATACTAAAAGTTTATCAACTAAGCAACTTTTTGCTGCTTTTTTTGCATTTTGTTTTTTCATAAGCATATAAATTTAGAGTTAAACTTAATTTGCTGCCAAAGATAAGAAAAGTTTTTGAAACTGAAAAGAAAATGGCAGGAAATCTTTGGGGATTCCTGCCGAAATGGGGGATAATGGATGCGCGTCTGATTAGGGGAACTGCACGCAGACGGCCTTGCTGACGGGGATATCCTGATGGGTATCCGACAGCAGGCCTGTCTCCTGGTTGCGGCTGAAGACTTGGATCTTGTTGCTGTCACGGCAGGCACAAAGCAGGAACCGGCCATTGGGCGTGATGTTGAAATGACGAGGATGGAGGCCTGTGGGCTGGTATCCAATCTTCGTGAGCAGGCCTGTCGATGCATCGACCTTGAAGATGGCGATGCCGTCTGCCTTCAGACGATTGCTGGCATAGAGGAACTGTCCGTCAGGACTCAGGTGGATATCTGCACCACCACGGGCACCCACACTGTCGGAGACAATGGTCTGCAACAGTTTCAGACGGCCTTCGGCATAGTTGAACACGCTGACCTTGCCTGACAGCTCGCTCATCAGATAGGCATAGCGGCCATCGTTGCTGAAGATCAAGTGGCGGGGACCGTCGTCAGTTCTGACGTAGCAGGCTTCTCCATTGACGGTTACCGTTGTGTCATTTCTCTTGTAAGACAGGATACGGTCTGCACTGAAGTCTGTGGCCAGGATGTAATGACCGTCAGGCGTGAAGCGGGCGCAATGTACGTGGGGCGTTTTCTGACGGCTGAGGTCTGGGCCGCCGGTACCTCCCTGGAAAAGAGCCGCGAGTGTAGTCCGCGAACCATCAGGATTCAGGCTGAAGACACTCATCGAACCGCCTGAGTAGTTAGCCGTAAGCACCAACTGTCGGTCTGCCTCCACATAGCAAGGGTCTTCACCCTGTGTCGGCGTGCTGCCCAGTAGCTTCAGCTTGCCATTGTCAGCATTAAACTGAATCGTGCAGAGCGAGGCACTTTGGTCGTTGGTCTCGCTGACGGCATAGACGTGATGTCTGTCTGGCGAAACGGTGAGGAAGGATGGATTGCGCAGCGGCAGTGAGTCGAGCAAGCCCACTACCCTACCCGTCGTCTGGTCGAATCGGTAGGAGTAGATACCGTAACTGCTGCCGTCGGTATAGGTTCCCACGAGCAGGTTGATTGTCTGTTGGCCCTTCGCGCTGCCAGTCAGGAGCATGATGGCTAAAAGCAGGATTGTCGTTTTCTTGTCCATTGGTCACATCCAGTATAAATTGCTTGGCAAAGGTAAGAAGAATAATTGAGAAAAGAAGTATTTCGAGGGAAAATTTCCCCAGATTGTTTGGAATCGGAGCATTATCGCCGTACCTTTGCCGTCGCAAACAAGTTGCAACGGCGAGTGAAGGCTGTGGCTCAGCAAAGCTCGAACAAGTCTTTTTCATATTGCATTTTGGTTTTAAGTTGGTAATGATGTACATAGGGCTCGCAGGGATGCGGGCCCTATGTGCGTAAGCGCACCTTGCACAAAAGGAACCATCCCTGATGTGTTTAAGAAACTTTGGAAAAAACTTGGCGGTTTGTTGCAAAATCACTACCTTTGCGACCGATTAAATGTATTAAGTTATGAAAAAGTATTTAATGGCTTTGGTCCTCGTGCTGCTATCGCTGAACGGCTATGCGCAGGGCATTCTTGGAAAGTGGATCACCGAGGCTGGAGATGCACAGGTGGAAATCTATCAGAAGGGCAACGTGGTGAACGGCAAGATCGTGTGGCTCCAGAAGGGTCCTGACACCGTGGACAAGAACAACAAGGACGCCAAGTTGAAGAGCCGTAAGCTAATGGGAGTGAACATCCTGTCGGGCCTCACAAAGAAGGAGGACAAGTGGGAAGGCGGCAAGATCTACAACCCCAAGAACGGCAAGACCTACAAATGCTCCATCTGGCCCGAAGGCAACGAGTTGAAGGTGAGAGGCTACTTAGGTATGTTCTTCGAGACACAAACCTGGAAGCGAGCCAAGTAGGCGTGTTGGATTTAATTATTGGGGGAACAGTCAGGAAGATTGTACGACGTCAGTATCGCTGAAGAGAAACTGCTGGTCAGTGTATTGCCATCGTGCCAGGTCGAAGCGTATAAGGCGAGCCAGGAGGGTGATGACCTTGTGGCGAGGGATGCGTGAACGGCGTACTAGCTGGTTGAGGGTGAACATCTGCGGTTTTTCTTTTGTAGCGTCAGATTGCATGGCCCGTAATAGCTGTTGGACGGTGTCCGTATAGGTCATCATCGTACCGCGCTCGGACTGCTGTTCGCGCCAGATGGCAAGGTGGACTGGTGAGGCCACGATGTTCTCGTCGGCAATGCGGATATAGGCCCTCCCCTCTCCTGCCTCATTGATGGCACAGACGGGTTTCCGCTTTGAGGGAGGAACGGTGGCTATGACGATGGTGCGCCCATCTATATGATAAGTATCAAACTTGATGCTGGCCTCGGGCTTGCAGTATTTATAGGCAGCCTGATGCATCATGAAGATCTCCTCCTCTGAGCGCACGCCAGAGAGATTGCCGTCATCCCTCACCCCTATCAGCAGCCGTCCCCCGTCGGTATTGGCAAATGCCGACACCGACTTGGCGAGCTTGCAGGCATCGGCCACGCGATACTTGAAGTCCTGCTGCTGATGCTCACCTTCGCGGATGAGCTGTAAGAGATAGCGTTTCTCGTCCATTGGTCACATGCTGTATTAATAGGCGGCAAAGGTAAGAAGAATAATCGAGAAAAGAAATATTTCGAGGGAAAATTTTGCCAGTTGCGAAAAAAGGCCTATCTTTGCATCTCAAACTAAAAGCAAGACAAGGTAATGGCAAAGAAAGACGGGGAACTGACCCCGATGATGAAACAGTTCTTTGATTTGAAGGCGAAACATCCTGACGCAGTGATGCTCTTCAGGTGTGGTGACTTCTATGAGACCTATTGCGAGGATGCCGTTACCGCTGCCAAGATCCTGGGTATCACGCTGACGCACCGTAACAATGGGGCAGGGGTGAAGGGCGACGAGATGGCGGGCTTCCCCCATCATGCGCTCGATACCTATCTACCCAAGCTGATCCGTGCTGGCAAGCGCGTGGCTATCTGCGACCAGCTGGAAGACCCCAAACTGACGAAGAAGCTCGTGAAACGGGGCATCACGGAACTGGTGACACCTGGCGTGGCCCTCTCTGACAATGTGCTCAACTACAAGGAGAACAACTTCCTGGCGGCTGTCCATTTCGGCAAGGCTTCGTTTGGTGTGGCCTTCCTCGATATCTCGACAGGTGAGTTCTTGACGGGCGAGGGCACGCAGGATTATGTGGAGAAGCTGCTTGGAAACTTCTCGCCAAAGGAGGTGCTTCACGACCGGACGAAGAAACAGGAGTTTGAACGGAATTTCGGCACAAAATACTTTACATTCCAACTTGACGACTGGGTGTTCACCGAACAGACCTCGAAACAGAAGTTGCTGCGCCATTTCAACGTAAAGAACCTGAAAGGCTTTGGTGTCGATCATCTGCACGCAGGTGTCATCGCCGCTGGTGCCATCCTGCAGTATCTCGAGCAGACGCAGCACACCCAGATAGGCCATATCACCTCAATCTCGCGCATCGAGGAAGATAAATACGTCAGGCTCGATAAGTTCACTATCCGTTCGCTGGAGCTGGTCCATCCGATGCAGGAAGACGGCAAGTCGTTGCTCGATGTGATTGACAAGACGGTGAGTCCGATGGGAGGCCGCTTGCTGCGCCGCTGGCTGGTGTTTCCGCTGAAAGACGAGAAACCCATCAATGCACGGCTCGACATCGTGGAGTATTACTATCGCGAGCCAGAGTTCCGTGAGTGCATCGACGACCAACTGCATCGTATCGGCGACCTGGAGCGTATTATCTCGAAGGCTGCCGTTGGGCGCGTGTCGCCTCGTGAGGTAGTGCAGTTGAAGACGGCCCTGCAGGCTATCCAGCCCATCAAGACGGCCTGTCTCTATGCCAAGAACGAGGCTCTGAACAGGGTGGGGGAACAGCTGAACCTCTGTGAGAGCCTCAGAGACCGCATCGAGAAGGAGATACAGAACGATCCGCCGCAGCTTGTTGCGAAGGGTGGGGTGATCAAGGACGGTGTCAACGCAGAGCTTGACGAACTGCGCAATATAGCCTATAGCGGCAAAGACTACCTGTTGAAGATTCAGGAGCGAGAAGCCCAAGAGACGGGCATTGCAAGTCTGAAAATCGGATACAACAATGTGTTCGGCTACTATCTTGAGGTGCGCAACACCTATAAGGATCAGGTGCCGCCGGAGTGGGTGCGCAAGCAGACGCTGGCCCAAGCTGAGCGCTATATCACCCAAGAATTGAAGGAGTATGAGGAGAAGATACTGGGGGCAGAGGACAAGATTCTCTCGCTTGAAGCCAAGCTCTTCAACGACCTCGTGCTATCGATGCAGGAGTTTATCCCGCAGATACAGATCAACGCCAATCTCATCGCCCGTCTCGACTGTCTGCTGAGCTTTGCCAAGACGGCAGAGGAAAACAAATATATCCGTCCTGTGATAGACACCTCGGAGGTCATTGATATCAAGCAAGGGCGCCACCCGGTCATCGAACAGGAACTGCCGCTTGGCGAGCAATACGTGCCCAATGATATCCTGCTCGACAACGAGCGTCAGCAGATCATCATCATCACGGGTCCGAATATGGCTGGTAAATCGGCGTTGCTGCGCCAGACGGCGTTGATAGTGCTGTTGGCCCAGATAGGTTGTTTTGTGCCCGCAGAGGCCGCGAGAATCGGTCTGGTGGACAAGATATTTACCCGTGTAGGGGCCTCGGATAACATTTCGCTCGGCGAATCCACGTTTATGGTGGAGATGACGGAGGCCTCGAATATCCTGAATAACGTCAGCAGTCGCTCCCTGGTGCTCTTCGATGAGCTGGGTCGAGGTACGAGCACCTACGACGGTATCTCAATCGCCTGGGCCATCGTGGAGTATCTGCACGAGAATGCTAAAGGTCATCCACGCACCCTCTTCGCCACCCACTATCATGAGCTGAACGAGATGGAGAAAAACTTCTCGCGCATCAAGAACTACAATGTCTCTGTGAAGGAGGTTGACGGCAAGGTGATCTTCCTGCGAAAACTTGAAAAGGGTGGGAGTGAGCACTCGTTTGGTATCCACGTGGCTGAGATTGCGGGTATGCCGCGGAGCATCGTGAAGCGTGCCAACGTGATTCTGAAGCAGTTGGAGGCCGATAACTCACAGGTGGGCAGTGTTGGCAAGCCTACGGCAGAGATTGCCGCCTCCCGTGAGGGCATGCAACTTTCGTTCTTCCAGCTCGATGACCCCGTACTCTGTCAGGTGCGCGATGAGATTCTTGGCATTGACGTCAATAATCTCACGCCGCTCGAAGCGCTCAACAAACTCAACGAAATCAAGAAGATCGTTTCAGGGAAATAAAGTCCGAAGCGTGCGGACTCTGAGTTTGTCCCCTTCGGACTTCGAGTTTGCACGCTTCGGAAAAAATATCTGCCTCTTATTTATGCTTTCTTGGCTCTTATCATGCAGTAAGTGCCGAGTATCACGAACGGAATCGAGAGTATCTGTCCCATATCGAGTGGGAGAGAGGCCTCGAAAGCTTCCTGTACCTCCTTCGTGTATTCGATGAAGAAGCGGAAGGTAAAGATATACGTCAGGCAGAAGCCGAAATACCAGCCGGTGCCGATCTTCTCAGGCATCCGCTTATGCAGCACCCACATGATGCAGAAGAGCACAGCGTAGGCGATGGCTTCGTAAAGCTGTCCTGGATGGCGAGGCACAGCGTCAACTTTCTCGAAGATAAAGGCCCAGGGCACATCGGTGATCTTGCCGATAATCTCAGAGTTCATCAGGTTGCCCAGACGGATGCAGCAGGCCATCGAACCAGTAGCAATGGCGATATTGTCGAGTACCGTCCAGATGCTCAGCTTCGTCTTCTTCACATAGAGCCAGAGGGCGATTATCAGACCTAAGGTGCCACCGTGGGAGGCCAGTCCGGCATAGCCTGTCAGTTTCCAGCTGCCGTCATCCATGATGTGGATGGGCAGCAGCATTTCCACGATACCCTGCCAGGAGGTCAGAAAGTCCTGCGGCTGATAGAAGATGCAGTGACCCAGGCGGGCACCGATGAGGATACCCAAGAAGCAATAGAAGAAGAGCGGATCGAAGAGCTCGTCCTTGATCTTCTGCTCTTTATAGAGGCGCTGTACGCTCAGATAGGCTACCGCAAAGCCGATGACCCACATCAGACCATACCACCTGATGGAGATAGGTCCCAGATGGAAGGCCTCCAGGTCTGGATTCCAGACAATATAGCTAATCAGATCTATCATGGCTTATACATTAAAGCGGAAGTGCATGATATCACCATCCTGTACCACGTAGTCCTTACCCTCTACAGCCAGTTTGCCTGCCTCTCTGACAGCAGCCTCAGAGCCATACTGCAGATAGTCCTCATACTTGATCACCTCGGCACGGATGAATCCCTTCTCGAAGTCAGTATGGATGACACCGGCGCACTGCGGAGCTTTCCAGCCCTTCTTATAGGTCCATGCCTTCACCTCCATCTCGCCAGCGGTGATGAACGTCTCAAGGTTCAGCAGGGCGTATGCCTTTTTGATGAGGCGGTTTACGCCGCTCTCCTCCAAGCCCAGTTCTTCGAGGAACATCTGCTTGTCCTCATAGCTCTCCAGCTCGGCGATATCCTCCTCGGTCTTTGCAGCGATGATCATCGTCTCTGCGCCTTCTTCTTTGGCGAGAGCCTCGACTTTCTTAGTGAAGTCATTGCCGTTCTTCGCATCGGCCTCGCCTACATTGCAGACGTAGAGCACAGGCTTCGAGGTCAACAGGAAGAGATTCTTGGCGCAGTCCTGCTCCTCCTTGCTCTCAAACTCCACCACACGGGCGTTCTTGCCCTGATCGAGCACCTCTTTATAGGCATGAAGTACAGCAACTTCCACCTTGGCGTCCTTATTGCCAGCGGCAGCGGCTTTCTCCGTTTTTGCCAGACGGCCCTCGATGGTCTCAAGGTCCTTCAGCTGCAGCTCAGTGTCGATGATCTCCTTGTCGCGGATAGGATCGATGGTGCCATCCACGTGGGTGATATTCTCATCCTCGAAACAACGGAGTACATGGATAATCGCGTCCGTCTCACGGATGTTTCCCAGGAACTTATTACCTAATCCCTCGCCCTTAGAGGCACCCTTTACAAGGCCAGCGATATCTACAATCTCACAAGTAGCAGGCACGATACGGCCTGGGTGCACGATCTCTGCCAACTTCGTCAGTCGCTCATCAGGAACGGTGATGACACCCACATTGGGCTCGATCGTACAGAAAGGAAAGTTTGCTGCCTGAGCCTTGGCGCTCGACAGACAATTAAACAATGTGGACTTGCCCACATTCGGCAGTCCCACAATACCACATTTTAATGCCATTTTCTTCTATAAACGTTTATTTCGGCTGCAAAATTAAGAAACATTTTCCGAGAAACAAAGGTTTTCTCAGAAAATGTTCCTTTTTCACCTTATTATTTAAGCTATTAATGCTTTTTTTCAGCCTTTCGCAGGTGATTAATGCGCTTCGAGCCAGTTTTGGCCAAATCCGGAATCAGCTACGAGGGGTACACTGAGTGGGAAGGCTGCCTGCATTTCCTCTATCACGATGCGCTCCACCTTTTCTTTCTCCTCTGGGAAGACTGAGAAGTTGAGTTCGTCGTGTACTTGGAGAATCATTTTGCTCTTGATGCCCTCTTTCTTGAAACGCTCATGGATATGAATCATCGCCACCTTGATGATATCGGCAGCAGTGCCCTGAATGGGAGCATTGATGGCATTGCGCTCAGCAAAACCTCGAACTGTCGCATTGTGGGAATTGATATCTGGCAGATAGCGGCGACGCCCGAATAGGGTAGTGACATAACCTTTCTGGCGAGCCACTTCCTTGGATTTCTCCATGTAGTCGTGTACTTGTGGGAAGGTAGCGAAGTAGCCGTCTATCAGCATCTTAGCTTCATCGCGGGGGATGTCAAGACGCTCAGCTAAACCAAAGACGGTGATGCCGTAGATGATACCGAAGTTGGCACGTTTCGACTTGGTGCGTTCATCGCGAGTGACCTCTTCGATAGGTTTCTTATAGATATTCGCAGCTGTAGCCGCATGGAGGTCCTTGCCTTCACGGAACACCTCTATCATCGCTTCGTCCTTCGAAAGATGGGCCATCACGCGCAGTTCTATCTGGCTATAGTCTGCTGAAAAGAACAGACAGCCAGGCTCTGGGATAAAGGCTTTGCGAATCTCCTTACCGTCTTCACCACGAATGGGAATATTTTGAAGGTTTGGATCAGAGGAACTCAGGCGACCTGTTGCTGTTATCGTCTGATTGAAGGATGTGTGAATGTGTCCTGTGCGAGGATTAATCAGCTTGGGTAGTGCGTCGATATAGGTTCCTATCAGTTTCTTCAAACCTCTGTGTTCCAAGATGTCTGCCACAATTTCGTGCTTGTTTCGGAGTTGCTGTAGCACTTCTTCTGATGTAACGTATTGGCCTGTTTTGGTCTTCTTGGCCTTCTCAACGATTTTTAGTTTGTCGAACAAGATTTCACCAACTTGTTTGGGCGATGCGATATTGAATTGTTCGCCAGCGAGTTCGTAGATACGGTGTTCAAGCTCGTTCATGCGATCCGTCAAAACCTTTGACGTTTCTTTGAGTGATTCCGTATCGAGACAGACACCATTCATCTCCATTTCTGCGAGTACAGGCATCAGTGGCATCTCGATATTATAGAATAGGTCTTCGCATTCGAACTTTTTCAATTCTGGCTCCAGCTTGTTCTTCAGCCGGAGGGTGATATCAGCATCCT
>Ga0247608_10006225_pt1 | contig 12635 bp, 13 predicted proteins | sample 176DNAGHGlowgp2_FD_193490 | JGI IMG/M metagenome (GOLD analysis project Ga0247608, IMG submission 193490) | Sheep rumen microbial communities from Palmerston North, Manawatu-Wanganui, New Zealand - 1766 DNA GHGlow gp2 | ecosystem: Host-associated > Mammals > Digestive system > Stomach > Rumen ... | reverse complement strand
GTCTTTGCAACCACTTTTGCGAGCTCTGTCTTTCCAACACCAGGAGGCCCTTCAATAAGCATAGGTTTTCCAAGTAAAAAGGACAAGTAGAGTGTTGTTGAAATTTCATTATTTGAAACATAATCCTCATCTAAAAGACTTTTATCAATATCTTTAATACTAATATCTTCAACTTGCAATTTTTAAACCTTCATAAAAATTCATTCTAGAATTAAATTTTATTATAAATTTATTTAAATGTTATGTAACTATATAAGTATAAGGTAGAATAAAATAATAATAATGATTAAGGAGGTATAAATATGAAAGCTGAAAACGCTATCATAATTGCACTAGTTATATTAATTTTATTGGCAGCGGCAGCGGCCATGATTATTACTGCTGGTGGCATATCATTTAACCAACCGGAAACTGAAAATCTTACAACAAACATAACCGTGAATAACACTACCAATGAGACTATTGACTTTCCGGATGAAGTGACTGGAGATTCATCTTCAAGCGCATCCTACGATGACAGTTCATACTCATCCAGTTCCAGCGGAAGCGGATACAGTAGTAGCAGTGGAAGTAGCAGTTACTCAAGCTCAGGTTATTCAAGTAGTGATTATAGTAGTGACAGTGGAAGTGGAAGTTCAAGCAGTGACTCAAGTTCTTCAGATTCCTCTAGTTCATCCAGTTCTTCCGAATCAAGTTCCTCAGCAGGACAATCTGAAAGTACAACAGGATCTTCAGACTTTGAATAAAACTATTTTTTAAACTCGTCAGGATTTTTGAATAATTCAAAATCCTGAACATATTCTTTTCCAGTAATCATTGCGATTTCTGCCTTTTGCAATTCAGAACCTAAATAGGCAGCATGCTCCATTCTTGTAACCAATCCTTCAGTGATGATTTCTTCATAGATTTCTTTGGCGGAATGCCCAACGATGACCAAATCAGCCTTATTTTTCTTAAAATGAGTTGCAGTAATTCTGCTGTCCTTGACTGTGGTTCCATAGTCAACATTGATTTTGAAACTGCCTGCCTTATCTCTAATGAATTTCATTGGAGTTTTCTGCTTGGATTCTGGAACGCCATCCAGTTCATTTAATATGATGTCATTTCTTTTGTGCTTATCCTTAAATGCAACAAGGTTGATTCCCAAATCCTTCGGAATGGATTTTCTGTGTTTTGCAAGAAACATCATTTTAGATGCAGTGGCCAATTCATAAACACTGCCTCTTGTCTTACCACTTTCCTCAGGAGTAAACAATATGCTCACTCCAAGTTCCATTCCAATTCCTGCCAAAAGCACATTGACACCACCTGAATCGGCATCCATCAGTTCAGTTACATTTCCCACACCGAAAAACATTGGGGCAGGATTGGCCTTATGGAATTCATGGCATGCGATAATGGATTCGACAATACTTGAACTGTTGACAGGATCTAAAATCAAATCGGCAACATATTTTAATCCTTCAGTGTCTTTTATCAGTTGGTGCATCGCCTCAACACGTTCAGCAGGAGATTTAGGTGATTTGCCCTGTGAAAAGTTGGTCGGAAGTAAAACTGCAGGGATATTTTTTTCCTTCAGTATGTCCTTTACTTCGGAATTGTTTCCCAAATCAAGACTTAAAACAAAATCAATTCCATGTTCTGCTGCGACCTTGATTTCCTTTGCATTCAAGGTGTCGATACTCAACGGCCTGTCACCAACAATTGGGCGTAATGTTTCTATTAATTCAGGAATCTTATCTGAGAAGTCCTCACCGGCTGCCATTCCTATATCAATCATGTCAGCACCTGAGTCAACAAAATACTGGCACTTATTAATTAATGCCTCCTTGGATAAAAACGGAGCATTGGCAATTTCGGATAAAACCCTCATTGGGAAATCCTCACCTACAGGAAGGTTTCTAATCAGAATGTTATTTGGTTTTTTGAGAAGTTTTTCAATGTTTTCCTTATCGTTTTCAAATTCTTCAATGAATTTGAAAGCTTCCTTGCGTTTTTCCTCTTCGATCAATTTATCGGCAGGCTTATCCTCAGACAAATCGATACTTCCCACCAAGTTTAAAACCATCGCAAGGTCAGCGCCGTCGGTAGATCCCTTAAATGTTGGAATTCCAAGCTCCTTAGTAATCTCCTTTGTTCCTTTCTTAATTAAGCCAGGAACCAGAATCATGTCAATTTCATCCAATTGATCTGAAAAACAGTTTTTTACTTCTTTAATAATTTGTCTAGGAGTTAAAAATGCTGCAACTTGAGTATTGTCCGCAATATGCACAATTATATCCTCTTTTGAATCTGAAACAACTTCTTTAATCAGAGGATATGCCAACTCCCCGGTAATTATTAAAACTTTCATAATAACATCTCAACCAAATTCTATAATATAATATTATTATTTATTTATTATATTAATCCTTTTAAAAAAATAGATTTTTTTAATAATAATTATTTTACAAAAACATGTTAAAATTGTATAGAAAACCTATAAAAAGTTTAAAAAGAATATTAAAAAAATTAACAAAAAATAAATAAACAAAACAAAATAATTTAAACAAATTTATTAAAAAACAAAAATCTAACATAAAATTTATATATTTTGGAATTTATAATGATTATACATGATAAATATATGGAGGAAAAATTAATGATTGAAATTCGTTTTCATGGAAGAGGCGGACAAGGGTCTGTAACTGCTGCTGAAATCCTAGCAAAAGCAGCATTCAAAGATGGTAAATATGTCCAAGCTTTTCCATTTTTTGGAGTTGAACGTAGAGGGGCTCCAGTTATGGCTTTCACAAGAATTGATGATGAGCCAATCGACTTGAGATATCAAATCTACAACCCTGACTACGTATTGGTATTAGATGATGGACTATTAAATGTGGTAGACGTATTTTCCGGAATTAAAGACAATACTGAAGTTATTATTAATACTGTTGAATTTGAAGGCAGTGGAGAACATGAAGTTCACAGTATTGATGCAACTGGAATTGCACTCGACATGTTAGGTCGTAACATTGTTAACACAATTATTTTAGGATATTTTGCTAAGAAAACCCACGTTGTAAGTATTGAATCTCTTATTGAAGTAATAAAAGAAACCTTCCCAGGTAAAATTGGAGAGTTAAATGCGGAAGCTACTAAAAAAGCTTACGAAATGGGATAAAAGGGTGAGATAATGGTAACTATAGGATGTGTAATTAAAACACCAGGCAGTAGTAAAAATAATAAAACCGGAAGCTGGAGAACTTTCAAACCTATTTTAGACAAAGAAAAATGTATTGATTGTGATAACTGTATTGTATTCTGTCCAGATTCCTGTGTAAACAAACAACATGATATTGACTACGATTACTGTAAAGGATGCGGAATTTGTGCAAATGAATGTCCTTCCGATGCAATCGAAATGATAAAAGAATAGAGAGAGTGATTTAATGATAAGAGAAGTAATGACCGCAAATAAAGCAGTTGCAGAAGCTGCAAGATTGGCTAAGCCACAAGTTATTCCTGTTTATCCAATTACTCCGCAAACTACAATTTCAGAATACTTAGCACAATATGTTGCTGATGAAAAAATTGATGCTAAATATGTTAAAGTAGAATCTGAACACAGTGCAATAAGTGCTGCTGTAGGAGCAAGTGGTGCTGGAGTAAGAGTATTTACCGCAACATCTTCCCAAGGATTAATGTTAATGCATGAAATCTTATTTGCAGCAGCAGGTATGAGAACCCCATTCGTTTTAGCTGACGCAAACAGGGCAATTTCTGCACCATTAAACATTTGGAACGACCAACAAGATTCAATTGCTCAAAGAGATGCAGGATGGTTACAAATTTATGTTGAAAATGCACAAGAAGCATTAGATACAACATTAATGGCTTATAAAGTTTCTGAAAACCCTAATGTATTACTCCCATCAATGGTATGTTTAGATGGATTCATTTTAACACACACAGTAGAGCCTGTTGAAATTCCAGACCAAGAAACTGTAGATGAATTTTTACCTCCATACAAACCTGAACATGCATACCTTGATCCTAAGGACCCAATGTCCATTGGTAACTTAGCTGACCCTGATTACTATCTTGAAGCAAGACATGACATGCAAATAGCTATGGAAAATTCCATTGATGTAATTCAACAAACCTGTGATGAATTTGCTGAAAAATTCGGAAGAAAATATGGTCTTGTCGATGGATACAAAACTGAAGATGCTGAAATCATCTTCGTAGCAATGGGATCACTTTGTAGTACAATCAGAGTTATTGTTGATCAATTAAGAGAAAAAGGTGAAAAAGTAGGTTTACTCAAAATCAGAGCTTACAGACCTTTCCCTGTTGAAGCAATTGATGAAGCTGTTAAAAATTGTGAAAAATTAGCTGTAATTGATAAAAACGTAACATTCGGAATTGGTGGAGCACTTTACACCGACATTAAAGCAAAAATCCACAAAGAAGCATACGGATTTATTGCAGGTTTAGGTGGAAGGGACATAACACCAGAATCAATTTTAGAAGTTTATGAAAAAACTAAAAATGTGCCTGAAAAAGAGGTCACATGGATTGGACTTAGGGAGGAATAGATATGGTAGACATACCTGATAAAAATTTATTAGCACCTGGACACAGAGGCTGTGCTGGTTGTGGAGCATCTATTGCAGTTAAGTTAGCTCTTAATGCATTAGGAGAAAATACTGTAGCTATTTCTGCTACTGGTTGTCTTGAAGTTATGACAACACCATACCCAGAAACTGCATGGGAAGTTCCATTCATTCACGTTGCATTCGAAAACTCCGGTGCTGTAGCATCCGGTGTAGAAAGTGCATTAAGAATTCAAGGAAAAGATGATGTAAATGTTGTTGCTTTCGGTGGTGACGGAGGAACCGTAGATATCGGTTTACAATCATTATCCGGAGCTATGGAAAGAGGACACAACATGCTCTACATCTGTTATGATAACGAAGCTTACATGAATACAGGTATTCAAAGAAGTGGTGCTACACCATTTGGTGCAACTACAACTACTTCACCTAAAGGTTCTGCAAGTTTTGGAGAAGACAAACCTAAAAAGAATATGCCAATGATTATGGCTGCACACGGAATTCCATATGTAGCTACAGCATCCATCGCATATCCTGAAGACTTTGTAAACAAAGTGAAAAAAGCGGCTGAAACAAAAGGAGCAGCTTACATACACTTACAACAACCATGTACTACAGGTTGGGGATTCGATTCTTCAAAAACTATTGAAATGGGTAGATTAGCTGTAGAAACTGGATCTTGGATATTATACGAAATCGTAAACGGTCAATTCGAAATCACTTACAGACCTGAAGAAAGAAGACCTGTAAGAGAATACTTAGCACCGCAAAAAAGATTCAGACACTTAGACGAAGAACTTGTTGAAAAAATCCAAAATTATGTTGACGCAGAGTGTAAAGAATTAGGTTTATAGGAGGATAACAATGGATAAAATTTCTGTAAACAGCAATTTATGTGACGGATGTCTCAATTGTGAAAGCATGTGCGCATCTGTACATACTGCTAGTAGAATTAAAATCATAGAACACGAATCTTCCTTTTATTCCATTGTATGTCAACATTGTGAAAGCGCACCATGTATAAAAATCTGTCCAACCGATGCAGTATCCGATGAAGGTGTAGACACCGAAAAATGTATTGGTTGCGGATTATGTGTAATGGTTTGTCCATTTGGTGCAATGACTTTCCAAGCAAGCATTGCAGAAAAATGTGACCTTTGTGCTGACAGAGAAGAAGGACCTGCTTGTATTAAAGCATGTACCAAAAGAGCTATCAGTATTGTTGATCCAGAAAAAATTAAAGCTAAAAATCAACAAAAATACTTGGCTAAAATGGCTGGACTATACGAACCGGATAGCAACAAAGGTGGCTTCGTCCATGTGATTACAAGTCAAGCAAGAGCAAGACTTGTGCTAGAAGACTAAAATTATGTTTAATTCAGGGAATTGTACTAACTGTACAACCTGCGGAAGTTGTCAACAAACACCAAATGTTGACACTCCTACCTTATTTTGTATGCATTGTCAACCATCAGATGCGCCATGCCTAATTGCCTGTAGTGAAAATGCAATTGAAGTTTTAGGCGGAGCAATAACAATCAACGGCGAAAAATGCACCAAATGCAGAGACTGTGTTGAAGTTTGCCCGATTAATGTAATCAAAATTTAAATATTTTAATGACCAAAAATATGATTAATTAATTTTTATAGGGTTTTATTTTGATTACTAAAGATACTATTAGAGATGCTGTTTATGAACTTTACAAAGAAGCGGTAATTGTTCTTGGTGAAGATGTAAAAAAATCACTTGAAGATGCGCTTAAAGTTGAAGAACATGAACTCGCAATATTAAATATTGAAGCTATTTTAAAAAATATAGAACTTGCAGAAGAAAAAGGCATTCCAATGTGCCAAGATACAGGTTTGCCAGTAGTTTTTGTCAAGTTAGGTAATGTTGAAGTTGAAAACTTACGTGAAGGTATTGAAGAAGGAATTAAAAAAGCCACAAAGGAAGTCCCAATCAGACCAAATATCGTGGACCCACTTACACGTGAAAATACAAACGTCAACGTCGGAGATTACATTCCTCCAATAGATATCGAACTGATTGATGAAGATTACTTGGAGATTACAATCTTACCTAAAGGATTCGGTTCAGAAAACAATAACGCATTGAAAATGGCTCTTCCTGCTGAAGGAATAGAAGGAATAAAAGAGTTTGTTGTGGAATCAGTTCTAAAAGCAAAAGGAAAACCTTGCCCTCCAACTGTTGTAGGAGTTGGAATCGGCGGAACATCCGATTTATGTTTAAAGTTAGGGAAAAAAGCATTGCTTGGAAAAGTAGGTGAAAGAAATCCTGATCCTGAAATAGCTAAACTTGAAGAAGAGATTCTAGAAGAAATCAATTCATCAGGAATAGGTCCTATGGGTCTTGGTGGAAAAACCACAACATTGGACGTTAAAATCTTAAAAGCACATACCCATACTGCTGGATTGCCTATTGGCGTTTGTATCCAATGCTGGGCAGACAGGCATGCTACAACAAAAATATATGATAATTAGATTATTTCTAATCTAATTACTTTTTTTAATATCTGAAAGTTCTTGGAGTGGTTGTTCTTGGAATATTATCATGGAATTCAATTGAAACATCCATAATTTCAACAGAAATGTCCCCCATCCTTTCAAATGCTTTAATTACTCTGAATAAATAAATGAAATAATTTGAACGCTCTTTTTCATCGAAGGAATTTTCGGCCATCTGTGTCGCTATCAGATTAATTGCCTTGGATTGAAGAATATGAATGGAATCTTCCAACTCCATCAAATCATCCTTAAGTTCTGTTTTTCCTTCAATAAATGCAGTCATTGCCAAACGAATCATTTTTTGAGCGGTTTTATACATCTTCTTTAATTTTTTCAAGACATTTTCGTCGATTTCATAAACATCATTGATTACGAATTTTGCAATGTGGCCACAATAGTCCCCGATACGTTCCAAATCATAAGCCACTTCAGTATAAAGCATTGATTTTGAAAATTCGGAGTGTTTGTTCATGCTAACAATTGTTTCAACTGAAGTTCTTATTTTTTCAACCATATTGTTAGTTGCATAATCCATTTCCAATGCCTTATTAGCTTTATCCTCGTCATATTCAAGCACTGCAGTAAATGATGCCTCCAGTTGTGAGTGAACATGGGCTGCCATGTTTATCAACATGTCATTAACTATGACATTTCCTTTAGAGTTTCTTGAGCTTGAATACTCACTTAAAGATCCTGCAATCTTTTCATAATCCTTTAAATCTATCATGTATGCCCTTTTCACAGTCCCATTTTTAACAAGGGGCTGCAATAGCTGTGTAACATATCTTCGAGTAATGCCTAGTTGTTCTGCAATTTCATCCTGGGTTGACGGATTTTCATATAAAATAAAATCCAAAATGTCTTTAAGTGTTTTGTCCTTTTTACTCATATTACCACTATTTTTTATAATCATCCAACAAGTCGTTTGATTCGAAACGGATATTTTTTGAAGACCTGTTTATGCCAGATTCCTGATTAATTTGATTTTTGAATGTTACCTTAGGCTCCCTTTGAGAGTCATGGCGAGGTCTGTTTGGTTTTTGATGATTATGGCGAACATTCTGTCTTTTTTCAACATAGGCAAAATCATCATGCCTTTTGGAATGATGGGCTTTTCTGACATTCTCTTTACTGAAATTAGTTTCATTGATGTTGTGTTTAACGACTTTAAACTCTTTTTCAGCATTCCTTGCAGAGATAAGTATGTTACATATTACCAATACCAATAAGATAAATGCAACAACAGCAATTGGGAAATCGAAATGTGCAAATATCGGATTATATAAGTTGGTTAACCTATTGCCAGTATCTACAAAACCCCTGGCTAAAAAAATCAAACCAACAAATGCTATAACAAGCCCGTTAGATTTTTTGATGATATCCGGTTTTAATACTAACGGATAAACACTGATTATTATCAATGCAAATCCTAAAATCCTATATAGATTATTGTCTGCAAAATGTTGAAGTGACAGGTATACATTGAGGAATGTGTAAGGCAACAATCCCCATTCTGATAACAAAGCGAAAATTAATAATAATTGAATTAATGCAATGACTACAAGAGGGAATATATATGCTATATCCCATTCAAAATCAGTACTGAAAGTTGCTTTCTCCACTGGCTTTTCCAAAGCTTCTGAAAGCATGTTATATAAAACGGAGGATATTACTGAACCTATTACAGTACCCGCAACACCTAAAAATGATGTTAGAATGGCTACGAATGCGGAAATACATCCTACCAATATAAGTTTTTTATAATTCAAAATTTTCACCTTAAAAGTTTAATTAAAAAAATAAAATAATATTATTGATATTATTTATTTTTTAATGATTTAAACTTTAAGGTATTTAAACTATAGTCAATGCATTAGGTACATTTTTTAAAATGCTTTCTTTTACCGGAATCATGGTTGATGAAGCTATTGCAAAGTCAGATTTGCTTGCTGCAACTTTATCGTTTGGTTCGGCAATGATTGTTGCATTCAATTCATCCTGAAGGTTATTGACTGTGTTTTTCAATACCCATTCATCAGGATCAGAAATGATGATTTCATCAACATGCTTATCAAGCTCTTTTGCGATTACCCATGCAATGAATCTTCCACCATGTAGGGATATGGTGCTTCCATTTGCCAAATTGACAATATCGGTTAAAGAATGTTTTAGTTCAATGTTTTGATACATTCTGGAGTTTACCAGAGTGGCCCAGTGCGCATCCCCAACATGATAAGCACCTATTTTATTTGGATAAATGTAATCCGGACCAGCCAGTTTGACTGCCTTGGCAATGGCTAACAAATCATGCTTTTGAGCCGGAAGGCCACGGTTTGGGAATTCCTCATTGATAATCTGAATTATTCTTGGAAGACCGAATTTGCCCCTTCTTGCAGTTCCAGGCTCATATCCGCACATGTATCCATGATGGTTTTTTGGAAATCCAGTGATTACCATGTTTAAGCCTGACCTGAGACCTGCTCTTACCTCATGTTCATAAGCCCCATTAGTGGCTACGACTTTTCCTGGAGACAGAATTCTTGCAGCGGCAATTGTTTTTGCAAATCCTTCAGTTGCATTTTCGCACCTGTTGAACGGACCTCCTTCGACAACAACAACATCCGCCCCGATTTCAATGGATTTTTCAAAACCGGTTATTACCTCATCATATCCGTCACCAACAAACATGATAGATTCCAATCCTCTGCCATACTTTTTAGCGAGATTTGCAATGTCTTCCGCTTCCCTTAATGGTGCAGCATGCCCGTCACCTGTTTGTTCGGAACTCACATTTACTGCAACAGAAGAGGATAATTTAATCCAATCTTCTTTGTCATCCTTTTCAGCAAGTTCCTTTTCAATCAACCTTTCATGAATCCTTCCTCGAGGACATTCTGTAAATGCTGGGCCCTTGTTGTAGCACTCACCGCCACATCCGCTGATATTTTTTGGAAGTCTCATTGCACCATTTTCACCGAAATGGTCCAAATCAAGTGGAACATCAACAATTTCATGGACTTTCTGCATCACTTCCACTCCGCGCATGCCAAATTTTTCAGCAATATCTGAAAAGGCATAGGCACAGATGTGAATTGGCGCCCCAATCATATCTGCCAGACGACAATTACCAAGCAAATCCCTCAATTCCAAATCTGAAGCACAAGTTCCTGCAACAACCTCAGTCAAGTCACAACCTAAAGGAAACCTTTTAAATTGCATTCCCAGTTTCATGGTTTCATCTAATGAAAGTTCAGAAATCGCATCGACAACTTCAACAACACTTTTATTATCCATTTTTGAAATTTCAATTGCAGCATCATCATCATGAACTGCCTTTTTTATCAAATCATACATGAGCACATAACTCCAAAATTATCTTCTTTAATATAATTTCAGTTACTATAAAATAAAAAGGTTTCTATTTTAGGTATTCCTAAAAAAGAACTATAAAGCCATAAAATTAAATTTAAAAAGTATTACTTATTCTAATTATAAAATAAAAAAGTAATACTATTATTACTTAAAATCCAATATATATAGTTTAAATAATACTATTTAAAGGAATAATATAAAGATTTATATATGTTTAAAATATTAATATTAACTATTACTACATGCACACTACCATAATTATTTATTAAAAACCAATAGAAAAGATTAGCAATATGTTTTTTAAGACACTTTTAAATAAAAGCATTGTAGTAAGAACTTTTTTGATCATAATATGATTAGAAAAGTTAAGAGATTAAAATATATATGTTTTAAGGAGACAAAAAGAATGAAAGTAGCAATTTTAGGTGCAGGATGTTACAGAACTCATGCTGCAAGTGGAATTACCAACTTCGCAAGAGCTTGTGAAGTTGCAGAAGCAACTGGAAAAGAAAACATTTCTATGACTCACTCAACCATTGAAATGGGTGCAGAATTATTAGAATTAGCTGGTGTTGACGAAGTTGTTGTATCTGACCCAGTATTCGACGGAGAATTCACAGTTGTAGATGATTTCGACTACGCTGAAGTAATGGCAGCACACAAAGCAGGAAAACCAGAAGACGTTATGCCTGCTATCAGAGCAAAAGTTGCAGAATTAGCTGAAACTGTACCAAAACCAGAAAAAGGTGCAATTCACTTCACTCACCCTGAAGACTTAGGTATGAAAGTTACTACCGATGACCGTGAAGCTGTTGCTGACGCTGACTGGGTAATGACCTGGTTACCAGAAGGAGGTATGCAACCTGCTATCATCGAAAAATTCGCTGATGCTATTAAACCTGGTGCAATCGTAACTCACGCATGTACCATTCCAACTACTGGATTAAACAAAATCTTCGAAGATTTAGGAACTGATGTTAACGTAGCTTCCTACCACCCAGGTGCTGTACCTGAAATGAAAGGACAAGTTTACATCGCAGAAGGTTACGCTGACCAAGCATCCATCGACACTTTAATGGACTTAGGTCAAAAAGCAAGAGGATCTGCTTTCACCTTACCTGCTAACATGGTTGGTCCTGTATGTGACATGTGTTCCGCAGTAACCGCTATTACCTACGCAGGTATCTTAGCTTACAGAGACACTGTTACCCAAATCTTAGGTGCACCTGCTGGATTTGCACAAATGATGGCTAACGAAGCTTTAACCCAAGTAACCGCATTAATGCAAAACGAAGGTATCGACAAAATGGACGATGCTTTAAACCCTGCTGCATTATTAGGAACCGCAGACTCCATGAACTTCGGTTCATTAGCTGAAATCGTTCCTACCGTATTAGATTACTTAGGTAAAGACGAATAAACACATAAGTTTTAATTGTTGGTTTCGGCCAACAATTTTTAACTTATTTTTTAATTGTTGGAGAAGTTCAGCCATTAAAAAATAAGTTAACTATTTTTTTAAAATTAGAGAGTAGGGTGTTATATTGATTGATAAAATTTTAGATAAAGCAGAAAATGGACAACAATTGAGCGATGAAGAATTTCTAGAACTGTTAAAGATAGATGATGACGAACATTTGAAGAAACTATTCACAATCGCCGCACACATAAGAGACAATCAATCAAAAACAATAAAACTAACATCCACAGTTCATATCACAAACAAATGCCAAATTCAACCAAGGTGCGGATATTGCGGATTTGCTGAAGAGACATCATCCAAGGGATATTACAATGCATTTTACAAATCAGATGATGAAATCTTAAAAGCCGCAAAATCAATTAACGAAGCACATATTCCTCGCGTAAGCTGTTCTGGCGGATATGGATATAAAGGAAAACAGGCCGTAAATGCATGTAGAATCGTTAAGGAAAATACCGATTTGGAGATATTGGTTAATGTTGGTGGAGATTTAACCTCAAAATCAATAAACCAGCTTGCAGAACTTGGTGCAGATACAGTTTGTTGCAATCTGGAAACAATAAACGAAGAAGTGTTTAATGAAGTTAAACCTGGAGACTCATTATCTCAAAGAATTGAAACATGCAAACTAGTCAGTGAAGCAGGAATTGGACTAT
>Ga0247608_10006224_pt1 | contig 12638 bp, 13 predicted proteins | sample 176DNAGHGlowgp2_FD_193490 | JGI IMG/M metagenome (GOLD analysis project Ga0247608, IMG submission 193490) | Sheep rumen microbial communities from Palmerston North, Manawatu-Wanganui, New Zealand - 1766 DNA GHGlow gp2 | ecosystem: Host-associated > Mammals > Digestive system > Stomach > Rumen ... | reverse complement strand
CATGGTCAGGGGCAGATAATACCAGGGCAGGTCTGTCCTGTTCAAAAGCTGTCCCGCCACCAGATCAAAGCCTCCGTGGGAAAATGTGGGATTCACGCTGGCTATCTTTTTTGAGATGGAGCCGGAGAGATTTACCCACATTCCGGGAGTGAGGATATACATGAAGATAAAACTAGATCCTATGGTTATCCCCAGTTCTTTGAGAGTCTTGATGATCTTCTTTTTGTCCTTTGTGATAAAGGCGTTATAGGCATACCATGCGGCAAAGATGACTGCGCAAAATACCAGTGCATTTCTGAGTGTGGTGATCAGGGCGCAGATAAAGGCCAGGGCAATGGCGGTCTTGTATCTGAATTTTTTGACCAGCGCCACAGAAAGGCACATCTCCATGGTGTAAAGAGACAGGAGTATCAGATCCTTTGGATTATAAAAGGAATCCGCCAGTATCCTGGGACAGAGTATGTAAAGCAAAAGTCCCAGGGATGATAACGCCTGATCAAAGCCCAAAAGACGCAACAGATACCATGCAAAAAAGGCTGAGACCCAAAAGATCAGAAAGTAATAAAGATGATGGATCTTAAACACCTTTTCATTTGTCATGGAAAAGCCCTTGGCTGCTTCGATGAGTGCAAGGGGAAGTTTTATTCCCAGGCGCCCTACGCCTAACGATGTGATCTCTTCTTTGTTTAGCGCCTCGGGTACTTTGTCCTGCCCCGCAAATATGGTGATGGCGGTGCGAAGTCCTGCCAGATAGCGGTTTCTCTGAATCTCCTCATCCCAGGATATACCGTAATCCCTGAACACCGAAAGACCCCAGAACAAGAAGAGTCCCATGATGAGTCCCAGTATGATGTAATATCTGTTTTTATGAATTTTTAAAGCCAGTTCCTCGGCTTTTCTTCTCATTTCTTCCTGATTCATTTTGTGTTTATCCTTGTTGCTTTTTTGATATACGGCAACAATTATAACATTTTTTTTATGATAGACAAGAGGAGCGGTGTTCTGTTTGGCTATGGAAAGATTTTGTTTGATATAAGGAGCGGTGTTGTTATATACAAGGAATGGTGTTTCGTTTGACCATGGAATGTGTGAGATGGTATAATAATTGTCAGTGCTCGGGAGAATGTAGGTTTACATAACTGTGGATCATTAGTTTACATAATTTTTACATTGCGGTTTACATAAATTCGATATAGGTTTATATAATTGTGCGATCGATATAACAGAATGTCAATAATTGTGCGATCGATATAACAGAATGTCATTCTGAGCGAAGCGAAGAATCTTTTGAGGTTTTTCTGAATTTGTAGATGATGTGCGATAAATATTAAAAGTTTACATAAATATTTACACGATGAGTAAGGAAGTTAACATAACACTACTCTTGATCCGTCACGGAAAGACGATATTCAATATAGAAAAGCGTTACATGGGACAGACTGATCTGGAACTGACGGGTGAAGGGAGAGATGAGATTAAAAAGATATTTGATGATAAAAGCGAAGGACCGGGAGCCGTCCTTGCATCTTTTTATGAAGACGGGATCCCGTTTTTTTCAAGCCCCATGAAGAGATGCCTGGGAACTGCGGCAGTGATCCTTCCGGACATGACCCCCTGTGTGATCCCCGATCTTAAGGAAATGGATTTCGGGGATTTTGAGGGAAAGACCTGGGCTGAACTTGAGCAGCGCTCTGACTATAGAGCTTTCATAGAAAGCAGCGGGCGCATTCCGCCGCCAAATGGTGAAGCAAGAGCTGACTTTATCAAAAGAGTTTGGAGCGGCGTGGAAAAATGCTGTGAACAGATACTTTCAAAAGGGCGTGACAAAGGGATACTGGTGATCCACGGTGGCACCATCATGGCTCTTATGAGTTACCTGGACGGTGGGGATTATTATGATTACCTTCCGGCCAACGGACATGGTTATCTGCTGAGGCTGGATGCTGATCTAAAACTTGTATCATATGAAAAAATATAGACTGGATTCATAATGCATATTATTACAAGTGGCTTCCTGATCAGGTATCCTTTTGAGTATGCATTATCCTGATCAGGTATCCTTCTGAGTATGCATTATCCTGATCAGGTATCTTTTTGAGTATGCATTATCCTGATCAGGTATCCTTCCGAGTATGCATTATCTTGATCAGATGTCATCCTGAGCAGTATTCTGATAAAATGTCATCCTGAGCGTATTTCGTCCTAAGGGGCGCTAAACGTCCGGTGGACGTTTGATCAGCGCGGACCGAAGCGAAGCGTAGACCCACGAAGTGGTGGATGCCTTAGGACATTAGCGAAGGATCTTTACAAATGTAAGAAAGGAAAAAACATGAGCAATAACGATTACAAAGCCGTCATCTTTGACGTGGACGGCACACTTTTAAATACCAGAGAGGGCATCCTGACTACTGTGGGAGCTACCCTTGAGGAGTTTAACATGCCTCCCATTACGCCGGAGAATGAGAAACTTTTCATCGGACCTCCCATTCAGAGATCCTTGATGGAGGTTTACGGATTGACAAAGGAAAAGGCACAGGAGTTTGCCAATTCCTTCAGAAACAGATATTCACAGCATGAGTTTCTCTTCAGGGCAGAAGTGTACCCCGGTATAGAGGAACTCATGATAAGGCTTCGTGAGGACGGTTACAAAAATGCGGTGGCTACTTATAAAAGAGAAGATTACGCCATCGACATAGTGGAGCATTTCGGTCTGGCTAAGCATTCCGATGTGATCCACGGCGCAGATAATTTTAACAAGCTGACGAAGTCTGACATAATCCGTCTGTGTATAGAAGAGATGGGACTCACACCCGACCAGTGCGTGATGGTGGGAGATTCGGATAATGACGCCATAGGTGCGGATGGGATAGGTTGTCCTTTCATCGGCGTGACTTACGGCTTTGGTTTTGAAAATAAGGAGGATGTGATGGAGTTTAAAAACATAGGCATCGCATCTACTCCGGAGGAGATTTTTGATATTATTACAGGTCAGAATCGTTGATGTTTTATAAAGCCGGATGCCACGTTAAGAAAACGGAGAATGAAAAAATATAAAAAGGTTAGTTACATGTAAATTATGATTATTATAGAGGAGGTACAAGATGGCAAATGACAGACGACCTGACGACATGGTCAGGATCACCACCCCGGAGCTTGCGGATGCATTCATCGAAGAGCAGATCAAGGCACTTAAAGAGCAGGTGGGAGACAAAAAGGTATTGCTGGCACTTTCCGGAGGCGTGGACTCATCCGTAGTGGCTGCGCTTTTGATAAAGGCAGTGGGACAGCAGCTGGTGTGCGTACACGTGAATCACGGACTTTTGAGAAAGGGTGAGCCCGAGCAGGTGATCTCTGTATTCAGGGATCAGATGAAGGCAAATCTGGTTTATGTGGATGCTACCGACAGATTCCTGGATAAACTGGCCGGCGTGACAGATCCCGAGACTAAGAGAAAGATAATAGGCGGCGAATTTATAGAGGTTTTCGCCGAGGAAGCAAGGAAACTTGACGGAATAGAATTTCTGGCTCAGGGTACCATCTGGCCCGATATACTTGAGAGCGAAAAAGGTATCAAGGCTCATCATAATGCAGGCGGACTTCCTGAGGATATGAATTTTGAACTGGTAGAGCCTGTGAAGATACTTTTCAAGGATGAAGTCAGGGTAGTGGGAGAGAGACTGGGACTTCCCGCAAATATGGTTTACCGTCAGCCCTTCCCGGGACCGGGCCTCGGAGTCAGATGTCCCGGCGCCATCACCAGAGACAGGCTGGAAGCTGTCCGCGAGTCCGACGCCATCCTTCGCGAGGAGTTTGCAAAGAACGGCCTGGAAGGTAAGGTATGGCAGTACTTTACTGTGGTTCCCGATTTCAAATCCACCGGAATAAAGAATGGTGAAAGATCCTTTGAGTGGGTTGTCATCATCCGTGCAGTCAACACTACTGACGCTATGACCGCCACAGTGGAAAACATTCCCTTTGAACTCATGCAGCATCTGGTAGACCGCATCACCAAAGAAGTGAAAGGCGTAAACCGCGTGCTCTACGACTTTACACCCAAGCCCAGCGGCACTATCGAGTACGAATGATCTTTTATAAAGACCTTACTGATCCATATTTGATGGGGAATCAGTAAGGTCTTTTTCTCTTTTTGTAAAAGGACTGCTAAATCTTACTGAGGTTTTGTAATATGATCGTTCATCCTATTGAGCCTGTGTTTGACAAAGAATCTGAGATATTGATACTGGGGAGTTTTCCGTCTGTAAAATCGAGGGAAAGCGGTTTTTTCTATGGGCATCCGCAGAATCGATTTTGGAAAGTCTTATCTGCAGTATTTGATGAGCACTGTCCCGATACTATAGATGAGAAGCGCTCATTTCTTCTGAAGAATCATGTTGCCGTATGGGATGTGATCGCAAGTTGTGATATAACCGGTTCTGCCGATTCCAGTATTAAAAATGTTTGCGCTAATGATCTGAATGTTATTCTTGATAAAGCGGATATCAGAGCGATATTTGTCAATGGAAGAACTGCTGAGAAAATGTATGTACGCTATATCGAACCCGAGATAAAGCGTACTGCAATATGTCTGCCTTCTACAAGTCCTGCAAATGCTGCGTGGAGTCTGGAAAGGCTGATATCTGAATGGAAAAACAAATTGATGCCAACCTTTTTCGGGAATACTGATGACCGAAATGATTTTACTGACGATGGAGGAGGTTAAAGATGGGGAAGAGTATAAGCGCCAGGGTGATGTCAAATCTTTTAAAATTCTGGCCTAGGGAGGCGGCGGATTCCGATGCTAAGATAATTCAGGTTGTAACAAGATAATGATTTCTTCGGGAATATGAGCATTTGTCTTGAGTAGTAAAATCACGTTGTTTTAGAGCAGAAGAATAGTGTTAACGGATCACAAGGAGGGCTTATGATAAGAACAGCAGTAATCGGTGTAGGAAATATGGGAAGCAGATATGCTTCCCTTTTACAGTCAAGGGCGATCGAAGGAATGGAGCTTTGTGCCCTGACCAGAGTGAAGGGTAAGGTTAGGGAAATGCTGGAAGCTTCTATCAGTGCAGGCGTTCCCGTGTATGAAAGCGCGGATGAGCTTTTTGAAGCTGTGGAGAGTGGTGCATTAATGCTTGACGCTGTCATAATAGCCACGCCACATTATGCCCATGAGACCAATGCGGTGCGCGCTTTTAAAAACGGTCTGCATGTGCTTTGCGACAAACCTTCCGGCGTGTACTCGAGGCAGGCCAGGCAGATGGAGGAAGCGGCGGATAAGTCAGGGAAGGTATTTTCCATGGTCTTTAATCAGAGGACGCTTCCCATGTACAGGAAGCTTAAGGAACTCGTGGAAAGCGGAAAGTATGGAGGATTAAAACGTGTAAACTGGGTTGTGACCGACTGGTACCGCCCTCAGCAGTATTACACATCGGGATCTTGGCGCGCCACCTGGGACAAAGATGGCGGCGGGGTGCTGTTAAACCAGTGTCCTCATAACCTGGACCTGCTGGTGTGGATCTGCGGCAGTCCCGTCAGGGTGCAGGGCTTTTGTCAGGAAGGTCATTTCCATGATATCGAGGTTGAAGATGATGTGACGGCATACATGGAATGGGCTAATGGCGCCACAGGTACCTTCATCACTTCCACCGGAGATGCACCGGGAGTGAACAGGCTGGAGATATCAATGGATGAAGCCCTGATAGTGTGTGAAAACGGCAGCATCAGGATCGGTTCGGTTTCAGAAGAGATGGGTGGCTCTGAAGCAGATTATAGAAAAAACAGTACCGACTTTTTCAGAAAGATCAAAGGCACCTGGAGCGAGACGGAGCCTGAAAAAGAAGAGCATCCTTATGAAGTGGTTTTACACTCTTTTGCCGATGAGATAAACGGTGTGGGTAAGAGTATCGCAGACGGCCGGGAGGGCATGAACAGTCTGATGCTATCAAATGCCATATATCTGTCATCCTGGGAAAAGCGTATGGTGGAAATACCTGAAAGAGGAACAAAAGAAGAAAAAGATTTTGAACAAAGGTATGAGGAATGGCTTGAAAAAAAGAGGGTGAGAGGATGAAGTACCGTTTTGCCATAATCGGTTCCGGCTGGCGTGCCGCTTACTATATGAGGATCGCCGCTAAACTTCCTGAGATATTTGAACTGGGATTGGTGTACTGCAGGAGTGAGGAAAAGGCTCTGAAGGTGAGCACCGAATGGGGCGTAAAAACCACCTGTTCCGAGGAAGAGATCGTTTCGTATCGGCCTGATTTCATTGTGGTATCAGTCAGTAAATCATCGGGTGCCGAAGTGGCGCTTCAGTGGATGAAAAGAGGCTTTACCATCCTTGCCGAGACCCCGGCGGGGCTTGATCTAAGTACGCTTGCGGCTTTATGGGATGCGCATCTTTCGGGCCAGAAGCTGGTCATTGCCGAGCAGTATACACGCTATCCCACATACTCCGCCCTGCTACGACTGATCAATGAAAAATATACTGGCGATGTTAATTGCATTAACATATCCCTTGCCCATGATTATCATGGCGCCAGCCTTATTAGGGCTTTCTTTGACCTTTCTGTAGATACACCTTTTTCGGTGCGGTCAAAGGCTTATTCCTTTCCCGTCACCGAGACTCTTACACGATATGAAAAATATGATGACGGCAGAGTGGCTATGAAAAAAAGGACGGCAGCCGTGTTTGAGTTTGAAAACGGAAAGGTTGCCTTTTATGATTTTGATTCGGAGCAGTATCGCTCCCCCATACGAAGGTGTAGTTACAGGATAAGCGGAACCAGGGGAGAGATAGCGGATGGCGTGATCCGTTTCCTGGATGAAAAAAACAGGGCGGTGGAAGAGTCGCTTAAGACAGAGATAATACGTCATGAGACAGGAGATGCCAATCCTAATTTTGCCTTCACGGATGAGATAATAAAGATCACCTTTAAGGATAGGATCTTATATGAAGCTCCCTTTGGGATTGCAAAGCTTTCGGAAGATGAGACGGCGGTGGCACTGCTTATGAGACAGACTGCAGAATATGCAAGGGGAAATGAAGAGTCTCCCTATCAGCTAAGGGAAGCATTGCAGGATGCATACATGTCAATACTTATGCATGAATCCGAAAGTGAAGATAAGATGATAAGGAGCAGCAGGAAGAAGTGGATGTAACGAGGAAGGCCGCTGCGGTTTTTATCTACCGTAGCGGCCTTCTAATGTGATGTTCCCATCGGTCCAATTCCTCCAATTCTTCTAATCTTCGATCCTTCCCCGTCCTCTTCACTCTGAATATCGATCTCTCATGACTTTCATCTCCGGCATCTCATATGCCCTTTTCTTTTTTATAAAGAATGTCACGGTTTCATTCTGATGATAGAAGCGGGTGCTCTTAATTCTCCTTTGGACCATACCTCCTAATCTATATTTCAAACAACCGAGGCCTTTAAATAGGGTGGCTCTCTGTGGTTGATAAATGAATGATACCACCCCGGATCTTGTTTTACAAGATGGAATAATATCTAAATCGAAACGGCAAATATCGTCACATTTCCGGCTTGAAAAAATAATAAAATCTGTAGTAAAATTAAATTGTTGCGGGTCAATTTTTTGCATCGTTCTGATGCTTTTTTTATTCTCATTGGGACAACATGATATTGGATCACGATCTTTATAAATTAACAGATAAATTGGCGTCTGAAAGGGATCTTACGGATGAGGAATTTTTACGGATACTCTTTTGTGATGATCCGGAGTTTATATCATATCTGTCTGCAAAGGCCCGGGAGAAAAAGGAAGAGTATTACGGGAAAAAAGTATATATCCGTGGCCTTATCGAATTTACCAATCATTGTAAAAATAACTGTCATTATTGCGGCATCCGCAGGGACAATAAAAATGCCCTGCGTTACCGTCTTAGTGAAGAAGAGATTTTGTCATGCTGTGACACAGGGGATGAATTGGGCTTTCGCACCTTTGTGCTCCAGGGCGGTGAGGATGGATATTATACGGATGAAAGGATGGTTGATATAGTCGGTACCATCAGGAAAAAATATCCGGACTGCGCCATTACTCTGTCCATAGGAGAAAGGGAAAAGGAAAGCTATCAGAAACTGTTCGATGCGGGGGCCGACAGATATCTGCTGCGTCATGAAACTGCGGATAAAGAGCATTATGGATCATTGCATCCCATCGATATGTCTTTCGATCATAGGATGCAGTGTCTTAAAGATCTTCGGGAAATTGGATTTCAGGTGGGCTGTGGCATGATGATAGGATCGCCGGGACAGACCATGGAGCACATTATAAAAGACCTGCGATTCATTCAGAAATTTAGGCCGGAAATGGTGGGCATGGGACCCTTCATTCCTCATCATGATACGATGTATGCGAATGAAAAGGCAGGAAGCGTGGAGCTGACCTTAAGACTTTTAAGTGTCATCAGGCTGATGTTTCCTGCGGTACTGCTTCCCGCTACCACGGCTCTTGGAACCCTTGATCCCATGGGCAGGGAAAAGGGACTTATGGCGGGAGCCAATGTGCTGATGCCAAATCTTTCTCCTGTAAATGTGAGGGATAAATATACGCTTTATGATGATAAGATATGTACAGGTGAAGAAGCAGCGGAATGTATCCGCTGCCTCAAAATGCGTGTGTCAAAAACGGGTTATGAGATAGTACAGGATCGGGGAGATCCTGCGGGATGAGATGTATTTGTCAATGTATCCGAGATCAAAATATCCGAAATTAAAGTATTCGAAATTAAATCATCCGTGATCAAAGAATCTGGGATCAAAGTATCTAGGATCAAAGTATCTGAAATCAGAGTATCTGAAATCAAAGTGTCTGAAATCAAAGAGCCTAAAATTCAGATCATGGACTCGTCATATTGAGCTCTAACCCCGCCTATGAATTTGGGTCGTACTCTTGCGGCGCAGATGTGTGCCCGGCCGATGGCGTGATTGTCAAGTCTCACGGGCACGGCTACTTTTTTAAGATGCATGCCGATCAACGTATCACCGATATCAAGTCCAGCATCTGCTCTGACTTCTTCCAGGGTCACGGGATGTTCGAAGGTGTTCCAGGCGGTGGTGGCAAAGGATCCTCCGGCCTTTGGCTGGGGTACGGCGTTTACGATATCCATGCCCTTTGCCGCGTCGGCTTCGATGACTATCGCACGGTTCAGATGCTCGCAGCACTGGGCGGCCAGGTATATGCCGCGCTTTTGGGTTTCTTCATAGATACCTGCAAAAACAGCCTTAGCGGCATCCAGATTTGAATTGCTCCCTATCCTGTCTCCGCAGACTTCTGAGGTGGAACAGCCCACTACCAGTATCTGTCCTTCTTTAAGCTTCGCCTTGTCACAAAGTTCCGAGGTGACGGCTTTTGCCTGCTGTGTCAGTTCTTCAAACATTTCGGTACTCCTTTTTATCTATTGAGAAATTTTGAAAATATACGGTTCAGTCCGCATCTGAAGCAAAGTATCACGCCAAGGATAGCGCCGATGGCACCCTGTGCTATCTCATAGGGCAGCTTCATTATCGCATACTCAGGTGTGCTGTAAATAAAAGCCTTGCCCAAAGTGTAGCCCGTTACCATTATCACTGCGCCTATTGTGACGCCGATGATGGCTGCCAGCTTGGGGTTGTGCTTAAAGGTGTTATGAGAGATATAAGAAATCACCAGTGCCTGCAGTCCGTGTGTCACCAGGGATACAAACATGGGTAGGGGATAAAAAATCATGTCTCCTATGAACGAACCCACGCCGCCTACTATGAAGGCGTCAACGGGATCCAGCAAAATAGCGGCGGTGCATATGATCACATCGCATAGATACAGGTGTCCGCCGGGAACCGGTATTCCGAAGGATGACATGGCGATGTTCAGCGCCATGAAAACGGCAGCGGTAGTGATCCTAATTGCAGTAAGTTGTTTTGTTGCAGTCATTTTTGGCCTCCTTATGTTTATTGCTGTATTTATTCAATGTCATTAATTGCATATTCCGCGCAGACAGGTGCTAGTTGGTCTTTAAGTCTGAGCGAAGGGGGACGTCGTGCTTTACATTCGCGACAAAATGGAGTATATAATATTACTGGACATATAAAAATGACCAGAATTAAAATAAATGATAAGACCAGATGAATTATACTATTGAGAAAAACGGACAGGAATCTGCATATTTACAGCTTTACCGCCTGATGGTAAAGGATATCATCGCAGGTGTATATCCCTATGGTACAAAGCTTCCCTCAAAGAGAGTGATAGCTGCTGAGACGAATTTGAGCGTTATCACGGTGGAACATGCACTGACACTGCTCAATGAGGAAGGCTATGTCCAGAGCCGCCAGCGCAGCGGAAATATTGTGATATATAAGGATGAGGATTTTCCCGGAAATCCGGATGAAGATTCAGAAGTGGTCAATTCATTATCGTTACCGGTATCTGCTGCTTTTGCGGAGCCTCAGACAATGGAATCGGATTTTGAACGTGGGGATTTCCCTTTTTCTGTTCTGACAAAGACCATGAGACGGGTGATGCTGGATTACGGAGAACGGATACTGGTTAAGTCACCCAATCACGGCTGCAGTGAACTCAGAAGTGAGATAAGTCTTTATCTGGCCAGGAGCCGCTCACTGCATATTGATCCCAGTCGGATCATCATAGGCTCCGGAGCGGAATATATTTACGGTATGATAGTACAGCTTTTGGGTACTGAACAGATATATGCCCTTGAGAATCCTTCATATCATAAGATACTCAAAGTCTATGAGGCCATGGGTGCCGTATGCGATATGCTGACCATGACGGATGACGGCATCGCTTCTGCCGATCTGGAGCGGACAAAGGCAAAGATCTTACATGTTACTCCCTTTAACAGTTATCCCAGCGGAGTGAGTGCAAGCATCTCAAAAAAGAATGAATATATACGCTGGGCAAAAAAGAACAATGCGGTCCTGATAGAGGATAATTATGATTCAGAGCTGACGGTTTCCCGTAAAAATGAGGAGCCTCTCATCGCTCTTTCAAAGGATGCGGATGTCATATATATAAATACATTTTCCGGTACCATAGCGCCTTCCGTCAGAGTGGGATATATGATCCTTCCCGAAAAAATGGTGGAGCTGTTTAATCAAAAACTGGGTTTTTATTCATGTACGGTTCCGATCTTTGACCAGTTAGTACTGTGTGAGCTTCTTAAAAGCGGCGATTTTGAAAGACATATAAACAGGGTCAGGCGTAAAAGACGTATGGCTCAGGGCAACTGATATCCCAAATTTTTGGGAAATGTGATATAATATTTAGTCGAGGTATTTTTTATGAAACTGATCAAAACAGAAGATGCCGTGGGTCAGGTGCTGTGCCATGACATCACGCAGATAATAAAGGGCGTCACCAAGGACGCTGTTTTCAGAAAAGGTCATGTAGTGACCAAGGAGGATATTCCGGTGCTGCTTTCCGTGGGAAAGGAGCATCTATATGTGTGGGAAAAAGATGAGAATATGCTCCATGAAAATGAGGCCGCCAAGGTTCTTTATGAGATGGCAGCGGGCTCATCTTCATATATAAGTCCCTCCGAAGTTAAGGAAGGTAAAATAGAACTTATCGCTAAGACTGACGGACTGTTCAAGGTGGATTCTTTTCTTTTGAAAAAAGTGAACAGTCTCGGCGAGATGATGATAGCGTCCCGTCATGGAAATACTGCAGTCAAAGCGGGAGATAAGCTGGCAGGCACCAGGATCATCCCTCTGGTGATAGAGAAGGAAAAGATGGAAAGGGCCCGGGATATGTGCACGGGCAGACCTATTTTCAGGATACTTCCCTTTGAGGCAAAAAAGTATGCTGTCATTACCACCGGAAATGAAGTGTATAAGGGCCGTATAGAGGATACCTTTACCGACGTGATAAAAGAAAAGCTTTCGGAGTATGGTGCCGAATGCATGTATCATGAGGTGTGTCCTGATGATCATGAGGTGATAACTGCATCCATCCGCACTGCCATTTCAATCGGGGCCAGGCTGGTGATCTGTACCGGCGGCATGAGCGTGGATCCTGATGACAAGACTCCTCTTGCCATCAAAAATTCAGGAGTGGACATCGTAACCTATGGAGCCCCCGTTCTGCCGGGAGCCATGATGCTTTTATCATATACTAAAAGCCATGTTCCCGTAGTGGGACTGCCGGGCTGTGTCATGTATGCAAAGCGCACCATATTCGATCTGATACTGCCGAGGCTGATGGCGGATGATATGATAAACGCAGACGAGATAGCTGCCCTTGGAGAGGGCGGTTTATGCCTTGGCTGCGATGTGTGTGTATACCCGAACTGCGGTTTCGGAAAATGAGATGGTATGAACCGATCATTTTTTGTCATCTTGAAAGAATCGGCTAAAAATAAAAATGAAGCGAGAATAATAATGAGAGGCGAGATCAAAGCAATCTGTATAAGTGAAAAACGCGGCACTGCAAAGCATGAAATCCCTGAGGCCAAACTCATCGAAAACTTCGGGATAGAGAATGACGCCCATGCGGGAAACTGGCACAGACAGGTGAGCCTTTTGTCCTATGACGAGGTGGAGGCTTTTAAGAAACGCGGCGCTCAGGTGGAAAACGGAGCCTTCGGAGAGAACATCCTCATGGAAGGCTATGACCTT
>Ga0247608_10006217_pt1 | contig 12650 bp, 14 predicted proteins | sample 176DNAGHGlowgp2_FD_193490 | JGI IMG/M metagenome (GOLD analysis project Ga0247608, IMG submission 193490) | Sheep rumen microbial communities from Palmerston North, Manawatu-Wanganui, New Zealand - 1766 DNA GHGlow gp2 | ecosystem: Host-associated > Mammals > Digestive system > Stomach > Rumen ... | reverse complement strand
CCTAACTCATCGGCACTAAAGGTGCATTTCCTGGAGGCAGATGAGATCAGCAAGCAGTTGGAAGGAGCGGAAAAAATGGCTTGCGACGGCCAGACCATCTTAAGGAATCAGTGAGAAATGAAAAAATAATACAGTAAAAGGAATTGCCGCGTTCAAGGCTGCTCAGCAATTAAATGAAATGCCGATGAAAGACAAAAAAATACTTGTAGTAGACGACGAGAAGGACCTGCTCGACATCCTATGTTTCAACCTCACCGCGGCCGGCTTCGAGGCTCAGGCCGCTTCCTCTGGTGCCGACGCTCTGCTGCTACACCCAGAAACGTTCGACCTGCTGCTGCTCGACGTGATGATGCCTGGCATGTCGGGCTTCGAACTTGCGCAGCAGCTCAGGCACGCCCCCCAAACGGCGCGCCTTCCCATCATTTTCCTCACCGCCAAGGACACAGAGGAAGACCTGTTGCGCGGTTTCCGACTTGGTGCCGACGACTATGTCACCAAGCCCTTCTCTGTGCGCGAGGTCTTGGCGAGGGTAAAGGCCGTGCTCAGCCGGGCGACTGCTGCCGAAGGCTCCTCCGACGACACGCTGTCCTACGAGGGACTGTCGATGAACACCAGTCACAAGACCGTGGTGGCCGATGGCCACGAGGTGATGCTCACCAAGACCGAGTTTGAGCTGCTGCGACTGCTGCTCACCCGCCAAGGGCAGGTACTCTCCCGTCAGCAGCTGCTCGAAGGTGCGTGGCCTCAGAACGTAGTGGTTACCGACCGCACCGTCGACGTGAACATAGCTCGTCTGAGAAAAAAGATTGGAGCTTACGCCTCCTGCATCGTTTCCCGACAGGGGTTTGGCTACTGCTTCGGCTCTGTGTCAAATGACAATTGAACACGAAAGATGCAAAAGCTGAGCGAAGGCAGGAAGATGTGGGTAAGCGTGATGGTGATTTTCATCATCTGGGCCGTGGTGTTCATCATCTTTGAGGACTACGACCGCAAGAACAACATACCCCTGGGCGAGCCCTCCGACTGGCATCTGCTGCTTTTCTCGCTCTTGGTCATGGCTGGGCTGGGTTGGCTGCTCTATCGCTATGCACGCAACATGGACCAGCGCATCAGCCGCGAGCAGCAGCAGCGCCAGGACCAGCTGCGACGCGAACTCACACAGAACATAGGCCATGAGCTGAAAACACCCGTGGCCAGCATCCTCGGCTTCACCGACACACTGCTGGCCAATCCGGACATTAGCGACGCCGTGCGTCGGCAGTTCATAGAGCGCACCAACGCCCAGGCACGCCGCCTAACGGCACTGCTACAGGACCTGTCGCTGCTCAACAAGATGGACCACGCCTCGGAGCTTCTCGTGCGCGAGCGCGTAGATATATCGGTAATGGTTGCCGATATCACGCTCGAAACAAGTCAGGCACTCACTGCTCGCAGCATGACCTTCAGAAACTGCCTACCCAACGATGTGTGCATACAAGGCAACTGGCACACGCTCTATAGCATCTTCCGCAATCTCACCGACAACGCCATCAGCTACGCCGGCGAAGCAACCACTATCGAACTCTCCGTGCGAGAGACGCCCACAGCCTGGCACTTCACCTTCGCCGACAATGGCATAGGCGTGGCTCCGGAGCACCTGCCACGTATCTTCGAACGGTTCTACCGCGTTGACAAGGGACGGAGTCGTCAGCTGGGAGGCACTGGCCTGGGGCTCTCGATTGTCAAGAACGCCGTGGCCCTCCATGGAGGCACCATCGCCGCCACAGCTAACCCGGGCGGGGGGCTACGCTTCGACTTCATGCTCTGCAAGCAAGCTAAGAGCCAGGCTTAAGCCCCAAATATCCTTCCTATCTGAACAGACCACCAATAAGCAGGTAAAAAGGCCACTGTCATGGCTTGCAGCACAAGAAACGGAGGCTTTTTGCCTGATTTTTTGCACAATAGTCCATGCAATGTGCAACGGCAAGGCAGATTTTCCCCAAAAAATTTGCGTAAGTCGTGGAAAATGTGTTACTTTGCACCCGATTACGGCGATTGTTCGCCCACACAGTATGATTTTAGGTTAGAAACGAATCCATTTATTAACATTTTAAAGAATTAAGAATTATGTCAGAAATTGAAAGCAAAGTAAAGGCAATTATCGTTGATAAACTTGGCGTTGACGAGGGTGAGGTAAAGCCCGAGGCAAGCTTCACCAACGACCTGGGTGCCGACTCACTGGACACGGTAGAGCTTATCATGGAATTCGAGAAGGAGTTTGGTATTTCCATTCCCGACGACAAGGCTGAAAAGATTGGCACCGTTGCCGACGCTATTGCCTATATAGAGGAGAACTCAAAGTAATTCGTAATAAGATTGAAGAATTGAAGAACCTGTGAACAGGAACTCTACCGTTAGTGGCTCCTGTTTTTTTTCTTCAATTCTTCAATTTTAGTTATTGTTACTCTCCAAGTTATTTTTTTCATCAATTATTTTTTATGGAATTAAAAAGAGTTGTTGTAACAGGTCTTGGTGCGGTCACTCCCGTGGGCAACAGCCCTGAGGAAATGTGGAACAACCTGCTTGCCGGTGTCAGCGGAGCCGCCCCCATCACAAGCATGGATGTCAGCCTATTTAAGACGAAGTTTGCGTGCGAGCTCAAGGGTCTCAACATAAACGACTACATAGACAGGAAAGAGGCACGCAAGATGGACCGCTACACACAAATAGCCGTCATAGCAGCCATGCAGGCCGTGAAGGACTCTGGCATGGATCTCGACACTGAGGACAAGAACCGCATCGGTGTGGTCTATGGCGTAGGTATCGGAGGCATCAAGACCTTTGAAGACGAGGTGAAGTACTACGGTACACACGAGGCAGAAGGCCCCAAGTTCAACCCCTTCTTCATACCCAAGATGATTGCCGACATAGCCGCCGGGCAGATTTCCATCATGTTCGGCTTCCACGGTCCCAACTACATAACAGCCTCGGCTTGTGCCTCGTCATCCCACGCACTGGCCGATGCCTTCAATCTTATACGCTTAGGCAAAGCCAATGCCATTCTCGCTGGTGGAGCCGAGAGTGCCATCTGCGCCTGTGGAGTGGGAGGCTTCAACGCCATGCACGCCCTCTCTACCCGCAACGACGAGCCAGAGAAAGCCAGCCGTCCGTTTAGCGCCTCGCGCGACGGGTTCGTCATGGCCGAGGGTGCCGGCTGCCTCATACTCGAGGAGCTGGAGCACGCCAAGGCCCGTGGAGCCAAGATCTATGGCGAGGTGGCCGGAGCAGGCATGAGCGCCGACGCCCACCACATCACCGCCTCCCATCCCGAGGGGCTTGGAGCCAAGCTCGTCATGCGCGCAGCGCTTGAAGATGCCGAGATGCAACCCGAAGACATCGACTACATCAACGTTCACGGCACATCGACCCACGTGGGCGACATTTCCGAGGCCAAGGCCATCAAGGAGGTCTTCGGCGAAGCCGCCTACAAACTCAACATTTCAAGCACCAAGTCCATGACAGGCCACCTGCTCGGAGCTGCCGGAGCCATTGAGGGCATGATATCGTTGCTGGCCGTGAAAAACGACATAGTGCCGCCAACCATCAACCATGCCGAGGGCGATGATGATCCAGAGATAGACTACAACCTCAACTTTACCTTCAACAAGTCACAGAAGCGAACCGTAAGGGCTGCACTGAGCAACACCTTCGGCTTCGGAGGCCACAACGCCTGCGTGATTTTCAAGAAGTACGCTGAGTAATTTACACGAAAACAACAGCCGGGAGCCTTGAGGATTAAGAATTCTTAATTCCCGCGACTCCCGGTTTTCACGTTTCTACTAACCATGACCCTACAGGACATTATCGACCGCCTGAGACTGCCTTTCAGAGGCGAAGAAAAAGCGCTCTACCAGGCACTCTTCGACATCGTGGGCTTCTACCCTAACCACATAGAATACTACAAGCTGGCGCTGATGCACAAGAGCGTCAGCCGCCGCAACGAGAAGGGCCGTCCGCTAAACAACGAGAGGCTGGAGTTCCTGGGCGATGCCATGCTCGATGCCGTAGTAGGCGACATCGTATACCACCACTTCGAGGGCAAGCGCGAGGGCTTTCTCACCAACACGCGATCCAAGCTCGTCAGCCGCGACACCCTGGGCAAGCTCGCCATAGAGATGGGACTCACCAAGCTCATCCTGTCGTCTGGGCACAACAACTCACATAACAGCTACATGGCAGGCAATGCCTTTGAGGCTCTTGTGGGAGCCATCTATCTCGACAAGGGGTACGACGGTGTGATGCGCTTCATGAAAACTCGCATACTGACCCAGCTCATCAACATCGACAAGGTGGCCTACAAGGAGGTAAACTTCAAGTCGAAGCTATTAGAGTGGAGCCAGAAGAATCGCGTGCGCATGGAGTTCCGCATGCTCAAGCAGGCCAAGGAGAAAGCCAGTGGCTCGCCCGTGTTTCGCTATCGTGTGGTACTCGAGGGCGTGGAGGGCGAGAGTGGCGAAGGCTACTCTAAGAAAGAGTCTCAGCAGCTTGCCTCCGAGGCCACGCTCAAACGGCTGCGCCGCGAGCCACAGTTCGTAGATGCCATCTTTGCGGCCAAGACCAGTCGCACACAAATGGAAGAGGAACCCGCCATGGCCGTGCCCGACACCGAACAGCAGGCCGACTTTATCATCCAGCACGACGAGAAGCCTGCCGAGGAGTCCAGGCGCAACCGCAGGGCACGCACCGTAACACTTGCCCCGCAGCCACAACCCGCGACACAAGCCGCCGATGGCAATACCAACGGTAGCACCGACGAGTTCGACCTGTCCGACATCACCGCTGCGCCCAAGGAGAAAACGCGCGAAGACATTATTGCCGAGGCTGAGGCAGCAGCCTTCGCCAACGAGTAGACCAAAAGCAACTACCAGTTTACCCCAGACTATGAAGAAGAACTTACTGACAATCACCATCCTCATGCTGACCATGGTCGTCGCCACAGCAGCCCAGCAGGCGCAGCCGGTCGACACCACCAACAGCAAGAATTCGAGCTGGCCGTCGTTCCTCACTGGTGCACAGCGCCCCAACGGCACGCTCTACCTGCCACCACCACCAGCCTTTGAGAGCCAGGCCTTCGTAGCCGACATCATTGCCTATCATCAAGCCAAGGCGCTAAGAGACACACCACGCGGCAAGCAGGCCATAGTCGACGCAAGCATCACCACACAGAACATCATGGAGGGCGTGAGTCCCTACTTCGGACTAACCTTGTCGGAGCAAGACACGCCCCAGACCTTCCTGTTGCTACAGCGCGTCATCACCGACGGTAGCGGAGCCACCAGCAAAGCCAAGCGCCACTACAAGCGTCTCAGGCCTTTCCTTTATTTCAACGAACCCACACTTATACCTGAGGAGGAAGCCACCCACCATACGCCAAGCTATCCCTCGAGCCACGCTGCGACCGGATGGACCGTGGCGTTAGTACTCGCCGAGCTAAATCCCAGCAGGCAGGAGCACATACTCAAGTGGGGCTACGACTACGGGCAGAGCCGCGTCATAGCCGGCTACCACTACCAAAGCGACGTTGATGCCGCACGACTGGCCGCCAGCGCCGTCGTGGCAAGGCTCCACGCTGACGAGGCCTTCCAGAAACAGATGGCCAAGGCCAGGAAAGAGCTGGCTAAAACGCTTAAGGACGACGACGATGACGACTAAATAAAGCCGTCCGAACAGCGCAACTACACAACGAACACCTACATGGAAGAGCTGCTACACTTCACCTGGAAACACCGGCTCATGCCCCTCCACCCGCTGCAGACCACCGACGGGCGCAGCGTAGAGGTGATAGACCCTGGACTGCATAACCGCAACGCCGGGCCCGACTTCTTCAATGCCAAGGTGAAGATTGACGGAACGCTATGGGTGGGCAATGTCGAGATCCACGTCAAGGCCAGCGACTGGTACCGCCACGGTCACGACCGCGACCCAAGATACAACAACGTGGTGCTGCACGTGTGCCAGACGGTAGACACCGACGACGTGCACACTGCCAGCCAGCAAGTGCTCACACAGATGCAACTCGACGTGCACCCCAGTGTGGCAAGCCACTATCAGGAGTTGCTTCAGGCAGAGAAGTACCCGCCATGCTACAAGATTGTGCCCCACCTGAGCAGCCTCACCCAACATGCCTGGATGGCAGCACTACAGACCGAGCGTCTGGAACGCAAGACCACCGACATCAGCCATCGCGCCAAGCTGTGCCAAGGCTCCTGGGAGGATGCCTACTTCGTTACGCTGGCACGCAACTTCGGCTTTGGCATCAACGGCGATGCCTTCGAGCAGTGGGCTATGAATGTGGGGTTACAGGCCGTGGGGCACCATCGCGACGACTTGTTCCAGGTGGAGGCCATCTTCCTGGGGCAGGCAGGACTCCTCGACCCCGAAGCCCTGCCCCGGCAGCACCGCGACAAGGCCTTGGCCGATGGATATTTCGCCAGGCTGAGAAACGAGTATCTCTACCTGGCCCACAAGTTCAGCCTCAAGCCCATCGATGCCGCGCGGTGGAACTTTCTCAGGCTCAGGCCACAGAATTTTCCACACATCAGGCTCTCACAGCTGGCCTGCCTCTACCACGAACATAAGGCCGGGCTAAGCGAGCTACTGGCCTGCAAGACCGTAGACGAGCTGCGACGCCTACTCGACACACACGTCTCACCCTACTGGGAAACGCACTACGCCTTTGGATCGGCCAGCACCAAGAGCAGCAAGTGCCTAAGCCGCTCGTCGCTCACGCTCATCATCATCAACACGGCCATTCCCATGCTCTTTGCCGTGGGTCGCCACAAACAGAACGAAGCACTCTGCGACCGTGCCTTCGACATGCTCGAACAGCTCGGACCGGAAAACAACAACATCATACGCATGTGGAAGCAATGCGGGCTCAACGTCGACACAGCGGGCGACTCACAGGCCCTCATCCAGCTTAAGCGTGAATACTGCGACCGCAAGGACTGCCTGCGATGCCGTTTTGGCTACGAATACCTGAAAAGAAAATGAAATACTGTTTTGAAACAAAAATGGCGGTACGTGACTATGAATGTGACATCGAGGGAATAGTCAACAACGCCAACTACCTGCACTACTGCGAACACACGCGCCACCTGTTTCTAAAGCAGTGTGGACTGAGCTTCGCCGAGATGCACCAGAAAGGAGTCGATGCCGTGGTGGCACGCATGCAGATGCAGTTCAAGACACCTCTGCGTCCCGACGACGAGTTCCTCTCGCGGCTGCGGCTCACCAAGGAGGGCATCAAATACGTGTTCCACCACGACCTGTTCCGCGCCAGCGACGAGCGTCTGTGCTTTCGCGCCACTGTGGAGCTGGTGAGTATCGTCAACGGGAGGCTGGCCAACAGCCCCGACTACGACCGTGCCTTTGCCAACTACATCAACAATGACTGACGAGCAACGATATTACACCATTGCGCTCTCGCGCATGACCGGCTTCAACGCGCCTACCGCCCTGAGGCTTTGTCGTGAGCTGGGCGGAGCCAAGGCCGTCTACGACAACCGTGCCAGTCTGTCCTCCTGTGTTGCCGACTGCACACCAAGGCTGGTGGAGTCTCTGCAGAACTGGGATGACGCGCTTAGCCGCGCCGCCGCCGAGATGGAGTTCGCCAGCAAACACAACATCAGTGTGCTCACCATCGACGACGACGACTATCCGGCGCGACTGCGCGACTGTCCCGATGCCCCTATCGTGCTCTTCTATAAAGGCAATGCCAACCTAAACCAGCGCTACGTGCTGGACATCGTAGGCACAAGGCGATGCACAGCCTACGGGCAGGACCTGGTATGCAAGTTCGTCAGGCAACTGAGAGAGCAGTGTCCGGAGGTGCTCATCGTGAGTGGGCTGGCCTACGGCATCGACATACTGGCCCACCGCCAAGCCCTCGAAAACGGATTCGACACCGTGGGCGTGCTGGCCCATGGCCTCGACACCATCTATCCGGGCCACCACCGCGACACTGCCGCCAAGATGGTTAGCCATGGAGGGCTGCTTACGGAGTATATGTCGGGCGCGACAATCGACAAGTCAAACTTCGTCAGGCGCAACCGCATCGTGGCCGGCATGAGCGATGCCACCATTGTGGTAGAGTCGCCCAAGAAGGGTGGAGCGCTCATCACTGCTGCCATTGCCCAAGACTACAACCGCAGTATCTTTGCCTTCCCAGGACCCGTTGGCGCAACCTACAGCGAAGGATGCAACAACCTGATTCGCGACAATGGCGCAAGCCTCATTGGTTCCACCGACGATTTCCTTGCCTTCATGGGCTGGCAGACAGTGGCGAAAACCAGGCAGGCCTCGACGGTGGAGAGGCAGCTCTTTCCCAGCCTCACCGCCGACGAGCAGAAGGTGGTAAGTCTGCTACAGCAGACCAACGACCTACAGCTTAACATCATCTGCGTGAAAACAAGCCTGTCTATCGGACAGCTCAACGCCGTGCTCTTCCAGCTGGAGATGAAAGGCGTGGTAAAGGCCATGGCTGGCGGTAGCTACCACCTGATAGTATAAAACGAAATCGACACATACAACATGAAGATTGGACCCATAGACCTGGGCGAGCGTCCAGTGATGCTGGCACCAATGGAAGACGTGACCGACGTGGGCTTCCGCCTGCTCTGCAAGCGCTTCGGAGCATCAATGGTCTACAGTGAGTTCGTTTCGGCCGAGGCACTGGTGCGCGATGTGAGTTCTACAGTACGCAAGCTCGCCATCAACGACCAGGAACGCCCCGTGGGCATACAAATCTACGGACGAGACACCGACGCCATGGTCGAGGCAGCACGCATAGTGGAACAGGCAGGCCCCGACCTGATCGACCTCAACTTCGGCTGTCCGGTGAAAAAAGTGGCGGCAAAGGGAGCAGGAGCTGGCATGTTGCAAAACATTCCGAAGATGCTCGACATCACCCAGCGCGTGGTGCAGGCAGTGAAGCTGCCAGTGACGGTGAAGACACGCCTGGGTTGGAACCACGAGCAACTGGTCATCGCCCAGCTGGCCGAACAGCTACAGGACTGCGGCATCAAGGCACTTACCATCCACGGACGCACCAGGTCACAGATGTACACTGGCCAGGCCGACTGGACTCTCATAGGCCAGGTGAAAGCCAACCCGCGCATAAGAATACCCATCATAGGAAACGGCGACATACACTCACTTGAGGAGGCAGACCAGGCCTTCGAGCACTACCATGTCGACGGGGTGATGATAGGGCGAGCCACCTTTGGATGCCCATGGGTGTTCACAAGGCAGCAGCTCACCTTCGACCAGAAGCTCGACACACTCGAGGAGCTACTGCGCATCAATGTGGAGCGCATAGACGAGAAGAGAGGCATACTCCACACACGCCGACACCTTGCAGCGACACCCATCTTCAAGGCCATACCCAACTTCCGCCCCACGCGCATAGCCATGTTGAGGGCAGAGCACACTGAAGAGCTGTTGCAGATACTCGAAGGCACCAGGACATTGCTCTCGGCAGGCGTGTAGAAGGCAGACAGACAGCCGCCCCAAGAGGCCAGCGACAAAGCTGCCTCAACGCTCCAACAAACGATTAACTTTGCACACATATTATATTATAAGGAGAAGCCACAATATGGACGGAGATTTTGACATAAGGGAAGAACGCTACGCAGCAGCCGAGAAGGACTTTGAGAACGCCCTGAGGCCGCTTAAGTTCAGCGACTTCGCAGGACAGCAGAAGGTGGTGGAAAACCTGCAGGTGTTTGTAGAGGCAGCCAAGTACCGCGGAGAGCCGCTCGACCACACACTGCTCCACGGGCCGCCAGGGCTTGGCAAGACAACCCTGTCGAACATTATCGCCAACGAACTGGGCGTGGGCTTCAAGATCACCAGTGGCCCCGTGCTCGACAAGCCTGGCGACCTGGCAGGCATACTCACCTCGCTTGAGAAAAACGACGTGCTCTTCATCGACGAGATACATCGGCTGTCGCCAGTCGTCGAGGAGTATCTCTACTCGGCCATGGAAGACTATCGCATAGACATCATGATCGACAAAGGACCCTCGGCGCGCTCAATACAAATCGACCTCAACCCCTTCACCCTCGTCGGTGCCACCACACGCAGCGGACTGCTCACAGCACCACTGCGCGCACGATTCGGCATCAACATGCACCTTGAATACTACGACCCGCAGACGCTCCAGCGCATCGTGGAGCGCTCTTCGGCCATACTTGGCGTGCCCATCACCAACGACGCTGCCCTTGAGGTGGCAGGACGCAGCCGAGGCACGCCCCGCATTGCCAACGCACTGCTGCGTCGCGTACGCGACTTTGCACAGGTGAAAGGCAACGGGCGAATAGACACCGACATCACCCGCGTGGCACTCACCGCACTGAACATAGACCAGTATGGCCTCGACGAAATCGACAACAAGATACTGCTCACCATCATCGACAAATTCAAGGGAGGCCCTGTAGGACTTACCACCATAGCAACAGCCATAGGCGAAGATGCCGGAACGGTGGAGGAGGTCTACGAACCGTTCCTCATCATGGAGGGATTCGTCAAGCGAACACCACGCGGGCGAATGGTCACCGAACTCGCCTACAAGCACTTCGGACGCAACCCCTACACCGGCAACGCCCTACAGCCCACACTATTCGATTAAAACTCATTGACCAATCCCTCTCCCTTGCCAACGCCCTCGGCGGCCTTGCCGCCGAATAGCGCCTCGAACGTTTCCACTGTGCTCGGCGGTTTTAGCGCCGAGAATAGCACCTCAAGCCCCCCAAAAAATACAAAAAACAAAACCATGAGAACAGGAATATACGTGGGAAGCTTTGACCCCTTCACCATCGGCCATCACTCCATTGTCAGACGGGCGCTACCCCTATTCGACAGGCTCGTCATTGGCGTAGTGGGCGACAACGTCAACAAGCAATACCTCAAGCCCGCCGAACAGAGATTGCAAGCCATCAGACAGCTCTATGCCAACGAGTCAGCCATCGACGTGAAGCCATATTACGGCCTCGCCATAGACTTCGCCAAGCAAGAGGGCGCACAGTTCATAGTCAAGGGAGTCAGGACGGTTAGCGACTTTGAACATGAGCAGTGGCAGGCTGACTTCAACCGACAGCTCGGAGGCATAGAGACCATACTGCTATACGCAGAACCCCACCTGTCGAGCGTCTCATCAAGCGCACTAAGGGAACTCAGCCACTTCGGAGTCGACATTTCTCCCTTTCTGCCATAAGCTCCAGGCACATTCCTCACATCTCACTAATGGGCAAGAAGCAAAAAACAAGACAACATGATTACCTATAACATCGAAAACGTCAAGTTCCCCAACATCAAACGGCGACAGACCACAGTCTGGATACGCCAAGTAGCTAAGACCTACGGCAAAACCATTGGCGAGGTGGGCTACCTCTTCTGCAACGACGAGCATATTCTTAACGTCAACCGCCAGTATCTCGGCCACGACTACTACACCGACATCATAACCTTCGACTACGACGAAGGCGACAAGCTCAATGGCGACATCGTCATCTCGCTCGACACAGTCCGCTCCAATGCCGAGAAATACCACAAAAGCTACGACGAAGAACTGCACCGAGTCATCATTCACGGAATACTCCACCTCTGCGGCATCAACGACAAAGGCCCAGGGGAGCGACAAATCATGGAGGCTGCCGAGAACAGTGCACTGGCCCTGCTCAGCCGCCAACAGCCATCTGTCGACAAATAGCCTCAAGAGCAGCGTCAGGCCGCTTGGCTGACGCTATAAAAGCCTTTTTAAGCAATAGAAACAAAAAAAAGAAGAAAAATTGCACGCATTTCATTTTTTTGTCGTAACTTTGCAGTCGCTTTGCCAGTTCAGGCCATTCTTCCCCCAAGGAGAACACCTCTATGGAGAGAAAATATTCGGGATGTAGCGCAGTTGGTAGCGCACTACGTTCGGGACGTAGGGGTCGGGCGTTCGAGTCGCCTCATCCCGACCAAAGGTCGGATGGAAGTCGCTGATATTCAGTGGCTTCCATTTTTATTAATCACCTTTTTAATCACCTTTTTACTATTTTTGAGCTTTCACACAACCCAAAAACAGCTTTCACGCAACTAAAAATGTGCCAAAGATAAACTTTAACACTCTTTAGCACTCTGTGTTTTAAGGGTTGTAATGCTATCCAGAAGAAGCTAATGATTGAACAGATTAAAGAAGTAAAACACTGCCGCATAGGTTTGGTTTACACCTTCCACGCTGCCTATCTTCATATTTGACCCATCCCTAACAGTACCGTTGGATTCCACGCTGCCAATTTTCATATTGCTTGCGTCTCTAACAGTGCCGTTGCTCTCGATTGAGCCAATCTTCATGTTATTCTTGTCTCTGATTATGCTGCCATCAATGCTGCCAATCTTCATATTGCTAGCATCCCTAATAACATTATTACGGTCAAAACAACCAATCTTCATGTTTGAGGCATTACGTACAGTTCCATCGGATTCTATCTTTCCAATGGTTATATTATTCTTGTCTCTGCATGTCTGAGCAAGGCTAACGGTAGCCATACACAGAACCATGAGGAAAAACAATATTAACCGCTTCATCATTTCATTTCACGATTTTAACGTTATCAATGACAGTGACC
>Ga0247608_10006216_pt1 | contig 12652 bp, 6 predicted proteins | sample 176DNAGHGlowgp2_FD_193490 | JGI IMG/M metagenome (GOLD analysis project Ga0247608, IMG submission 193490) | Sheep rumen microbial communities from Palmerston North, Manawatu-Wanganui, New Zealand - 1766 DNA GHGlow gp2 | ecosystem: Host-associated > Mammals > Digestive system > Stomach > Rumen ... | reverse complement strand
ATTGCCGACTAGACAGGGAACGTCAGCTGGCTACTCTTCACCGGACCGGAATGGCTGGCCAAGTATGACGACAACGCCCCCGACGGCAGCACCTTCCTGACCGACCCAGAGGCATGTCCACGGCCCGTCTATAGGAAATATAAATACTACGCATCGCCAGAGTATGCGGCACGGATAAACGGTCCGGAATACAAATAATCAGCTGTCATTTCTTTTGAATTACAAACAAATGTTACAAAACATAAAAACCGTGATACAACTTGGAAAAGACGGAAAAAAAATTAAGCTTACCTTTGCACACGAAAAAAATAACATAACATAATAATCACAAAACTATGAATCAAAATCTGACAAAATGAAGAATTTTAAGCAAATGATCAGACAGGCGATTCCCGCGATTATATTGCTGATGGCTTTCTGTACATCGCTACAGGCCCAGAACGGCATTACGGTCAAGGGTGTTGTCTCGGATGCGACAGGGGAACCGCTTATCGGTGCCACGGTCGCTGTGAAGGGAAACTCTTCACTGGTTACAGTAACTGACCTCGACGGTAATTTCACTTTGAAAGTACCATCGGAGTCTTCTACGCTTGTTTTCACCTATGTGGGCATGAGCCCGAAAGAGGTGAGGGTAGGCAAGCAGCGCAACATCAATGTTGAGCTTTCTGAAGACGCCATGCTCGAAGAGGTTGTAGTTGTCGGCTTCGGCCAGCAGAAAAAGGCCTCGGTGGTGGGTGCCATCACCCAGACAACCGGCGAGGTGCTGCAGCGTGCTGCCGGTATCACAGACATCGGTTCCGCACTGACGGGAAACCTGCCTGGTGTCATCACCACAGCATCGTCAGGTATTCCCGGTGAGGAAGAGCCGCAAATCGTCATTCGTGGAGCCTCGTCGTGGAACAACTCTTCACCGCTGGTGCTCGTCGATGGTATTGAGCGTCCCATGTCCAGCGTTGACATGCAGTCGGTAGCTTCCGTATCAGTACTAAAGGATGCATCAGCAACGGCTGTGTATGGTGTGAAAGGTGCTAACGGCGTCATACTGATTACCACCAAGCGTGGTCAGGAAGGTTCTGCCCAGATTAACGTTTCGGCTAACGCCATCATGAAGATTCCGTCAAAGCTGCCTGATAAATATGATTCTTATGATGCCATGATAGCTCGCAACATGGCTGTTGAGCACGAACTCAACCTGAACCCGGAAAGCTTTGCATACATGAAACCCTTGAGTTTCATTCAGAACTATCGCAACCAGACAACCGTTGAGCAGCGTGAACGCTACCCGAACGTTGACTGGCAGGACGTGATGTTCAAGGACCTGACCATGTCATACAATGCTAACCTGAACGTCAGCGGTGGTACGAAGTTCGTCAAGTACTTCGCCAGCGTCGATTTCGTTACTGAGAGCGACTTGTTCAAAAGTTTCCCAACCGGCCGTCACTATGACCGCTCTATTTCTTTTAACCGCGTGAACGTGCGCTCGAACCTTGACTTCAACATCACGAAGAGTACCGTCTTCAAAATTAACATCGCCGGTTCTAACGGTAAGCAGAAATCACCGTGGGAACGTGGCCATGAGTGGGACAACGGATCTACATTAGGTTGGCAGATGTCACAGATGTGGGCTGGTGTCTATAACATCTCTCCTGATGCCTTCCTGCCGCAGTACAGCGACGGCTCATGGGGCTTTCTGCCCGGCTCTACCAACGTAAGTAACTCTGCACAGGTATCTTCTCTGGGTGGTGTGCAGGAGATTACCACTACGCGTATCAATACCGACTTCGTACTGGAGCAGAACCTCGACTTCGTCACCAAGGGTCTGAACTTCATGGGCCGCATAGCCTGGGACAACGTCTTCCGTGAGGATCGCCGTGGTATTGCCGACCTGTATAATGACCCACAGCTGAAGTGGATTGACCCGGAAACGGGCATCGTCACCTACAAGCAGCCCTACGAGGCGTACGACCGTTTCGACTATACCATGGGTGAGAAATGGACCACCCGGGGCGGTGAGGTGAACAACTGGGCAACACAGCGTAACCTGACCTACCAGCTGCAGCTGAACTGGGCACGCACCTTCGGCGACCATGAGGTAAGTGCCATGGGTAACTTCGGACGTACGGAGTTTGCCACGGGTTCTGAAATTCCCCACTATCGTGAGGACTGGGTATTCCGTCTGACTTACAACTGGGCCCGCCGCTACTTTGCAGAGTATAGTGGTGCCTACAACGGTTCTGAGAAGTTCTCTTCTGACAACCGTTTCGCTTTCTTCCACTCAGGCTCAATAGGTTGGACCATCAGTGAGGAGCCTTTCATGAAATATCTGCGCGAAAAGCACATCATCGACATGTTAAAATTGCGTGCTTCCTACGGTGAAATCGGTGACGATAATGTCGGTCAGCGCTTCCTCTACATGACCCAATGGGCATACGGCGGACGCACCGTGCTGGACGTTACTTCGGGCAATGGTTTTAACGCCGGTGACATGTCAACGCCCGGTTCTCCCTACGTATTCTACCGCGAGGCCTCGGTGGGCAACCCCGACATTCACTGGGAAACGGTCAGGAAGTTTAACTTCGGTATCGACTACAGCCTGATAGGAGGTATGTTTGCCGGTTCGTTCGATGTCTTCCACGACAAGCGTACCGACATCCTGGTGAACGGTGCCGAACGTGCCGTACCTGCATACTTCGGTCAGACTCCTTCATGGGCCAACCTCGGTATCGCTACCACTAACGGTTACGAATTCGAGATTCGTTTCAACAAGATGCTGGCTAACCAGATGCACATCTGGGCAAACCTGAACATGACGCATGCCATCAACAAGATTAAGTTGAAGGACGACCCCCCATTGTATCCTGCCTACAGGAAAGCTGCCGGTTACGCCATCGGTCAGACACACGCCTTCATCGACAAGGGCATGATGCAGACCTACGACGACATCTTCGGTTCGCCGAAGCACGACTCTAACGACAACCAGAAGTTGCCAGGTGACTATTATATCGTTGACTTCAACGGCGATGGTGTTGTTGACAACGTGAACGATAATGTTCCTTATGGCTACACCGGAACACCTCAGAACACCTACAACGCGTCGTTCGGCTTCGACTACAAGGGCTTTAGCTTCTTCGCACAGTTCTATGGTGTAACCAACGTTACCCGTGACGTTACCATGATCAGTCTCGCTGACCCCATGCAGGCTAACGTCTATAATCAGGGTACATGGTGGAGCGAAGACCATCTGGGTGCAGACATTCTGACACCACGTTTCAACTCAAAGCCTTCTTACTACTACGGAACCCAGTACCTTTGCGACGGTAGCTACATTCGTCTGAAGAACGTGAAGATTGGCTATACCTTCACCCAGCCTTGGGTACGCAAAATTGGTATGAAGAGTCTGGAGGTCTTCGTCAGCGGAAACAACCTCTGGCTGTGGACCCGCATGCCCGATGACCGTGAGTCGAACTTCTCAAGCAACGGAGGTGCTACTGGTGCCTACCCGACCGTTAAGCGTGTCAACTTCGGTATCAAAGTTAATCTTTAATTTACTACCGCTCACACTAACATTATAAAAGAAACAAATATGAAACAATATATAATAAATAGATACGCAAGAAGCCACAGAAGAGCTGTGACCATGTTGCTCGGCGCAGCACTCTTCACACTTCACGCTTCGCTCTTCACTTCTTGCACGGACTATTTGGACAAGGAGCCGGACTCAACGGTAGGAGCTGACGAAGCCTTCAAGAACTTCACCAACTTCCAAGGCTTTGTTGAGGAGGCTTACAACTGCATTCCCAACAAGGAATCAAACTTCTGGTGCTGCACCTTCAACTGGGGTGAGGACGAGCTGATGAACACAGGCGGTGGCGACAGCCACGTAACAGCTCACTTTGACTTGGGCGACTATCGTAACTGGTATAACAACGACCAGAGCTTCCTGCACCGAGGCGGAGGTAACCTGAACAGCACATCGAACGACAAGTTTGCTCACTCCCTGGAGCATGCCTGGTATTGCATCCGTAAGATGAACCTGGGACTTGAAAACCTGGACAAGATGACCGATGCCACAACAGAGGAAAAGAACCTCATCAAGGGCCAGCTGCTGTTCTTCCGTGCATGGTGGCACGAGGAAATGATGGTTTGGTTCGGCGGACTGCCCTACATTGACCGTTCATTAGGTGCTGCCGAGATTCTGCAGGAGCCACGTCTTTCCTTCCAAGAGTGTGCCGCACGCTGCGCTGAGGACTTCCGCGCTGCTGCCGACCTGCTGCCCAACAATTGGGACAACACGACAGTTGGTAAGAGAACGCTGGGCAAGAACGACCTGCGCATCACAAAGGTTTGTGCGCTGGGTTACTTAGGCAAGGTGCTGCTGTGGGCTGCCTCTCCACTGAACGAGCTGGGTGCCCAGACAGGTGCCTCAAAGAACGGCAAGACCTACCAGTACAACACCGAACTGGCCACCCGCGCTGCTGATGCTCTGGCCGAGGCCATTGCTCATATTGAGAGTGGAGCCACACCTTACGGACTGGCAGAATATAAATATGCCGATATTTACAACCACGAGGCCGACAAGAGTGCCAACTCTTGCTTCTCTGACATTTTCTACACCACAGGTCAGAGCTGGAAGATGCCCGGTTCCATCGAGGCTATCATGCGTGGTCCGGTGCCCGACATCAACGGTTCTAACTGGAACTTTACCAAGCTGTGGGGGCCGAAGGTGAACAACCTTGTTGAGCACGACGCTATTATTCACATGCCTACGGCTAACTACATCAACTATGCTTACGGCATGGAGAATGGTCTGGCCATTACCGACCCCGATTCAGGTTTCGACCCGAGCCACCCCTTCAAAGGCCGTGACCCACGTTTCTACCATGACATCATGTTCGACGGTTTCAAATTCCTGAACACAACACCTTCCGACGCTGACAAGGGCTTCCAGTATCTGGAAATGTTTACGGGTGGTAACATGGTTCCCACAGGCAATCCTTCACGCAATGCTGACGGTAGCCGTACGGGTTACTTCTGCCAGAAGTTGGTTCCCCACCAGTGCAACAAGTACGACGGTATGTACAACTGGGGCGGTGCGCTGCAAACATACCTGCCTTACATGCGCGTAGCTGACATCTACCTGATGTATGCCGAGGCCGGTGCCGCCATTCAGGGTGCAAACTTCAAGAACAACAAGTGCCAGCACACCGCTGTTGATGCCATCAACGTATTGCGCGACCGCGTAGGAGCCGGCCATGTGGCTGACAAGCTGTTGGCTGACAAGAATAAGTTTATGGACGAGGTGCGCCGTGAACGTGCCTGCGAGCTAGCCTTTGAGGGATTCCGCTGGAACGACTTGCAACGGTGGCTGCTGCTGACGGAGTATCCTTACAACATCAAGACCCGTCAGGAGTTCAAGCGTGTAGGCAACTACGATTACGCCAAGAACGACCCTCGCGATGCTGAGGTGACTGGCTGGAGCGAGACAATCATCGTGGAGCGCAACCTTGGAACGAAGCACTACCTGCTGCCGCTGAAAGAAAGCGAAGTATATCTGTATTCAGAATTTCCGCAGAACCCAGGATGGTAACCTTTAAAAGTAAAAAAGTAAAAAGGTAAAAAAGTAAATAAGTTATGAAACATAAGATATTATATATGTCAGCTCTTCTGTCACTCTCGGCAGTGATGCCTGCACAGGCTCAGATTGACGCGGCTGATTCGGCTCAGGTCAATGTGGCTTTCCGTAAGGTTGCCAAGGAAGATATCTTGGGCGGAGTATCGACGCTGAACTACAGAGAGCTGGTAGAAAAGAATTACAGTACATATACCTTCGACAACATGCAGGGTTATGTGGCTGGTTACAATGGCAATAGCCTTTGGGGAATGAGCAATGCGCTGGTATTTGTGGATGGCGTTCCCCGCGACGTCAACAACATCAAGCCTGACGAGATTGAGGAGATTACCTTCCTGAAGGGTGCACAGGCTGTAGTACTTTACGGCAGCCGCGCTGCCCAGGGTGCCATTCTGATTACCACCAAGCGTGGTCAGGTGAACGACGGTCTGGACATCAACGTACGCGTGAACACGGGTTGGAACGTGGCCAAGGCATACCCGGAGTATCTTGGCTCTGCTGAGTACATGACACTCTACAACGAGGCACGTGCCAACGACGGTCTGGCTGCACTCTATACTCCGGAGCAGATTTACAACACGGCCAGCGGACTGAATCCCTACCGCTACCCGGATGTAAACTTCTACAGCTCCGAGTATATTAAAAAAGCCTACAACCGTACTGACGCTACGGCAGAAATTCAGGGCGGCAACGACCGTGCCAAGTTTTATGCCAACGTGAGTTACTACCGCGTGGGTGACTTGCTGAACTTCGGCGAGGCTAAGGACAACTACACAGACCGCTTCAACGTACGCGGTAACGTGGATATGCGCATCAACAACTTTATGACGGCCTACGTCAATGCCAATGCCACGTTCTACAACTCAAAGTCGGCTAACTCCAATCAGAGTGGAAACTACTGGGCCATGGCTGCCACCATGCGTCCAAACCGCGTCAGTCCGCTGATTCCCACCAGTTTCCTTGACCAGAACGCATTGACGGCCAAGACGATGATTGACAACACCTACAACATCTACAATGGTATGTTCATGGGTGGCACACAGACAGATCTGACGAACATCTTTGGAGACTACTATGCCGCAGGCAGCAACACCTGGACCAGCCGACAGTTCCAGTTTGATGCAGGTGTGAATGCCGACCTCAATTCGCTGCTCAAGGGTCTGAGTTTCCACGCTATGGTAGCTGTTGACTATGCTACGAGCTACAGCAAGTCGTTCAACAACACCTACGCTACATTCGAACCCACTTGGAGCAACTACAACGGCAAGGATGTTATTGTGGCTCTGAACAACCACGGAACGGTGGATAAGAAGTCTGGCGTCCAGAACATCGGCGGTTCTACTGACAACCAGACCATCGCATTCAATGCTCACTTCGACTACAAGCGCACCTTCAGCGACGTCCACAACGTGAGTGCCATCCTCGTGGCCAATGGCTACCAGCAGTCAGTGTCGGGCACCTACCACAAGACGAGCAACGCCAACCTCGGTCTGGAACTGTCCTACAACTACGCCAAGAAGTACTATTTGGACTTTGCCGTAGCCACACCTTGGTCAGCACGTCTGCCCGAAGGCCACCGCGCCGGATTCTCCCCCTCGCTCACTTTAGGCTGGAACATTGCCAAGGAGCAGTTCATGGAGGGCAGCATCTTCAACGAACTGACGCTGAGCGCAAGTGCCAGCAACCTGAAGACCGACCTGGGCATTGACAACTACTACATGTATTTAGGAACATACCAGAACGGTGGCTGGTGGGACTGGAACGGTGAGACCGGTCACAGTGCCGTACAGTCCATTCGTGGTGGCAATGACGACTTCGGCTACCTGAAGCGTAAGGAGATCAGCGCCAGCATTCATGCCTCACTCTTAGAGCGCGCCCTGACACTTGACGCATCGTTCTTTGCAAGCAAGATAGAGGGTGGCATCATTACCGCTACCAATCAGGTACCAAGCTATTTCTCTTCATGGCACATCGGCAGCCAGACAGGTTCGTGCCTTACGTCAACTACAACAACGACAGCCGCACAGGCTTCGACCTCTCAGTAAACTACAAGAAGAACTTTGGCGACTTTGGCTTCCAGGCAGGTGCAAACATGACATACTACACCACCAATGCCAGCAAGCGCGACGACACGAACTATGCTGACAGCTACCAGTATCGTCAGGGTAAGCCGCTTGATGCCATCTGGGGTTACGAATGCTTAGGTTTCTTCAAGGATCAGGCAGACATCGACAACTCGCCCAAGCAGTCGCTCGGTGGAACGGTAAGACCTGGTGACCTGAAGTACAAGGATCAGAACAACGACGGTGTCATCGACACCAAGGACCAGGTTAACCTGGGCAAGGGCGGCTGGTATGGCGCTCCCATGACGGTGGGTGTTAACCTGACGTTCAAGTACAAGAACTTCACCCTCTTCATGCTGGGTGTTGGCGGCTTCGGCGGTCACGCTGTAAAGAACAACAGCTATTGGTGGATTGACCAGGAGGACAAGTACTCTGCTGCCGTACGCGGCCGCTGGACACCAGAGACAGCCGAAACAGCAACCTATCCGCGTCTGACCACCCAGAATGGTGCTAACAACAACACCACATCAGACTTCTGGATGTATTCTACATCACGTTTCGACCTGGCCAAAGTGCAACTGACCTACGACTTCCCCAAGTGCATCATCGGCAACGGCATCATTAAGGGTCTCTCGGTCTATGCCAGCGGTAACAGCCTGCTGACGTTGGCCAAGGAGCGTAAACTGCTGGAGATGAACGTTGGTAGTGCTCCTCAGACTCGTTTCTACAACCTTGGTGTTAAGGTGAGGTTTTAAAGGTGAAAAGGTGAAAAAGTTAAAAGGTTAAAAAGTGAAAAAGATATGAAACTGAAGAATATTATCATATTGGGCACTGCAACAATAGCTCTGACGGCTTGCAACGATCTGTTTGAGCCTGCCTTGGAGAACAATCTGGAACTGAACCAGATGAACAACGACCCGCAGTTTGCCCGTGGAATCATTGACAACGCTTTTCTGTTGCTGCCATACGATGCTAACCCTTCTACCGACGTGGCTACAGACGATGCCGTTTCTAATGATGCCAGCAATGACTATAAGAAGATGGCCATTGGCCAGTGGGCTTCCGACATGAACCCCGTTAACCAGTGGAACTCCCGCTACCACGCCATTCAGTACTGTAATCTTTTCTTGGAAGGCTGCGACAACGTGCTGTGGGACTACTCAAGTGAGTCGCTCAACCAGATGCACAAGGACCTCTACAAGGGTCAAGCTTACGCCCTGCGCGGTCTGCAGCTCTACTACCTGCTGCGTGCCCATGCCGGCATGGCCGGTGGCCAGCTGATGGGTGTGCCCATTCATTTGGTCTCTGAAGACTCAAACTCAGACTTCAACCAGCCGCGTAACACTTTCAAGGAGTGTGTTGACCAGATTATGTCTGACTTTGACGAGGCTCTCAAATATCTGCCCGCAGAGTACGGCGATGTTGATGCCGCCGGCGTTCCTGCCAAGTACAAGCAGTTAGGTGCTGACGACGCTCAGTATAACCGTGCCTTCGGTAATCTGCAGCGTGGCAAGATTGACGGCAAGATGATTGCAGCCTTCAAGGCTCAGGTAGCCCTGCTGGCAGCCTCGCCCGCTTATGCCGCTGCCGGTGCCATGACCTACGAACAGGCTGCCCAGTATGCTGCTGCCTCGCTGAAGAACATCGGCGGCGTGGCCGGCATGCAACAGGACGGTTGGAAGTGGTTCAGCAACAAGGACTACATCAAGAACTACAAGTTCACCGACCCGGACCCTGCAGAAATCTGCTGGCGTGGCAACGTGGGCGAAAGCCACAACATGGAGGCCGACAATTATCCTCCATCACTCTACGGCAACGGACGCATAAACCCGACACAAAACCTCGTCGATGCCTTCCCCATGGCAAACGGATACCCCATCTCGGCCAGTGCATCGGGCTATAACCCCAACGACCCCTACACAGGCCGCGACCCTCGACTGAAGGAGTACATTCTGGTAAACGGCGAGAAGCAGGGTTCCAGCAGCACAGCCATCAACACTGCTGCCGATGCCACCACACTGGACGGCATCAACCGCGAGAACGGAAAATCAACCGTTACGGGTTATTACCTGCGTAAGCTGTTGCGCGACGATGTCAACCTCAACCCGTCGAGCACAACTGACCAGAAGCACTTTGGCGCACGCATCCGCTACACGGAGATTTTCCTTGACTATGCCGAGGCCGCCAACGAAGCACAAGGGCCGAAGGCTCACGTTGGTGGTGCAGACTATTCTGCTTACGACGTCATCAAGGCTATCCGCAAACGTGCGGGTGTTGGTGGCGACAATGACCCTTACCTGGAAGAGTGCGCCCAAAGTCAGGACAAGATGCGCCAGCTCATTCGCAATGAGCGCCGCTTAGAGTTGTGCTTTGAAAATCACCGCTTCTGGGACCTGCGCCGCTGGAAGGCCAACCTCAACGAAACAGCAAGAGGCATCAACATTACCACCAGCACTACCGGTGCTTTGGTTTACAAGCCCATCGACGTAGAGCAGCGTAACTATCAGGACTATATGATTTATGGTCCCATTCCCTATGCTGAGCTCATCAAATTCAGTAACCTCGTGCAAAACGATGGGTGGAGATAAAACAACAACAATGTAAAATTCGAAAAAAGAGATTATGAACAAGAAAAATATTTCAAAAATCATGGGTGCTTGTCTTTTAAGCTGCGGCTTGGCCGCAGCCCTGACAGGCTGCAAGAACGGCAATGCTGACTTCCCCGACTTCGAGGGAGGCACCACGGCCTACTTTGCCTACCAGTATCCAGTACGTACCATCGTGTTAGGCGACGACGATTATGACACTTCGTTAGACAAGGCGCACCAGTGCATGATTAAGTCAACCTTCGGCGGCTCCTACAACGCCAGCAATGGTACCGTACAGGTAGCCGTTGACCCTACACTCGTTAACGGACTGACATTCGAAGACGGCACCCCCGTGAAGGCCATGCCTGAGAGCTATTACTCGCTGTCAACGACATCGCTCGCATACAACGGCACCATGAATGGCAGTACTACCGTACAGCTGACTGATGCCTTCTTTGCCGACCCCGATGCCGTCAAGAACACCTACGTCATTCCTCTGGTCATGACCAGCCAGACAGGTTTTGGCAAGATTCTCACCGGCGAGTTGAACGAGAACGGCACGCCGGTACGCCAAGACCCCTCGCAATGGACTGTTCAGCCCAAAGACTTCGTGCTTTATTGCGTGAAGTTCCAGAACAAGTATTCCGGTTTCTGGCTCACCAACGGCAATACCTCTATCGACAATATTGAGAAGGCAGGCAACGTGGAAATCAAGACCAAGTCACTCAATACCTGCACCTACACGGTTTCGTACCAGCGAAAATACCAGGCTCGCACCTATGACGAGAACGGAAACGAAGTACCCAAATGGGAAGACCGGATATTCTCCACCACATTGTTGCTTACTTTCAACGATAACAATCAGTGCACCATCACATCGCTTACCGACGGAATTACCGCCACAGGTAACGGTTCATGGACTGACGATGGCGCCAAAAAGTCGTGGAACAACAAAGACCGTGACCTCATGGAGCTCAACTACAGTATTCCCAACTTCGGTGTTGATGACTATGGGAATACTGTTGAGGGCGCTAATACCCACGAGATGATGGTTTGGTTCCGCAGCGGCGTCAGCCTGACCGGTGCTTCTAAAGAATTTTCGCCTATCTACACCAAATAACGCTTAAAACAGGAAAACAATGAAGAAAGCATTAATCATATCAGCACTTGGAGTCATCATGCTGGCTTCCTGTGCCGACGAGTTCAACCAGAGCTATACGGTTGACAAGCCTGCCCGGTTAGCTGAATATGCCTACCTCGATGATTATCAGACGCTGAAGAGCTACGTTGACCGCTCGCAGTACCCCAACTTCAAGTTAGGCATAGGAACGACGGCAGCCGACTACAACAAGAAGGAACTCGTCTATGCCCTGACCAATTCCAACTTCGACGAGACAGTAGCCGGTAACGCCATGAAGATGGCTTCGTGCGTGAACAGCGACAATGGCTCAATGGACTTCACGACCGTCACCGACTACGTCACCACCGCTACCGATGCCGGTCTCTCTGTCTATGGCCACACACTGGCCTGGCATGCCCAGCAGCCCGTGAAGTGGCTCAACAGTCTCATGAAGGACAAGGAGCTCGACATTGACCCCGACGCTCTCATTGAGACATTCGTTTCCGGCAACGACTTCACCACCATGCCCGATCAGGACTTCCCCTATTACGCCATGGGCAGCACCCCTCCCATTAAGAACGGTGCCATGCACTTCGAGCCTACCGGCGCCTGGAGCCAGTTCTTCATCTTCCCCGGCGGCTACAACCAGCTCACCGAGGGTAACTATCTGGTTCGCCTCTATATGAAGGCCAGCAAGGATGCCGACGGCGTACAACTGACCATCCAGAACGGCTGGGGCGGCGACGCACAGAACATGACACAGCCTGTACCCGTTGCCGAAGGCGAACAGGTCTATGAGCTCAAGTTCCCCGGCATCACGGCATCACCCAGTGCCGGCTACGATGTCATTCTGAAGCCCCAGACGGCTGATGCCGTACTCGACGTACAGAAGATTGAGTTCTATAAGCTCGAATCACCTGCCGTTGAGGTAGAGCAGGAAGTTAACTTCTACACCTACGAGACCATGGCCGACGGCCCCTTCCCCCATTACCCCATGGGTTGTGAGCCGCCCATCCAGAACGGTGCCCTGCACTTCGTACCCACCGGCGGCTGGAGCCAGTTCTTCGTAGTGCCTGGTGGTAACAATCAGCTCGCGGAGGGCGACTATGTGTTCTATATTGACATGGCAGCCGACCAGGCAGCCTCTGGCGTACAGCTCACCGTACAGAACGGCTGGGGCGGCAACGCTCAGAACTTTACCGCTGCCGTACCCGTAGAGGCAGGCCGCCATACCTACAAGCTGAACTTCCCC
>Ga0247608_10006214_pt1 | contig 12652 bp, 10 predicted proteins | sample 176DNAGHGlowgp2_FD_193490 | JGI IMG/M metagenome (GOLD analysis project Ga0247608, IMG submission 193490) | Sheep rumen microbial communities from Palmerston North, Manawatu-Wanganui, New Zealand - 1766 DNA GHGlow gp2 | ecosystem: Host-associated > Mammals > Digestive system > Stomach > Rumen ... | reverse complement strand
GTCGAAGTTTATGGGTTGGAACCGTTTTGTGAACGGTTATCTTGACCTCATGACGCTGTGGTTCCTGGGCACGTTTGGCAAAAAGCCCATGCATGTCTTCGGATTCCTGGGCACCATCGTGTTCATCATCGGCTTCTTTGCTGCCCTCTTCCTAGGCATAGAGAAGGCGTGGGCACTCTGGCAGGGCATCCCCATGCGACTGGTCACCAATTCGCCCTACTTCTACATTGCGCTGACCATGATGATGATTGGTACACAGCTGTTCCTAGCAGGATTCCTAGGCGACCTTATCAGTCGTAACAGTGCCGGACGCAACGAATATCAAATAGAAGAGAATCTCAGATGCGGAAAATAATCGTGATGTGCCTGATGGTGATGGCTATCGCTGCCTGCACCTCATTAAACTGTCCCGTGCAGAACAGCGTCCGCGCGTACTATAGTCTGTTGAAGGCTAACGGTACCCCCGATACGTTGGGCGTAGACACATTGTGGCTGTGGACGATACGAGGCGAAAGATCGGACACGCTGCTGAACAGCCTATTTGGCACGAAGGCAACAAGTTTCGACCTCCCAATCAGTCACACACAGTCTGAAGACACAATCTGCCTGGCTCTAATGGATACCATTGGTACAGTCTATCTGGACACCATCCGCATCAAGAAGGAGAACTATCCGCATTTCGAGTCAGTAGACTGCCAGGCCTCCTATTTCCATACTATCACGGACGTGAGCTATACGAATGATATCATAGACTCCCTCGTCATCAACAATCGTAACGTGAACTATGACACAAAGACCACACATTTCAAGCTATATCTCAAGGCTCGCCGTTAGTCTGCTGATGCTCTTCGTGGGCATGAGTAGCACACAGGCGCAAGTCACGAAGATGTTCACGATGGAAAAAGACTCCATCCCCTTGTTCCGTGGCTTTTCTGTGTCATTCGACCTTGTGGGACCAGCTATGCTACTGTTGAGCAATCATGGTGAATACGAAGGAGCCCTGCGCATCAATCTACACGACCAGTGGTTCCCCATCTTCGAAATGGGTTTGGGACGGTCTAACCACACAGACGAGATTACGGAAATCAAATACAAGACCACTGCACCTTACTTCCGTCTGGGTATGGACTGGAACATATTACGTCGCAAGCATCAGGACAATCGTATGTATGCTGGTTTCCGGTATGCTTTTACCACTTATAATGTTGACATTATCCGTGAGAATCTGGAAGACCCCGTGTGGAAGACGACATCACACTTCGGTGTTGAAGGAACGTCGTGTAACATGCACTGGATGGAAATAGTCCTTGGTATCGATGCCAAAGTCTACGGTCCACTGCATTTAGGATGGACGGTCAGATACAAGCGTCGCCTTATTCATAAAGACGGGGCATTGGACGCCACATGGTACGTGCCCGGCTTCGGCATCAACGACAAAGACAATATAGCCGCTAACTTCAATGTCATCATTGATATTTGACGTATTCAGCGCATACACTAATTGATAATTAATAAAATAAAGATAATGACTAAAGACCGTAAGAAACGCCTAATTTGGCAACTACCCTTCCTTGCACTGCTCATCATTGGCACTATTCTCATCATTCGCCAGCAGCAGTCCACTCCGTATCAGAAGAATTCTGGCCTGATATTCGGAACGACCTACAACATAACTTATCAGCATGCCGATGACCTGCAAGAAGAGATTGAGGCAGAACTAAAAAAGGTTGACGAACAATTCTCGATGTTCAACACACAGTCTCTTGTAGCACGCGTAAACAGAGGCGAAAAGCCCGAACTGACCAGTGACTTCATCGAAATATTCAAGTTGGCACGCGAGGTATATGACGAGACCAATGGCGCCTTCGACATTACCGTTGCGCCACTGGTAAATGCCTGGGGCTTTGGTTTCAAGAACGAACAAATGCCCAGCAAGGAACAGGTCGACAGTCTGAGACAACTTGTAGGCATGCAGCATGTCAGCCTCAACGGCAAGACCATCGTCATGCAGAAGCCAGGCATGATGCTCGATTTTTCGGCCATTGCCAAGGGCTATGGTGTCGATGTCGTAGCACGTCTGCTGGAGAGCCATGATATCAAGAACTTCATGGTAGAGATTGGTGGGGAAATTACCACTCGCGGCATCAATCCAGAGCGTGTGCCCTGGAAGATTGGTGTCAACAAGCCCTGTGAGGATGATCTTAACGAGAGCCACGAGCTGCAGACCATCCTGAACGTGACAGACAAGTCGATGGCGACTAGTGGTAACTATCGCAACTTTTACATCAAAGGAGGCAAGAAATATGCCCATACAATCGACCCAAAGACTGGCCGTCCCGTCCAGCATACGCTACTTTCTGCCACCGTGCTGGCCGACCACTGCGCCAAAGCTGATGCCTATGCCACCTCATTTATGGTGCTGGGTATGGATGGTGCCAAGGAGATTCTAAAGCGTCATAAGGAATTAATGGCCTATCTCATCTTTACTGACCGTAAGGGCAATCTGGCCGTTTGGTACTCACCCTCGCTTCAAGACAAGATTATAAAATAAGGAGTCGAGATCGTTAAAAGGAGCTTGAGGTAGTTATGATTCTATACGACAAGTTGTTGCAGTTCACGCTCTTTCATGGCATGAGTCATGCCGACCTGATGGAAGTCGTAGGCCACACCAAGTTTGGTTTTTCCAAACAACCTGAAGGCCAGCGCATCGTTAAGGATGGTGACATCTGCGACCGCCTGATTTTCTTGACGAAGGGTTCGCTGGCTGTTGAGACCATCAGCGATGACCACACTTGCCGTGTCTGTGAAATTGTCAACACACCATACGTCATTCAGCCCGAGCAGCTGTTCGGATTGACACAGCGCTACACATCTACCTTCAAGACACTTACCGACTGTAGCTTTATCACCATTGACAAACAAGAGGTGCTACTGCTGCTGGAAACACAACTCGTGTTCCGCCTCAACATGCTCAACAGTCTGGCTGCCGACGTTCAGCGTATGCGCCATCGTGCATGGCGTTCGGCTCCCCAGTCATTACGCAGCCACATTACACGTTTTTTCTTCTCACGATGCCTCTACCCTGCTGGTCCCAAGACGTTCTACATCCTCATGAACCAGTTGGCAGCGGAGCTTAACGACAGTCGCCTTGACATCAGCCGCACCCTCAACCAAATGGAGGATGACGGATTGCTCACCCTACATCGCGGACGCATAGAGATACCTATGCTCGAACGATTACTCATGTAAATTGATAATTTATGAGAAAGCTTCTATATCTACTCATCCTCATGCTTTGTGTGGCTTGTGGCAATCGCCAGCAACTCAAGTCGTTCAACAACGTGATAACAGGCGATGATAGTCTGGCCATCGAATTGGGCAATTCAGACACCATCCTCTATCATAGTCCCCATTTGGATATCGACATCAGCTATCCCAGCTATCTACGTCATCAATATTTGGCCGACGATCAGATGGAAGTATTCATGACGGATGATGTCTCACTATCCTTTATGGTACAGGACTTACAAAAGGGGGATGACATCTTCCGTACACCTGGCCAACAACTGATGGGCATGGGAGCAGAACTCATCGAAGCCGATGATAACTACAGCATTCACCAAGGAACAGAAGGTGAACTGGAATACTATGGCAAAGTCATTGACGACTCAACCCGCTTCATCACTATCATTCTGCGATACAATCCCAACCATAGTGAAGCGGCAGGTCCATTACGCCAACTCGTACACGACTACATGCCAAGTCGTTCGATGCACTCACGGAGCGAATCCTCCCAATAAGGGACCTCAATACCGTAAGTCTGCTTAATTTTTGTCTTGTCAAGCACAGAATAGTGCGGACGAGCTGCAGGCGTAGGATACTCAGACGTGTGGAGCGGACGAACATGACACGAGGTGATGCCAGCAATTCGATGGATGGCCTTCGTGAAGTCGTACCATGAAATGACACCTTCATTAGAGAAGTGATAGATACCAGGCTTAACACCCTGAGTGATAGCAGTCATAATACATACGGCCAAATCGCGGGCATAAGTGGGAGTACCTATCTGGTCGAAGATAACGCCTAGCTCGGATTTCTCATGCCCCAAACGTATCATGGTCTTCACAAAATTATTACCAAAAGTGGAATAGAGCCAAGCCGTACGGATAATCATAGAGCGCTCACAAAGCTTTTGGACATTCAACTCACCAACCAGCTTTGTACGACCATAGACACTATTCGGACAGGTATCATCGTCCTCCACATAAGGTATATGCTTTGTACCGTCAAAGACGTAGTCTGTAGAAATCTGAATCATCCAGCCCCCACGTTGTCCCACAGCATGCGCCAGATATGCGGGTGCCTCGGCATTCAACTTCTGACATAGGGCCTCATTGTCTTCAGCCTTGTCGACAGCAGTATAGGCAGCACAGTTCACAATACCGTCAATGGAGTGCTCATTGACGAAGCGCTCAATGGCGTTTTGGTCTGTAATGTCGAGTTCAGCTACATCAGTATTAAAAAAGGTATACTCCGGATGTTCCTTTTCCAACATCTGCATCTCGTTGCCCAGTTGCCCATTGCAACCCGTAATCAGTATATTCATATCCTATTCAAAAACTAGCGGTTCTTGTTTATCTTTCAGATAATAGTCGTTAAGCATGCCGATAAAGGTCGTAATTTCCTTGATGGCATGTTCGGTGCTTGGCGTAATATCCTTCTTCTGCAAGCGTAGCATCATGACGCCGTAAAGCGAGTTAAAACAGGTCTCCACCTCGTTTTCCTCTTTATCTGCACCACGGTTGCGCAACTCTACAATAAATGGCAACACCTTATAGTACTCAGCATTATAGAAGGGGAACTTAGGCGACGACAGCAACTGGGCATGCAACTCCTGAAGCTGCTGCATCACCACCTTGTTAATCTGCAAATGACCAACCTCACGACAGCCTTCCTGATTCATCATACGAATCAAATTGCCATACCAATCGGTTAGTTCCTCTTTTTGTTCCTCATCATACTCGAAACGTTCTATATACTCCTTGCGAATCCTTGACAGCGAACAGTCAAAGGCACGGATAATATTTTCGACCTGCCACATATATAGCAGGTATTCTGCAATATTGCTCTTACGTAATTCTTGTGCTATAAACATCGTCTAGAAAAATCTGAAAAGATTGGTCACTGTGCCAAACAGTGATATGGCAGCAAACAGCGTTACTATGGCTCCGATAATCTGATTGATGATCCGGATGCCATGATTGTCGAAAATCAGGCGTACCTTATCTACCAGCCACGACAGCCCATACCACCACAACAATGCACCGCCCACGATACTGGCAAAGCCCACAAGCATCTCGAAGGGATGGTCAGGGATGACAAAAGCGAACTGCGCAAACAGTGCCATAAACAGGAAAATGATAAGCGGATTTGAGAACGTCACCAGAAAAGCCGTCCATGCATTATACCATAGTGTGCCCTTCTGCTGACCAGACTGGTGCATATTCTTCGTCGGGTCGCTACGCCAGGTATAGACACCGAAAGCCAATAGCAGTATAGAACCGATAATCTGGAGGTAAAACTTGTTCTGGTCGTTATTCACGAAATCCATCACGAAAGCCATACCGAAACCAGTAATGCCTGCATAGATAATATCGCTCACAGCAGCACCTAAACCCGTAGCAAAACCATAGCCGCGTCCTTTGTTCAACGTACGCTGTACACAAAGGATGCCTACCGGACCCATCGGTGCCGAGGCAATCATACCAATCAGCATGCCCTTGAACACCAAATCTACTATATTAATATGTATAGGAAATACCATATCGCCTGCAAAGTTACATAATTTAAATGAGAAAATGCTATTGAGAAGGACATTTTTTCACTTTTCACTTTTCACTTTTCACTTTTTTTCGTACCTTTGTACGCAGAATTACAAAAATAAAGACTTAAGACATCATGAACGAACAACAAGGAATTAAGCCATACGTTATTGGCTTAGATTTAGGTGGAACGAATTCTGTATTCGGCATTGTCGACGCACGTGGTGACATCAAGGCTACTACAGCCATCAAAACCGGTGGATTCACTCAAGCAGAAGATTATGTCAATGCTGCAGTGACGGCTCTTGAGCCCATTATTGACCAAGTCGGTGGCCTCGAGAAAATTAAAGCAATGGGTATCGGTGCTCCTAATGCCAATTATTACAATGGCACCATTGAGTTTGCACCCAACCTACCCTGGGCACACGACGGCGTTGTGCCCTTGGCAAAAATGTTTAGCGAGAGATTGGGTAATATCCCTGTAGCCATGACCAACGATGCCAATGCAGCTGCATTGGGTGAAATGGTATACGGTGTAGCCCGTGGCATGAAGAATTTCATTGTCATTACTCTCGGAACAGGTGTCGGCTCAGGCATCGTCGTCAATGGTCAACTGCTTTACGGACATGACGGTTTTGCAGGCGAACTGGGACATGTCACGATGGTACGTGGCGCAGAAGGTCGTATTTGCGGTTGTGGACGTACGGGTTGTCTGGAGACCTATTGCTCGGCCACAGGTGTAGCTCGCACGGCTCGTGAATTACTCAGCAAGACGGAACGTCCCTCCATTCTTCGCGAGATGAATCCTGAGGACATCACCTCGCTCGATGTCTCTATTGCAGCCAGCAAGGGTGACGAATTGGCCAAGGAAATATATGCTTTCACAGGAAAGATGCTAGGAGAAGCATGTGCTGACTTCGCTGCATTCTCTTCACCTGAGGCATTTATCTTCTTCGGTGGCATGGTGAAGGCCGGCGATCTTATTATGAATCCTATCAAGCAGGCTTATGACGACCATGTGATGAAGATATTCCGCGGCAAGGCTCAGTTCTTAGTCAGCGGACTTGACGGAGCCTCAGCAGCAGTGCTCGGAGCCTCAGCTATTGGTTGGGAAATCTGATGTTATAGAGACATAAATCGATGAAAAAAAGAGGTTGGTGCAGGACGCTACCAACCTCACTTTTAAAAATATGATAAGGCACGTGGCAATGGCTACGTCAAGCTTATCGGCGGCAAATATAGAGATTATTTACATAAAAAACAAATTTTCCGACAACTTTTTTCGGTTTTTTGCTCATTTCTTTGTATCTTTGCCCCAGATTTACTAAAACAGACAACATGAAGAGATTATTTCAGACCATGATGCTGATCATGCTGGTGGCTGTTAGTGCACATGCCAAAGGTTGGGATCAGCAGCAGTACAAGCAGATTGAGCAAAGCATCCGTATGCCACAATTTGCGAACAAAGACTACGTGATTACCAAATTTGGTGCTAAACAGACTAACACTGCCGCCAAAAACCAAAAGGCTATCCAGAAAGCCATTGACAAATGTTCGCAGAAAGGTGGTGGTCGCGTCATCATCCCTTCAGGTCAGCGATTCCTGACAGCAGCCATCCAGTTGAAGTCGGGTGTTAACCTAGTCATTGATGAAGGCGCCGTATTGGAGTTTGCCTTCGAGCCCGAACTCTACCCCATCGTCCCTACACGTTGGGAGGGATTGGATTGTTGGAATCTCTCACCACTGATTTACGCCTACCAGGCCAAGGATATTGCTGTGACCGGTAAGGGGACCATCGACGGTGGTGGATCGAATGAGACATGGTGGCCATGGTGTGGCAGCAAGAAGTTCGGCATGAAAGAAGGTGGCATTGCCCAGAATATGGGTGCTCGTGCTCGTTTGTTAAAATATGCCGAAGAGGGTGTCGATATGGATGAGCGTAAGTTCGGGCCTACTGATGGTCTGCGTCCGCAGATGATTAATTTCAACCAGTGTGAAGGTGTTCTGATTGAAGATATCACCTTGTTACGTTCTCCTTTCTGGGTCATCCATCCTTTGCTATCGAAGGATATCACCGTTCGTGGCATACATATTAACAATAACGGTCCCAATGGCGATGGATGTGATCCTGAGTCATGTGACCGCGTCCTCATCGAAAACTGCTACTTTAACACTGGTGACGACTGTATCGCCATTAAGAGCGGACGCAACAACGATGGCCGCGAGGGTGGTCAGGGCAAGTTTGCCGGACAGCCTTCGAAGAACATCATCATTCGTGACTGTAAGTTTAATAATGGTCATGGTGGTGTTGTTATCGGTTCAGAGATTTCTGGAGGTTGTCAGAACGTCTATGCCGAGAATTGCGAGATGGACTCTCCTTCGCTCGACCGTGTACTACGTATCAAGACGAACTCATGTCGTGGCGGTATCATTGAGAACATCAACATGCGCAACATTACCGTTGGTCAGTGTGGCGAGGCTGTTCTCAAGCTCAATACTGACTATGAGCCTCGTGAGGTCTGCTGCCGTGGCTTCTATCCGACAATCCGCAATGTCACGATGGAGAATGTCACTTGTCAGAAATCAAAGTACGGCGTGATGATAGTAGGCTATCAAGACCCCAAATTGGCCAACACCATCAACAACATCACTGTCAAGAACTGTAAGTTCGATGGCGTCTACAACAAGCCCATCCATCAGATTGGTCTGGCTCAGGACATCACCTACGACAACCTGTTCATCAATGGCTCGCTTGTATTGCAGAACCCACCTTACAAGCACTACTCAGAGTGGTTGACCTACTCAGAGATGAAGCGTGTACCTGAGTCGTATATGCTCGACTTTGCCAAGAAGCCCAAGTGGAGCTATGTCATGGGCATCGAACTGGAAGGCATGCTTGACACCTATCTGCGCTATGGCGGTGAGGATATTCGTAAGTACTGCCAGATGTACACCGACAAGATGATTGACGAGAAAGGCAACATCACGGGTTATGACATCCTTGACTATAATCTTGACAATATTCGTACAGGTCACTTTGTGACTCGTATGTATCAGAAATGGCCAGAGCCCAAGAATCTGTTGGCAATGAAGACCATGATGAAGCAATTGCAGAACCAGCCACGCACCATTGCCGATAAGGTCTTCTGGCACAAAGCCATCTACGCCTATCAAGTATGGCTCGACGGCATCTTTATGGGACTACCCTATCGTTGTCTGACAGCTCCCATCACAGAAAAAGTAAAAGAGTTAAAAGGTAAAAAAGTAAAAAAAGGTGTTGATCCCGTTATAGCGATATATGACGATGCCGTCAACCAGTTGAAGATTACCTACGAACGTACTTTCGACCCCAAGACCGGTCTGAACCGTCATGCTTACGACGAGACGCGTAAGACCTTCTGGGCCGATAAGGAGACAGGTTTGTCGCAGCACTGCTGGGGTCGAGCCCAAGGATGGTACTCGATGGCACTCATCGAGGTACTTGATGCGCTGCCTGATGACTATGCTCGCAAAAAGGAAGTCATCGACCTCTTGGTGAAGGACCTTGACGCTGTCATCAAATGGCAGGACAAGAAGACCGGTGTCTGGTATCAGGTTATGGATTCACCAGGCCGTGAAGGCAACTACCTCGAAGCCACCTGCTCTTCCATGTTCACCTACGTATTGCTGAAAGCCTATCGTAAAGGCTATGTCGGAGACAAGTATCGCGATGCAGGTATCAAGGCATATAAAGGCATCATCAATAACTTCATCCGCGTCAATGCTGACAAGACCATCTCGCTGACCAACTGTTGTGAGGTCGCTGGCCTTGGTCCTGCAGCAACACCTGAAGTGGAAGCAGCCCTGAAGACGGTGAACCCCAAGGGTACTGTCAAAGAAAACAAGCGTCGCGATGGCGGCTACAAATACTATCTCTCTGAACCCATTCGCGACAACGATGCCAAGGGCGTCGGGCCGTTTATCTGGGCGTCGCTCGAGATGGAGATGTTAGGATACACGACAGAAAACATAACAGCCTCGATTGATCGCGAGGCTGTTCTTTTTCGCAACAACCCCGTCATTACTGAGGCCGACCCTTTGACCTCTCTTTCTGTTGGTAACGGACGTTTTGCCACCACCGTCGATGTTACTGGCATGCAGACCTACGTCGATGACTATAAGAACGGTATTCCACTTACCGCTATGTGCGACTTGATTTGGCACTCGTTTCCCAACACTCAGGGACTGAAGCCCGCCGACAGTGAGAAAAGTTTTGACCTTGGACACGGTCATCCAGAGATCTATGCCGTAGAATACAAGAAAGGCAGGGCTGACGAACGCAATATCGCTGCCACCGAATACTTCCGCGTCAATCCCCACCGTGTGAACCTTGGTGCCGTTGGTTTATCGCTGAAAGATGCAGCTGGTCAACCAATTCCCCTGAAAGGTCTTAGCGACATCCATCAGCAGCTACAACTTTGGCACGGCCAGATAGAGTCACACTTCGTAGCTGATGGTTCTCCCGTCGATGTCGTAACACTTGGACACCCCTACCTCGCTGCCGTTTCCTATCGCATTACCACGCCTCTGCTGAAGAAAGGACAGGCTGGTGTCACCATCCGTCTACCCTATCCTACTGGCAAACATGCTGATGATGCTGCCGACTGGTCGAAGCCTGACCGCCACCAGAGCTGCATCGTTACGCAAGGCGGCAATTATGCCGAAATCCAACACCAGATGGACAGCACCACCTATTATATATATATAAGATGGGAAGGACAGGCCAGACTCGCCGAAATCGCTGCACATACCTGGCAACTCACGACCAACGAAGAAAACCTAGCCTTCGAGGTGGAATATCTCACAACAGGCGGACACCAAGAACGCCACATCATGGCTCCTTTCCATTTCGCCGATGCCCAAAAGACCACGCAGAAGTTCTGGCATAAGTTCTGGAGCGAGACAGCCTTTGTAGACTTTAGTCAGTGCACCGACCCACGTGCCAAGGAGCTGGAGCGTCGTGTTGTACTGTCGCAGTACCTTACCCGCATTAATTGCGCCAACAACATGCCACCACAAGAGACTGGTCTGACATATAATTCATGGTTCGGACGTCCACATCTGGAGATGACTTGGTGGCATGCCGTTGACTTCGCCCTGTGGAATCAGCCGAAAGTTGTGGAGCAGATGCTTCAGTGGTACAACAAAACAGCTGCTCCTGTGGCCAAAAATATCGCCAAGCGTCAAGGTTTTAAGGGCCTACGCTGGATGAAGATGACCGACCCTTGGGCAGGTGAAGCGCCATCTAATACAGGCTCGTTCCTCATCTGGCAACAACCTCACTACATCTATCTGGCTGAGGAGATGTATCGCGCCAATCCGAATACTGAGACACTTCAAAAATACGCAGAGAACGTAGAGGGTACCGCTGAATTCATGGCAGACTTTGTCAGCTACGATAAAAAGACTGGCAAATATTTCTTACAAGGTGCCACCGCCATGCAGGAGTCGATGTCTAAGGACTTCTCATACAACCATCCCTTCGAACTGGTATATTGGTGCTATGGGCTTAACGTTGCTAATAACTGGCGCGAACGAATGGGCAAACCCCGCCATGCAGAATGGGACAAGATTGTCAACAACATGGCCCCCCTGCCCCTTACCAAAGACGGTGTCATCACTGCTGGTCTGCCTAAAGGCAAGACGACAGGTCTGAAGAGTTTCGATCCCTTCGACGCCGTAGCCGCTGGTGCAACCCCCGTCTTAGCTACTGAGACCTTCGACGAAAAATGCCACAACGACCATCCTGCATGCCTTGGTGCCTTTGGCCTTCTGCCGACCAGTCCTGTATGCTGCGACAGCATTACAGCACAAAAAACAATGAATTGGGTCATGAAAAACTGGAACTTCCAAACTACCTGGGGTTGGGACTACGGCATGATGGCAATGGCTGCAGCCCGTATCGGTGACACTAAGACAGCCCTTGACGCCCTGCTCATCAATACACAGAAGAATACCTATCTCAAGAACGGTCACAATTTCCAGACTGCCGACCGTCTACGTCTCTATCTGCCTGGCAATGGTTCTCTGCTTACAGCTATTGCTATGATGTGTGCTGGATGGGACGGTTGCAAAGAGGCTTATAATCCAGGCTTCCCTAAAGATGGCACATGGAATGTCCGTTGGGAGGGACTACACCGCATGCAATAACCATAATACGAGGAGGATTTGGGCTTTTCACCTTTCCTCCTCGTAAACGTTTAATTGTTAATTATCAATAAGCTACGCTCATTATTCATTCCTTTTTCGTACCTTTGCCTGCGAAACTGATAAAAACAACTTGGACCTCTTGGTCAAAGAAACTACGAAACAAACAAATATGAAGAGAGCTCTATTCACGGCTTTTGCGGCATTCCTTGCGTTAGCAGTAGTTGCTACCGACTACGATTTGAACAAGCCCTTTGGCTTCTGCACCCGTTCGTCACGGACTGATGCGAACAGCACCTACAACGTCACAGGTGGTGGCTGTTACTCTTATCCTGTACCCAGCGATTTCACCGGGAAGGTCATTGTCTTGAAATCCAACGGAGAAGACATGAAGAGCAGCATTCAGAAGGCTATCAAGCAAAACGATGTTATCATCTTCGATGGTTCCAATGGCGACTTCATCGTTTCAAGCAACGTCAATGTCGAAGGAGACAACAAAACGCTGCTGGGTACCAACAACGCACGTCTTTGTACGCAATTTCATATTACTCCGGAGATTATTACCGCACTCAACAATGCTGGCGTGCCCCACATGAACACTCATGAAGGTGGCGGCATTCTACCCAACGGACAACGTGTCAGAG
>Ga0247608_10006212_pt1 | contig 12656 bp, 9 predicted proteins | sample 176DNAGHGlowgp2_FD_193490 | JGI IMG/M metagenome (GOLD analysis project Ga0247608, IMG submission 193490) | Sheep rumen microbial communities from Palmerston North, Manawatu-Wanganui, New Zealand - 1766 DNA GHGlow gp2 | ecosystem: Host-associated > Mammals > Digestive system > Stomach > Rumen ... | reverse complement strand
AACTTCTTCACTAGTGACAAACCTTCTTTTATTTCAATATTTGTCATATCTGAGATGCCTTTGGTAATCACACGCGGAACAATTTTTCCTTTCTCGAACAGATAAACGATGTCTTGATTATCTTTGATATCCGCAATGCTCTTAACATCCATTTCGGCTTTTACTGCGGCTGAAGGCTTAAATTGCAATGCCATAGCCGATATCATTAAAACATCATTGGCTTCCTCAGCTTTGATAATAACAGAAGCGGTCATACCAGGAAGAAGTTTACGTGATGAGTTATCTATTTCAATTATCACTGTATACATCACCACATTTGAAACTTCGGTCGGCGATAAGCGGACTTGCTGAATTTTACCGAAAAACTTATCATTCGGGTAGGCATCAACGGTAAATGTTGCCTGCATTCCTTTTTTGATATAACCGATATCGGCTTCTGAGATGCTCGCTTCTATCTGCATTTTGGATAAGTCTTCCGCTACCTCAAACAAAGTTGGTGTGGAAAAGCTTGCTGCAACTGTTTGCCCTTCTTCTATCTCTTTGATAATTACTGTGCCGGAAACAGGCGAAGTAATGGTGGCATATTCAAAATTTTTCTTGGCAATATTATAATCGGCTTTAGCACTTAATGCGTTTGCCGCCGCTTCTTTGTATAATACTTCGGCATCTTCTAAAGAAGCAGAAGATGTGAGTTTGTCTTGATAAAGTTTTTTAATGCGTTCATAATTTAGCTTAGCTTTTTGCTCTTTAGCTTCGGCTAATCCAAAATTTGCTTCAGATTTTTCCATTTGTTCTTTTAAGGTGGAAGAATCTAAAAGCGCTAAAACTTGACCCTCTTCAACATCATCATTATAATCTACCAAAACCTTTTCAACGATACCGGATACTTGTGTGCCGACAGTCACGGTGTTTATCGGGTTAATCGTTCCGGTGGCTGTTACCTCATAAGCTATATTACCCTTTACCACCCTACTCATCTCAAAATGTGCCGGTGTTAAACGGTCTTTAGCACTACGGCTAACAATAAAACCCACAATAAGAAGTGTGACTATAACTAATAAAATGATTGTTTTTTTTGGTAATTTTAAATTTAACATTAGAATCTCCCGATAGCGCGATATAAGGTCGCTTTATTGATTAATACGGTATAATATGCAACAACGGCTGAATCTCTGGCATCCGCTAATTGGGATTCAGCTGTCAATAAATTTATAATATCGGTCTTTCCGACTTCGTAAGATTTAAACGCCACTTTTTCGTTTTCTTCGGCACTTTTCAGAACTTGTTTGCTGATTTCGTATGATTTTATAGCGGTTTCGTAATCATGATACGCGCCCCATACCTCATTTCTGATTTCGGCACGAATATTCTCTAATTTATGGCGTTCTTGCTCGCGACGATATTTAGCGGCAGCAATTTGATGAGTGGTATTAAATCCGGTAAAAAGCGGAACTTTATAATTTAATCCGATAGAATTATCGCGGTTATAAGCGCGTGTGGAGTGCCATGTGTTGTTATATCCGCTTTCTGCCGCAAGAGAAAAAGATCCGAAACGTGAAGCGCGCAATTCTCTTAAATTGGCATTAGCAGCGTTTAATACCATCTCCTGAGCACGAATTTCATCACGCGTATGAGTGGCAATATCAATCATTTTTTCTAAAGTATCTTTTTTGCTAAGTGCGGTCAAATCCCTGTCTTTAGGCGGAAGTTTCAGCTTAAAATTAGTTTGTGGCGAAACATTTAAAATTGTGGCTAAATTGCCTTGATATTGTTTCACAGAATTTTCCAGCTCAAGCACCCTCAATTTAGATTGTTCGTAGCTTGTTTGGGTTTGTAATTTATCATTTAGCGCAGCTAAACCAACTTCATATTTACGACTGGCTTCGTCGTAAGACTTTTTATACATTGCTTCATTAGCTCTGGCACTTTTAAGGTCCTCTTTGGCTCCCAATAATCTGAAATATTCGGTATGGATTGAAAGAATCAAATCTTGTAATGCACTATTATAATTAAAGCCAGAATTTGCCAAATAATATTTGAAACTGTCTATTCGCGCGGTTCTGCCGCCAAAATCATATAGCAACCATGATAAACCTAAATTCAAATTATACGGATCATTTTCTTTATGACTTGAACTTTGCTTTTTGGTGCTCTTTTTATGAGCTCCAGCATTTAAGTTGATTAGTGGAAAATATTCTGATTTTGCAGCCCCTAAATTCTCCTCACTTTCTTTTAAGCTCATATAATCCGCACTTAATGCCGGATTGTTGCATATGCCGATTTTGATTAAATCTATTAGCGATAGCTCTTTGTTTAACGAGATATCCTTATCTAAACAATTTTCCGGAGTTCTTATAGAAACTTTTTCCTTTTCCTCAATTGTGGGCGTTTCTGTTGCAAAAGCCTCTGTTGCTTGAACAAATAAAAAGCCGCTTAAAAGTATGGTTAATGCGCGCATTATTTTATCCTTTGACATATTTATAACTTTAGCTTAGCATTACACAATATATTTTAAGAAAAACTTAATGAAATGATTTAGGATGTTCTTTTAAAAGGATTTTTTGATGACCGACAGAACTGTTTTGGTAAAAGCGCTTGCCGATATTTTGGCAGAAAAAATCACGCTTGGTGAGGTTAAAAATCAAGTATCAGAGAATGATAAAAATTTTGCCAATATGCTGATTTTAACGGCCCTTCGTGAGCTTACTTATCTCAAACAAGAGGTGTTACCTTTATTTGTTAAAAAGAAGATACCAAACAAACAGCAAATCCTTAATTATGTTCTTTATCTTGGCACAACGGAATTACTGTTTTTAAATACACCAGATTATGCGGTTATCAATTCATATGTTGATGTAGCTAAAAAGTTATCTGACAGTTTTGGGGCAAAGTTTGTAAATGCTGTCTTACGCAATATTTCCAGACAAAAAGAAACACTCTTAGAGAATCGGAAAATCGGTTATTTTAATAAAGATTTTTCAGATATTTTAAAACAGGATTATACTCCTTTGGAAATCAGCGAGATGGAAAAATTTGCCGCCATTGAGCCTCCGCTTGATTTAACTCTTAAAGCAACAACAGATTTACATTTTGAAGATGAAATTATCTTACCGACAGGAAGTGTGCGCCTTCCCTACCATACAAAAATAGCAGATATTAAAGGATACCTTGAGGGATTGTGGTGGGTGCAAGATGCAGCATCAGCGATTGCCGTTAAATGTTTGCGAGAACTTAACGGTAAGAAAGTCTTAGATATTTGCGCGGCGCCAGGGGGCAAAACTGCGCAACTTTTGGATGCCGGTGCCGTGGTTACAGCCGTTGATATATCCAAAGCACGTCTCGAAAAACTTAAAGAAAATATGGCACGATTGAAATTTGATGATAATTTGCAAATTGTTTGTGCTGATGCACGGCAATTTAGTTCTGACGATAAATATGATATCATTCTTTTAGATGCACCTTGCTCAGCTACCGGAACTTTTCGTCGCCACCCTGAAGTTATACATCTTAAAACCCCAAAAGATGTAATTAAACAAGCTCAATTGCAACGAGAAATCTTAGAGCACATTGCATCATTTCTGAACCCTCATGGGGTTCTGGTTTATGCAACTTGCTCACTTGCCAAAATCGAAGGCGAATCGCAAATTATTGACTTTTTGCACACGCATCCTCAGTGGCAAATCTTACCGATTTCTATGCCAGAGCTTAAAAATTGCACCACGGAAGAAGGATTTTTGCGAATATTACCGCAGCATTTTAAGCAAATTGGGGGAATTGATGGTTTTTTTGTTGCGCTGTTGCAAAGAAAACTTTAATAATAGATATGTTATAGTAAAGTTCGAGAAATTACTTTACCATTTAGAGGAGCAATATAATGAATGAATTGATGACATACGGTTTGAGCGCAATGCTTATTTGCTTTACAGTATTAACTTTTGTCTTAAGTCGTTTTCAAACAGATGTCTTTCCCGAAGAATATGAATTTGCTTTGGATCCTTTTTGGTATGTCATCAGTGTTCTATTTTTAGGCGGAACGGCTACTTATTTTGTTTTTCCTACCTTGCCGGATATGGTGCACGAATTAAAATATGTGCAAATATTGCTTCCGTTTATTTTTGCAACGTTGATTTATTTTTGTTTTCTGTTTGAGTTTGATATTTTAGGTAATCTCGTTATGTTGGGAGCCGCAGGCGTTATCTCTTATATGTTACCGGATAATTTTGCACTGTTTTCCAATTATTTAGATTTATGGCAAGACAGACTGGCAACCGTTGCTCTTATATTTGTGTTTGCCAAAGGATTAGGACTACTTAATGGAATCGGAGCGGTTGCCGGTATGCAATTTTCTGCCATTATGATTGCTTTTGTATTGTTGGCGCATTTTGGGGCGTTGCCGTATGTGTTGGGAGCAATTGCTCTTGCTTATTTGGGAACAATGATTGCTTTTTTGTTTTTCAGCTGGCCACCGGAAAAAATTTATCTATCTAATCATGCTTTTGAAGCAATCGGGTTTATTATGGCAACGTTTATGCTCTTAGGTGCAGAAGAATTTGCCGAAACACCGCTTGCGATAGCCGGTTCTTTTATCATCACCGAAGTTTTGTTTGCCCTTTATGATCGCTATATGAATTATAACAAAACCGAAGCTCTCTTTATGAATACTTCATGTTATAAGACTTCTGAAGACGGTAAATATGATTTGGGGGTATGCAGGGGTGTTTTGAAAATCCTTGTAATAGATGTGGTGTTTTCTTTAACTCAGATATTGGCAACAGATCAGTATGCACTCCTCATCTTTACTTTGTTGCTTAACTGGTGGTTATTATCTATTTTGGCAGGAACGTCTAAACCACAACCGATGTTTTCTGTGACCAAATGGGGTTTCAAGGCTATTTCCGGGGTATTTAAAAAAGAAGAAAAAGAAAAGCCCAAAGGAAAAAAAAGGAAGAAGAAATAGAGGCGTGATATGGCAAATTTTATCAAGCTCTTATTTAACACCAAAAGCGCGCGGACACTTCCCAAAGTGGAAACGCTTAAGGTTATTGTGGTAGAGTTTGCGGAATATGGCAATTACGGCTTTGGTAGCGGATTAGCGCGGCTGTTAGGAAAAAATCCGAATTTTTCGGTGCGGTATTTTGATGAGCCGTTTGATAAAACATTTCTCAATCTACAGGGACGTAATTTCTTTGATATGGTTGATGCCGGTAACACAATTTTGCAAAGACTTAATGCCGATGTGGTGGTGTGGGGTTATCAGGAAAATGAAAACATCCGCCTTAATTTCCAAACAGCTAATGCCTATTCGGATTGGGAAAATGTTTCTTGCTCTATATTAGAAAGTTTGTTTGTTCCGGCAGAACACTTTGAACATATTAACTTTTTCCCTGAGATTTTAGAAAATTTGATTACCGGACTTATTGCCGCCTCTATCAGCGAGCAAAGAATTGATTTGCGCCATTTAAAGCAAAAGTTACTCAAAAATGTGATTGCCAAATTTAACAATACAAAACCAGGTGAAAGCAATGATATTATGTTTTCGCCTTACGTAATGAATGCAGCTGGGTTGATTTACTTAACATATGCGCAAAGAGATTTATCTAAAAAGACATTTGATATGACAAAGGAGTTGTTTAGTAACGCTCTGCAATACAAAAAACAAATCATGCAAAATGTGCATATCGGGTGTATTTATAAAAATATTGCTCAGCTTTATGAAACTGCGCAAAAACTGGATTTAGACGGATATTGGGTATTGTTCCGCGAGGCAATCAGCAACTACCGCACGGCACAGAAGTATCTTGACCACTATAACTATCCGTATGATTTTGCATTGATTGCGTTTAAGCTTTCGCAACTATACTTTAAATATTGGAAGTTCACCAATGATACTCAAGCGCTCCGTGATGCGGTTTATTACTTGCGTGAGGCAGAGAAGACTTATACACAAATATCGTTCCCTGAGCTGTGGTCTAAGATTGAGGGGTATTTGGGGTATTATCTCTCCTTATTGGGCATGTTTTCCAAGAGTAACGATATTTCTATGTTAGCAATTAAGAGTTATAAGAATAAACAACAGGTTTATCGTAAAGAACTCTATCCGGTGGCATGGGCTAAAATACAAGAAAACATTGCCAATGTTTATTATAACATCGGAAAAATCGGGCATGATAAAAATGCTTTTGCGGAGGCAATTGACTATTATCAGTCGGCATTAAAAGTCTATGAAAGTCGCAAGATGATTAACGAAGTGACGATTGTCAACAACAGCATTGACCGCGTCATGACCGCGTGGCGAGGGTAAAATGGAAGAAATTAAACCCATACGTCATACAGTGGTAACTCCTATTTGTAGATTCAAATATCTATTCTATACTTTTATTGATTTTCTTATAATCATATGGATAATTAGCGAATTCAATAATATAAGAAATGGTGAAGTATGTGGGGCAATTCTTTATATACTCAATTCTCTAACTATTTTACCTTACTTAATTGCTAAAAGAGCAAAAGATATTAATTTCTCTATAAAATGCGTTCTAGCACTTTGGTATATTTGTACTATATGTCCTATTGTAATAAACATACTAATTCCTAATTTCAACAGTGATTTTCCTATTAATATTTTCAATATTCCTATAATTTTTTTGCAAATGTATCTAATACTTTCTAAAGGTCACTATGATTCTTTTGATATAGTATCTGAATTAAAACCACTATTAAGAAAAATATTATTTCTTGATTATATTCAAAATTTGGGAGTTAAGAGATTATGTTCTTTACTTGCCATTATACTCTCTGTAACGTTCTTTTTTACTTTTAGTAAATACGGGTGTAGTTTTCATTATATAAATTGGTGTTGGGAATGGAACAATTTTAGAAATGCATTAATTGGCTTTTATCTGCCATTTGTGATATTTGCAATCATTCAATGGATATATAATGGATTTAAATCAGCCTAGAGTAAATAATTTTTTTAACTTAAATCACTTCTCTTCTGCCGACGTGGTCTGCAGGGGTGATGATGCCTTCTTCTTCCATGCGCTCAATTAAGGTGGCGGCTTTATTATAACCGATACCTAAGCGGCGTTGGATATAGCTAGTTGATGCCTTTTTATCATTACGGACAATTTGCACGGCTTGCTCATAAAGCTCATCTTTGCTATTTCCACCGCTCATACCCATAGCAGTGCGGTCAAATAAGGCTCCGGCTTCTTTGTTTTTCATCTCAAGCTCTCCGGCGGTTACTTCATCAACATATTCCGGCTCACGCTGGGATTTGATAAAGTTTACAACATCTTCAACTTCTTCGTCTTTGACAAAGCCACCATGAATACGTTGCGGTCTTAAACCTGCCGGCATATAGAGCATATCGCCTTTGCCAAGCAGTTGCTCAGCACCTTGCTCGCCTAAAATGGTGCGACTGTCAATCTTGGAGGTCACCTGGAAGCTGATCCTCGTCGGGAAGTTGGACTTAATTGTGCCGGTGATAACGTCAACTGACGGACGTTGAGTGGACATGATAAGATGAATACCGGCGGCACGCGCCATTTGCGCCAAGCGCTGAATAGCGGCTTCTACCTCTTTACCGGCAACAAGCATTAAATCAGCCATTTCATCTACAACTATCACAATATAGGGCAATGGTTTGGTATCTAATAACTGTTCTTCATATTTCGGCTTACCGGTTTCGGGGTCAAAACCTACCTGAATGGTGCGCTTGGGTGTTTCACCGCGGTCGCGCATTTCTTTTAATTTTAAGTTATATCCATTAATGTTGCGCACAGATAAGCAAGCCATCGCGCGATAGCGCTCTTCCATCTCGCGAACCGCCCACTTTAACCCGATAACCGCTTTTGCCGGATCGGTAATCACAGGGGTTAACAGGTGCGGAATACCGTTATACATGGAAAATTCCAACATTTTCGGGTCGATTAAGATAAACTTACATTCTTCCGGTGTCATCCTATAGAGCAAAGAAAGTATCATGGCGTTAACACCGACGGATTTACCGGAACCGGTCGTTCCGGCAACGAGCAAGTGTGGCATTTTGGCTAAATCTGCATATACATTTTTGCCGCCAATATCTTTACCTAAAACAACATTTAAGGCATTTTTGCTATCAGAAAACGCAACATCTTCCAGCAAATCGCGCAACCATACGGTTTCACGCTTAGCATTCGGGATTTCTATACCAATGGTATTAGAGCCTGGAACAACTGCGATGCGAACAGATATCGCAGACATAGAACGTGCAATATCGTCGGCTAAACTGATAACACGTGAAGTCTTAGTGCCAGGGGCAGGCTCTAATTCAAACAAGGTTACAACCGGACCGGGGCGAATTTTTACAATCTGCCCATGCACACCAAACTCTTCTAATACGCCTTCAAGTGCGCGGGCGGTCTCGTTTAATTCTTTTTCGTTAACGCTTAAACCCAATTTCTCTTTCGGACGACTTAGAAGATTGATGTCCGGAAATTGATAGCCGTCATTTTCTTTAGATTTATGCTCGGGCATAGCAATAACCTTAGCGCTTGCTTTGGGCGTTTTTTCGGGTTTGGGGGCAGTAGTGGCAGACGCGGTTTCAATGGTTGCAGTATCTGCTTTAGATAAATCAGTATCGGTATTTGCTGACAGGCTCGGCTCTTTTCTCATATTTGAATGGGCCGGTAATTCATTGGTTAACAGCTCACGCGGTTTTAATAAACGAGATATAAAAATACACAAACTCTTTATCATCCGATATGTGATTTGGGCAATTTTCTTAAATAACACGCCCCATTGGCGGAAGTTTACACCTAATGCCAAATTAAATGACATTAACGCGACAACAACTTCTAGAGCAAGAGTTGCCGTCCACTCATAGCCTTGCATATTCCACTGCTTAAATGTGGCAATTAAAAACTCCGGCAAAACATGGCTGAATTTACCTAACAAATTGATTTTATCCAATGAGGTGGCAAAAAGTTGATAGAACACACCGGCAAGCGAAATAATGCCTAAAATAACTGCAACAAATCTGATTTTGAACTCTAGGATTTTTTGATTTTTTATCAACAAATACCCCCATGTAAACACAGGAGCTAAAAAGATAAAGATAGCCAGACCATAGCTATTGACGATAAAGTCCGAACTGTATGAACCGAAACGCCCCATAAAATTACTTATCTTATCAGAATTAGATACATTAAAAGATTCGTCTGCCGGATTGTAGCCAAACATACTGAGGATTATACATAATCCAAAGATGATAAGACCGATTCCGATTATAATTGCAGGGCATTTTGTGAGTATTGCATTATTTCCTGTTTTGGTTTCTTTTTTCGTTTTCTTAGCCATTTTACACCTTCTTTGTTGCTTTTCTTTTAGCATAACGGCAAATTTTAAACAAAGTATTAACAAGCGCACTTATTTAAGAGCTATACACATCAAGCGCATTTAAAACTTGACTTTAGCGGCTTGTCCTTTAGCTTAAACTAAAATATTTGGAGTAAAATAAAATGAAATACGCATTTGTTTTCCCTGGGCAAGGCTCACAGTTTGTCGGTATGGGAAAAGAACTGGCAGATAATTTTCAGTCTGCTAAAGATGTATTTGAAGAGGTTAATCAGGCTCTCGGGCAGAATCTTTATAAGGTAATGACTGAAGGACCGGATGCCGATTTAACTTTGACAACCAATGCACAACCGGCCCTTATGGCAGTGTCCATGGCTGTTGTCAGAATCTTGGAAAATGATTTTGGGATTAAATTACAAGATAAGGCTGCATATGTTGCCGGCCATTCTCTTGGTGAATATTCCGCAGCATGTGCGGCAGGTGTTTTCTCTCTTGCAGATACGGCAAAGTTGCTTCGCATCAGAGGTGACGCCATGCAAAAAGCAGTTCCTGTTGGCGTTGGTGGTATGGCCGCCGTTTTGGGGCTTTCTTTTAATGATGTCGGCGCTTTGGTTGAAGCATGCAACGGTAATGATTACTATTGCGTTGCAGCAAATGACAATTCTGAAGGGCAAGTTGTTCTTTCAGGACACATTCAAGCTATAGAAAAAGCGGTTGAAATTGCCGCGGAATTTGGTGCCAAAAGATGTCTAAAACTTCCTGTTTCGGCACCTTTCCATAGCCCATTAATGCAACCGGCAGCCGAAACAATGGCGCATGCATTTATGGAAATTGAGGCACATGATGCCAATATCCCAATTGTGGCAAATGTGTTGGCTGAGCCTGAAACAACTAAGCAGGAAATTATTAAAAATCTGATTTCTCAGGTAACAGGAACAGTGCGTTGGCGCGAGACGATGGCTTATTTTAAGGAAAACGGCGTTACCGATTTGGTGGAATTGGGTGCGGGAAAAGTTCTTTCAGGTATGGCAAAGAGAAGCTTAAAAGAGGTTAATTCAATCTCAATTTATTCAATTGCGGAAATTGAAGAATTGGCTAAAAATTTATAACTTTTGAAAAGGAGAAAACCATGTTTAATTTAGATGGTAAAATTGCATTGATAACAGGTGCTGCCGGCGGTCTTGGTGATAAAATCGCCCGCACATTACACGCTCAAGGTGCCACTTTGGCTTTGACAGATATGCGTGCTGAACCGATGAAAAAACTCAAAGCCGAATTGGGCTCTCGGGTTGAATATTTTGTGGCAAACCTTACCAACTCTGATGATGTTCATAATTTGGTGGCAAACGTTGAAGAGAAAATGGGCAGAATTGATATTTTAGTTAATAATGCCGGTTTGACACGTGATAATCTTTTTATGCGAATGAGCGACGAAGATTGGCAATTGGTTTTAGATGTTAACCTCTCGGCCGGTTTTAAATTGGCAAAAGCTGCTATCCGTGGTATGATGAAAAGACGTTTCGGTCGTATTATCGGTATTGCTTCGGTGGTCGGTGTAATGGGAAATGCCGGACAGGCCAACTACTCTGCTTCTAAAGCCGGTATGATTGCGATGAATAAATGTCTTGCTCAAGAGGTTGGCTCACGCGGTATTACGGTTAACTCAATTGCACCGGGCTTTATTCGCACGCCGATGACAGATGTTTTGCCGGATGATGTTAAAGCACAATTACTCAGCAAAATCCCTGAGGGTAAGCTCGGCGAAGCTCAAGATATTGCAAATACAGTTGCTTTCTTGGCTTCTGATGAAGCTCAATACATTACAGGTCAAACCATTCACGTCAATGGCGGTATGGCAATGATTTAGTGTCAGCGACACCTGCATAATTTTTTAAGGCGCTCGGAAACGGGCGCTTTTTTTGTTTTAAACTTATTCACACCCTTTTCTTATTTTTAAATACTTGTTTTTAAAGGCTTTCGCGTGGGTAACGTAAAAAAGTTAAAAAAATCATAAAATTTTGCATTTTTCCATTGATTCCCATAAAATACCATGTTATACCATAGTTAATATGTGCACAGAGAGATTCTAAAAAATGCGGAAAACTTTTTTATTTTTGGATACGATTATCAATAAGGTAGATGCCAAAGGGCGTGTTTCCTTACCGTCAGATTACCGCGCAATCGTTAAAGAACTCTCAACAGAAATTGTTTGTTATCGGAGTCTCACTTCTCCTTGTATTGAGGGGTGCACCGAGGATTTATTGGAAAAACTTGCCGCAGATATTGAAAGCAGCACAGATTTCTTCTCTGAAACACAAGATGACTTAACTAATCTCGTATTTGGTGATGCCAAACGCTTCAGTTTTGATAGCACCGGTCGGATTATGCTTACAGAAAAACTCTTAAAGCACGCTGAAATTACAGATACCGCTGTATTTGTCGGTAAAGGACGAAAATTTCAAATATGGAGTCTTGAGAATTGGACTAAAGAAGAACAACGGCTTCGTGAAAAAATTAAAAACAATCGTCCATCTCTTAAAGCGGAGGGAAATAATGACTAATTCCGCCAGACATATTCCGGTTATGCTTAATGAGGTTTTAGCCGCACTTGCTCCTAAAAACAACGAGATTTATGTTGATGCCACTTTCGGTAATGGCGGTTATAGTGAGGCGATTCTTAACGCGGCACAATGTAAGGTCATTGCCATAGACAGAGACCCGTCGGTTAAAATACGCGCAGATGAGTTAAAAAAACTATATGGCAACAGGTTTGAGTTTAGAGCCGGTGCGTTTGGTGAAATGGCAGATATTATCGATATTCCGGTTAATGGGGTTGTGTTTGATATCGGTGTTTCATCTATGCAGTTAGATGATGATTTCAGAGGTTTTTCGTTTAGTAAAGAGGCGCCGCTTGACATGCGGATGTCAATGAGCGGCTTATCTGCCAAAGATATTGTTAATCAGTATTCGGAGGCTGAACTTGCCGATTTGATTTATCTTTACGGAGAAGAAAGACGCTCGCGACAAATCGCGCAAAAAATTGTGGAATATCGCACAAAAAAGCCGATTGAAACCACGACTGAATTGGCACAAATCATTTATCAGATTATGCCGAAGCATAGCGGGCAAATTGATCCGGCAACACGCACTTTCCAAGCACTACGGATAGCCGTTAATGATGAACTCAAGCAACTTGAGCGCGGTCTAGAAGGGGCTCTTTCTTGCACCAAACCCGAAGGACGGATTGTTGTTGTTGACTTCCACTCACTGGAAGATCGGATTGCTAAAAATTTCTTTGCTAAAAATTCCGATAAAAAAGT
>Ga0247608_10006211_pt1 | contig 12656 bp, 14 predicted proteins | sample 176DNAGHGlowgp2_FD_193490 | JGI IMG/M metagenome (GOLD analysis project Ga0247608, IMG submission 193490) | Sheep rumen microbial communities from Palmerston North, Manawatu-Wanganui, New Zealand - 1766 DNA GHGlow gp2 | ecosystem: Host-associated > Mammals > Digestive system > Stomach > Rumen ... | reverse complement strand
CGATGACGCAATTGGAGAAGACCAAGCATCACCAAAGGGATTGGCTGCTAATGTTAAAAAACTAGTATCTGATACAGCATTGGCTAGCGTTAAAGGGTTCATTAGGCATGGAGAAAGACAATTTGGTCCTAATGCAATAAGAACTTTGATAAATATGTTTAAAAAGGTGGCTGGGGAAGATTTGTTCGTTAAATATAACACAATTTATAATAATATTTCTCAGACAATTTCAGAAATAGAAAGTTGGGGAAGAAAAAACGAATATGCTGTTTACGAAAGAGCAAGTAAATTGGCAGATTTATTACGTGATTTGAATGATGTTTTGCTAGAATTATCAAATACGTACAATACTTTAATTCAAAATAATAAGATAAATAGTGTATTTGGTAAAGATGCTAATGTTATAATGGGTAATGGTAATTCACTTGGTCTTAAGTCATTAATTTTTGCAAAAAATGCAAAGGCGTTTTCAAGTGTTTCTAATATGCTTCTAACTAATGCTGATAAACTAGATGAAATTTCTAAAAATGGAAGAAACCCATTTGATTACGACCCTAATGATTTGAGAAAGAGAGGATAATTTTTGAAAAGAGTGGAATAAAAGCCCACTCTTTTTTTTGTTTTTTAACATTTTTTTTGTATATTTGTAAAAATTAGTTATATGGCTAAAAAAGAAAAAAAGGAAAATTTTAAAGTTATAATTGCAGGTTCAAGAGGGTTTAGTAATTATAAGTTATTACATGACGAATGCAATAAGTATTTGCGTGAGAAAAAGAAAACACATAATATAATAATTGTCAGTGGTAATGCACGTGGTGCTGATTCACTTGGAGAAAAATATGCAAATGACGAAAAATTTGACCTTGAAATCTTCCCGGCAGATTGGAAAAAGTATGGCAAATCAGCAGGGTTTAGGAGAAACGAACAAATGGCTGAATTTGCTGATGCACTGATAGCATTTTGGGATGGTAAATCTCATGGGACGAAGCATATGATTGATATTGCTAATGAAAAAGGTATGAATGTAAGAGTTGTAAAATATTTGGATAAATAAATTATGGAAAAGTATAAGTATGAAAGTTATGATTATTCTGTAATAGGAATTAATAAAACTCTTAAAGCAACATGGTCAAAAACAACTTTAGACGATATAAGAGCATTTCATAACATTGATGCTGAAAGAGAATTAACAGCAATACTTTCAGAGCAGATAGTAGAAGAAGTTGATAGGGCTATATTGCAATCATTTTCAAGAGGACCAGTTAATGTTCCTACATATATTAGTAATGAAGCAGAATTTTTTAATGTTTATAGCAATGAATAAGTTTAAATACGACATTTACGACTACAGTAAGGTAGGAATACCAAGGACAAGGATTTTGCATAGAAAAGTTGTTGGAATTTGGGAATATGAATTTTTAAGAAATTGGTATTTCACTAAATCAGAAATGGCAGAAAATGTTTTTAAAGACTTAAAGGCAAAATTTGAAATGAATAAGCCAACAATATATGATTATAGCCCAAATTATGATTTGGATTATGAGATAATAATAGGTGACGAAACGTATAATTTTCATGAAACAAGTGGTAAAAAAGAGTAGAGCAGAGGCAAATAACGTTTCAAATGAAAAATTAGTATATACTCTACTAGTTGATGGCAATAGTTTGCTTAAAATGTCTCTTGTTGATAAGAGAATGAACCAAAAAGGAGAGGAATATGGCGCAGTTTTCGTGTTTTTGAGGCAATTGGGCCAACTTTTGCAAAAAAAAGATTTCAATTTTTGCGTTGTTTGCTGGGATGGGTACAATTCAGGCGTTTTACGATATAATATTTACAATGAATATAAAGCAAATCGTGATAAACACTACGAATTGGCTGCTGGAACGTCAGATTACGACAAATATATCAACAATTATGTAAAAAATGTGTTAAAAAACAGCAAAAATAGCAAAAAAGAGGTTGTACGCGCCGAAACTGACGATGAATCTTTCCAAAGACAGAGGGAAATTCTATGGAACATTCTAGAAAATCTATATGTAAGGCAATTTATGTACGATGACGTTGAAGGTGACGATTTAATTGCAAATTATGTGAAAAATAAGTGGAAAAATGAGAGAATTGTCATAGTTAGCGGAGATAGAGACCTTACACAGTTAATAAATGACGAGGTTTGTCAGTATATACCTTCATTGAAGAAATTTATCAGTCCAAAAAACTCAGTTGAGGAACTTGGAGTTACCCATGAAAACACTTTATTGAAGAAAATCATTTGTGGAGATTCTTCTGATAATATAAAAGGCATAAAAGGACTTGGAGAACAGACATTATTGAAATTATTTCCTGAAATTAAGGAAAATAAGACCTCATTAGGGGCTATTATAGAGCGTTCAAAGGTTTTGTTGGAAGAGAGGAAGGCTGATAAGAAAAAGCCCCTTAAATCGCTTGAAAATATCGTTAACGGAGTCACAGATGGGGCGCAAGGGAAAGACATTTATGAGATAAACAAGAAAATTATTGATTTAAGTGAGCCTTTGTTGACTGATGAAGCAAAAGAGTGTATGGAAGATGAAATGCACGCGCCGTTGGGCGATGATGATAGGAATATAAATAATGTATACGATATTATTTCTAAAAACGGCATGAACGACCTTATGAACGAAAAGATATTTGGTAGCGTATTTGGATTTTTTGAAAGAATTATAAAAATGGAGAAAAAATATTTTGAAAAAAATGCGACTTAAAATTTGTTTTTTGCAATTTTTTTTGTATATTTGCATTGTTAATTTATGTTAAATTTTAAAAAATAAAGTATGGATAAGGAATTATTGAACAAATATCAGGAGGCTATAGGGTTATTACAATATAGAAATCCCGGGTGTTCATTTTCGGGCGTTTTTCAACATTTAGATTCGGGTGATATTACATTTGAACTTTACATTGCAAGACTGAGAGACGGCTTTGATTGGAAATCAGGAAAGAAATTGTTTAAACCAATGAAAAGCGATGAAATGGCTCTTAAATACTTTATTAAATCAGCGCAGAATTTAGTTTTAAAGAATATGTTTAACAATTAATTTTTTTATTTTTATGGCTAACGTAAAAGAACAAGTTTACAAAGAAGAGAGATTCGAGTTTGCACTTTATGTAAACAACAACATCATTTGTAAGAGAAATTTCAAAATTAATGATTACATCGAGCATAGTATGGAATCATTAGAGTTTAAAAACAAGGTTGACGAAATCGTTGAAATGATTAACAACGACCTAAAGTCAAAGAGTAGGGTATATACTTGGTATAATTTCAATCCTATGGAGCCGGATGCATTCGAGGAATTCACTTCCCCATTGATTGAGCCTTGGGAATGTACATTCAAGTTTGAGGTTTATGATAAGAAAAAGCCTATAATCAGTAAAATTTGGGATGGATATGCTTATCCAAAAGCAATAAGAGATAAGGTGGATATTAGCAATAAGGTTGTTAAAATCGCATCTAAGGATGGAAGAGTATATTCTTATGATAAGGATTCATTCTTCAAAGCAAATGAAGACAGACTTACATTTGAGCAGCAAGTTTTGAAATCGATGATTATAGATAAATCAGATTTGTTGATTCAGATTACAAAACAGATATGCGAGACGTGTTCTGAACATGATGATTTATTCAAAAAACTTGGTGATTACACAATGATAGCAAATTACGGCAAGGATAAGGACGGAAACGAGGTGTCTTACAATTTGAACATTGAGGCACAGAATAGAAAACTAGAGAGAAAGTGGTTCAAACTTGCAGCAGAGAGCGTTAAAAAGAAATTAGAAGAAAATAGTAAAGATAAGTAAGGATTATGGCAAAAACCGCACAAACAAATAAGTTAGGTTTTTTAGGCGAGGACTTTCAGTATAAATTAGCCCACGAATTTGTTGAGGATAAAGAGTTCTTTAAGGATTTGTGCGACATAATCGACCAAAATTTATTCACAGACCCCAACCTTAAAACATTGGTTGGGGTTATGAAAGAATATTATAAAAGGGAAGGAACACCTCCTGGATATGATATGCTTAAGATAGCCTTGGCTGAAAAATCACACAATGAAACAGAAAAGGAATATTATCTTGCAGTCGTAGACAAGGTTCATAAGATTTCATCAGAAGGTTCAGGATATATAAGAGAACTTTCTGAGAAATTTTTTAAACAGCAGAATATGATTCGTGTTGCTCACGAAATAATAAAAATTGCTGGAAAAGGTGACGTTGATAACTATGACAAATGCGTAGAGATTTTAAATAAGGCTCTTATACAAGGAACAAGCGAAGACTTGGGTACTTGTGTATTCGATAATTTTAATGAAACTCTATCAGAGGACTATCGTGTTGCCATACCTACAGGTATAGGTAAAATTGATGAAACACTTGAAGGTGGCTTGGGAAAGGGTGAATTAGGATGTATCATTGGTTCATCTTCTTTCGGTAAAACATCTTTAACAACTGCAATGGCTTCATATGCTGCAACATATCGTTGTCCGCAGAATAACAATGATGGCTATAAGGTATTGCAGATTGTCTTTGAGGATAGAGTAAAGCAGATTCAAAGAAAGCATATTGGTAGAATTTCAGAAATTGAGGCAAAGGATTTGTCAAAACCAAATAGGATTGATGAGGTAAGGTCTCAAATTGAAAAATATAAAGATAGAGACACACTTCAAAAAAATCTTAGAATTATAAGACTTCCTAGTGGTGAGAAAACCGCTGATGATATAAAGAGGCTTATCCTTAAATTAAGGAATGTTGGATTTAGCCCTGACCTTGTTATTGTTGACTACTTTGAGTGCTTGCTTTGTAAAGGAGATTCAACTGACGATAAGTGGGAGAAAGAGGGAAAGACAATGAGAAAGTTCGAGTCAATGGCTGGTGAACTTAACATTGGTATTTGGATTCCTGTTCAAGGTACTAAGGATTCTCTTAATGTAGAGGTTGTTACTATGGATAAGGCAGGAGGTTCTTTCAAGAAGATTCAGATTGCACATATCGTTATGTCTATTGCGAGAACGGTTGAAGATATTAATGAGAGTAAGGCAACAATAGCAATTTTAAAGAACAGAGCAGGAAAGGCTGGAGCGGTATTTAACAATGTTGAATTCAATAATGGAACGTGTATTATAAGCACCGACCACGTTGATGAATACAATAGTATGTTTGCCTTTAAGAAGAAGCAAGAACAGGAAAAAAAGGAAACAACAACGGCCATAATGCAGGGAATTTTGGACAAACAGAAGACCGAAAAAAAATAAAAAAAAAATTTTTCGCAGAAGCAGTTGGTTGTCATAGTATTACAAAATGACAACCAATTTTTCGATTAAAATTTCCGGAATTTTACATTTTTTTGCATATTTATTCTTACATCAAGATGATAAATGGTTAACCGAAAAAAAACTTAAAATAATTTAAAAAAAAGTTTTGCTTTAATGGAAGTAAGAAAAAATGATGGTTCTTTCGAGGAATATAGCCCTTTGAAAGTGAAACATGGTATATGTGAAGCATATACAGCTGCTAAAGAGACGTGTCCAGAAGGATTAATTGAATCATTGATTAAGAACCTACTTATTTACGACAAAATCTCTTCAAAAGAGATAAGGCGACAAGTTGAAGAAGCCTTGATGTCGGTAAATAAAAAAGTTGCTAGGACATACATTTCAAAATACGAGGAAAAAGAAGGAAAAAATAAAACTTTGAAGAAAGACAATGACTTTATTAGTCAATATATCAATGCTTCAAATGCCTCAACTGGTTCCAAATATGACTCTAACGCAAACGTTGAAAAGAAAAACGTTGTGACATTGGGTCAAGAATTACATAAAGGTAAAAATATACAGCAGAACCGTTATATAATGCATAATAAGATTCAGACATTATATAGCAAGAAAATAGCTGACCAATATATAAAAGACCTTGAAAGTCATGTGTTATACAAACATGACGAATCAGGAACACCAGGTTATCCTTATTGCGTTGCGATAACAATGTACCCATTCTTGGTTGACGGATTACGCAAGTTGGGCGGTCAATCCAAAGCCCCAACAGACCTTAAATCTTATTGCGGAGAGTTTATTAATCTTGTTTACTCTGTTTCCTCTCAGTTTATGGGAGCAGTTGCAACACCAGAGTTCCTAATGTATATGGATTATTTCATTAGAAAAGATTATGGTGATGATTATCTTACAATATTAGATAAGGTTGTAGAGATAAACAGAAAGGGTAGAACATTAGAGCAAGTTATTGAAAATGCATTCCAACAAGTAGTACACTCAATGAATATGCCAGCGGGTAATAGAGGTTATCAGACAGTATTTTGGAATGTTGGATATTTTGATAAGAATTATTTTGAAGGTGTATTTGGAGATTTCAGATTCCCTGATGGAACAGCACCAATATGGGAAACTCTTTCTTGGCTTCAAAAGAAATTTATGAGGTGGTTTAATGAGGAAAGAAGTAAATACGTGCTTACGTTCCCTGTTGAGACAATGGCAATGCTTACAGATGGTCATGATGTTGTTGATAAGGAATACGCTGATTTTACCTCTCAGATGTGGGCAGATGGACACTCATTCTTCTGTTACTTAAGCGATTCTCCAGACTCTTTGAGCTCTTGTTGTAGATTAAGAAACTCATTGAAGGACACTGAGGATGATGAACACAACCACACCACACACCAATTCTCAATGGGAACAGCATCAGTTGCTACCGGTTCGAAATCAGTTATGACAATTAACTTGAATAGAGTAACACAAGATGCCGCACTTGCATACTTTAAGGAAATTGAAGGAATTGATTTTGAAATGGGTAAACAAGTTGACTTAAATAAGGTTGCAAATAAAGCCAAACTATACGAATACATTTCAAATGGTATAACCGATATAACAGAAAGAGTACATAAGTACCAAAGAGCATTTAATGAAATAATAAAGGATTTCTATAATGCTAATATGTTGGATGTTTATAGTGCAGGATTTATCTCAATGAAGAAGCAATACCTAACAGTAGGTGTTAATGGATTAACAGATGCGGCAGAGTTCTTATCTTTGGACGCTAATCTAAATGAAGGATATGAAGAGTTTGTTAATTTGGTTCTTGAAACTATCAATATTTCAAACAAGAAAGATAGAACAAGAGATTGTATGTACAATACAGAATTCGTGCCTAAACACACTGGACACGTTAAACCTCTTTTAATTGACTTGGAACTCCCTAGTGGACAACAAGGCGCAAGCAAGAACGTTTGTATGTTCTGTGCAGCGTGAACGACTAAATATAGAGGCGTTATCTTAGTTTATAAGATAATGATGTGATAGTCTGAACTCTATGGCGACATAGAGAGAGGGATTCGAAGAAGTCCCTCCGTTTAAAACAAAAAAATATTTAGCAAATATTTGTTTTTTCTTGGTTAATTGTATATTTATTAATAGAAACATTAATAAATATGAATAAAAGAAAAAAATTAACTGTTTGCTGCGTTTGTGGAGAAAAATCAAGGGCAACTTGGAAAGATGGGAAAGAATATTGTAGAAAACATTACATGCAAATGTTCCATCATGGTCATATTTTAGAAAAAACCATTTATGATAGAAACGAATGGATAATAAATGATGAATATGCTGAATGTGTAACTTACGATAAAAATTTTAACCCTAATGGAAAAGTTAAATTTGATTTAGAAGACGCAGAAAAATTAAAAAACAAGAAAATATATATTTGTAATCACAATGGAAAATATTACGCAGTAATATCTGAAACAAATCTTCATAAAGTCTTAGCACATAGATATGTTATGGGGCTTTACAATGAAGAATACAGTATTAGAAAAGTAATAGACCACATAAACGGCGATTCGTTAGACAACAGGAAATCTAATTTAAGAATATGTTCTCATTCAGAAAATATGATTAATATTAGAAAAGATAAAAAGGTTGTTGGCGTAAATCAAAAAAAAGATGGAAAATATTCTGCTAGATTAATGCACAATTATAAAGGCTTAAATTTAGGGCTTTATAAAACTTATGAAGAAGCAGTTCTAGCAAGAATAAAGAAAGAAAAAGAATTATGTGGAGAATACGGGCCAAACAGTGATTTATTTTATGTTTTAAATCTTCCTTCGCCGCTAGAAGAACTAAAAAAAGTTTTTCAAGAAGGAGCGTAACAGAGTGGGCGAAAACCTTTCAAACAAGAACTACAATTGGGATAAGAAAGATGGATATTATGTTTCTCCAAAGCACATAATGTATAGTAGTTATTTCTTCAATCCTGAAGACACTGAGTTATCAATCTTGGATAAGATGAAACTACACGGAAACAATTTCGTTAAGTACCTTGATGGCGGTCAAGCAGCACACTTGAACATTAACGAACATCTTTCATTTGAACAGTATAGGCAATTATTGAGAGTTGCATCAGAATATGGATGTTCATACTTTACATTCAATTGCAAGAACACTGTTTGTAACGATTGTGGATATATAAGCAAAGATACATTAGATACTTGTCCTAAGTGCGGAAGTAAGAATTTGGATTACCTTACTAGAATTATAGGATATTTGAAGAGAGTAAGTTCATTCAACGAAGCAAGACAAGTTGAAGAAAGTATGAGAAATTATAATAAAGAGTAAAAGTTATGGTAAAGAAAGTTTATAAAATGTCAGCGACTTGGTGTGGACCTTGTAAAGTTTATGCACCGGTTTTTGAAAGTGTAAGTAAATTGGATGAGTATAAGGATATTGAGTTTAAAGAATTTGACTCAGATGATAATGAGGAATTATTCATTAAATATGGTATTAGGGGAGTTCCTACAACATTATTTCTAGACGAGAATGACAAAGAACTTGGTAGAATAAGTGGAAACATACCTAAAAATATACTCATAGAAAAAATTAATTCTTATAAGTAATATGATAAGCATATATAGAAAAGAAGGGTGGACGTTAAACCCAAACGATAAAATAGTTAACTCAATCCTTAAAAGATGTGAAGCAAATGGTGGCAAATGCCCTTGTGAACATGAGCCTCTATTATATGATGGAAGAAGTTTAATGTGCCCTTGTACTGATTACACAATGAAAGATAAATGCATTTGTGGGTTATACTTAAAACACGTTTAAATATGGTTAAATACTATAACGCAATGACGGTATTTGAAGAAATACCAAATGAAATAACTTTAGCAATTAATATTACTAATTGCCCTTGCCACTGCAAGGGATGCCATTCAAAATTTTTATGGGAAGACATTGGAACAGAACTAACTTATGAAGAGTTAGATAATTTAATCGAAAAAAATGACGGTATAACGACAGTTTGTTTTATGGGTGGTGATGCCACGCCTGAAGAGATATTAGAGTTGGCTGTTTATATTAGATTAACATACAGTAATTTAAAAATAGGTTGGTATAGCGGAAGAGACGATTATTATAAAGATATTAATTTTGATTTTTTTGACTATATAAAACTTGGTCATTACGATGAAGAATTAGGTGGCCTGAACAAGGAAACCACAAATCAAAGGTTATACAAGTTAACCCATAAGATTTTAGACGATGGGGTTAAGAAGATAGAGTTTGAAAACATAACGCATATGTTTTGGAAAAAGGACTAGTGATAGTCCTTTTTTTTTGTTTACATAAAGCAGTAAAAAAATATTTTTTAAATAATTATATAGTAAAAAATACGGTAATGGCTAAAAGACAATTTTTTGGTATAAAATATCCTTTTACTACTAATGACTATCAGAATTTCTTTGTTGATGTTAATATGTCAGAGAAAGATAAAATTAGGAGTCAAATAATGCATGTTGTGTTCACACCAAAAGGACAGAGGCTGAGAAACCCTGAATTTGGTACTGATTTGATTAGATACATTTTTAGTCCAAGCGACCAAGAAAGTTGGGAAAGTATTAAAAATGAGATTGTTTCATCAGTTCAACGTTTTGTACCAGGATGTGTTTTGAATGATGTAAGGGTGGTTCAAAGTGATGACGAAAGGGCAGAGATATTCGTTAGAATGGACTATTCAGTAAGAGAAGGAAACAAAATAACAAACGATAGTATAATAACTCAATTATAATGGAAAAAAAGATAAATTATTTAGCAAGGACATTTGATGATTATAGGTCAGAACTTATAAGCTACAGCAACAAATACTATCCAGAGTTGGCTGACAGCTATAATGATTCAAGCGTTGGAGCGTGGTTTATAGACTTGGTTGCATCTGTAGGTGACAACCTATCTTATCATATAGATAGAATGTACCAAGAGACAAATATTAACAGTGCAACACTTAAAAGCACTGTTTTAAACATTGCGAGAACCAATGGCTTAAAGGTTCCTGGACCAAAGGCAAGTATGTGTGAAATTGAGTTGAGTTGCGTTCTCCCTGTTGGTGATGAGCGTACAGGAAGCATCGCTCTTCCTGATTGGAGATATGCACCAATTATCAAGAGAAGCACAATTGTATCTGCTGGTAATCTTAATTTCCAATTATATGAGGACGTTGATTTTGGAACACAATTTAATAGCGAAGGATATTCTAACAGAACATTCGTCCCTAGAAGGGATAATAATGGTCTTATAACAGCCTATACCGTTTCAAAGACTACTTTGGCTATAAATGGTACTACACGTATTTTTAAAAAAGTTATATTAGGAAAAGACCTAAAGCCATTTATGGAGATTGTTCTTCCTGAGAAGAACGTTATGAATATTGAGTCTATTATATTCAAGGAAACCGCCAATTTCAACGCTGAACCAGAAATATCTGAGTTCTATATAGATGCCGAGCAATATAAGATGACGAAGGAAGCAGCAGACACATTCAGATTCTTCGAGGTTAATTCACTTGCAGAACAATACAGATTTGCTAATGAAGCAAACGTAAGTGATTTCGTAGAAGGAGAAAACATATATAGAAATGTGTTGTTTGATTACTTTAACCCTGACAAGTATGACGATTATACAGAGGGAGCAAGCGATGGCACAGTATCAGCCTCAACAAGAACAACAAGATACTACAGAGGAAAGTGGAAACCAATTACTCAGAAGTTTATTACAGAGTATACGGATAATGGCTATATGAAGATTATATTTGGTAGTGGTGTTCTTTATGACGAACTACCTGATGTAAACACCAAGTATTCTGAGAGAATGATGTCAAAGATTGTCAATAACGATATGCTTGGTATATTGCCTAGAGAAGGATGGACGATGTTTGTGTTATATAGAGTAGGTGGCGGTATTTCAAGTAACATTGGTGTAGGAGCAATTAACGCAATAACATTGCAAGTATCTGAGTTCAAACAAAATGTGACTGATGATAGCAACGCTGCAAGCGTAAGAGGTTCTGTTTTAAACTCGCTCACAGTAACCAATACAAGCCCAGCAGTTGCAGGTAAAGATGCCCCATCAACAGAAGAAATAAAATATCTTACAAAATATAACACATCTTCACAAGAAAGATGCGTCACACTTAAAGACTATAAGGCAAGACTTATGATGATGCCGCCTAGATATGGAGCGCCGTATAGGGCAGCAGTTATTGAGGATAATAACAAGATTTCAATCAGTATGCTTGGCCTTGATTATAATGGTAAATTAACAAAAGCATTACCAGAAACTTTGGTTGAGAATATTGAAGAATATCTATCACACTACAGAACCGTAAGTGATTACATAGAAGGTAGAAGTGGAAAGATATACAATATAGGCTTCTCAATTGACTTGTTTGTAAGCAAGACTTATGACACCCCTACCGTTTTAACAAACGTGATTGAGAAAATTAAGGATTATATGTCTGTTGACAAACACGATATGGGCGAAAACATATTCTTAGGAGACCTAGAGAAGGAGATAACTCTCATTGATGGCGTGATTTCAATTATTAATTTTGAGGTTTATAGCATATATAATGGCGCATATAGTTCAGACAGATGCCCATTCCCTGAAGCAAACGTAACAGGAACTTGTGCAACCCCGGTTACATCAATGTTCAAGACAGATGCAGCAGCAGATTCATTCAAGATTGACCTCGATGCAATAGACCACGTTCTTTACAGTGATTATAACTCAATGTTTGAGATTTACACTGATAACGACATTCAATTGAGAGCAAAATTAATATAAAACGAGATAATTAAACAATGAACAATAGTTACAGAATAAAAGCAAATGTTGGCAAAGACCAAGTTTTAAAAGTCAACTTAAAGCAAGATGTAGATATATACGAAATTTTATCACTACAATTTGATGTCACTAAGGGTAATAGTGATAGTAGGGATAGCGTATATAAGCTACATTATTCTGACTATGGTGTTATAGTTGGAAGAGTACTAGCAAATGATGCGTTTGGCGTTCCAAATGCAAAGGTGTCAGTATTTATACCACTTTCAGATGCTGATTCAAAACGCTCTTCTATCGACAAATTAAAGGCAATATACCCATATAAATTTGTCACAGACTATAACAGTAAAAATGTAAAATATAATACATTACCAAACTATTCAAATAATGACGATTGTTATCAAGTGGTAGGAAGTTTCCCAAAGAAACTACTTGTGCTTGATGACGATTCTGTATTGGAAGTTTATGACAAGTATTACAAATATACAACCATAACAAACAAG
>Ga0247608_10006207_pt1 | contig 12660 bp, 11 predicted proteins | sample 176DNAGHGlowgp2_FD_193490 | JGI IMG/M metagenome (GOLD analysis project Ga0247608, IMG submission 193490) | Sheep rumen microbial communities from Palmerston North, Manawatu-Wanganui, New Zealand - 1766 DNA GHGlow gp2 | ecosystem: Host-associated > Mammals > Digestive system > Stomach > Rumen ... | reverse complement strand
ACATACGAAGACCTGTTCAGAAATATGGACGTGTGACTGGTTTTAATAAAATTAATACACTTTTGCCACATTTTCGTCAATTTTTGTTGCTTGAAAGCCCAAATTATCTTATAATAAATTAATTAATTAGAAGGTAGTCTTTCAAATGGCTTTAGAAGAACTTGGCAATTATAAGAATCTTGTCGTTGATTACTCTGTTATCAGGGAATTCGGCGGTACTGCCGTATTCGCTCAGTTCATAGACGGGATCGTCAGGACATCTCCTGATGTTTATGTCAGTGCGTCTTTCAAGCTCCTGCATTATTGCGTAGTCCATCAGGGCGATTCCAAGGACGATGCCGCTCAGAGTGCGATGAAGGAGTTCTGTTCTTTGCTCCTGCCTCTTCATAAGCTGCATTCCGTTCAGACAGCTGATACAGTTGAGTTCCTTAAGGCGGTCGAACCGATCGGTGACTGCTGTATCGTGCTCGCCAGGGACAGCATCTTCTCGAAGAGGATCAGGGAGAAGAATATCAGGATCGATAAGGACATCCTTGTCCTTACTGCCACTGATTACTGTGTATTCCATGGCTCCGAGGAATTCATTAATGCAGTTCCGCTTCCGGAAGTCAGCAAGATCGCTCTGAAGAAGGCTTATCTTGATTCTTCTGCTTTCTGTAATGTCGGAGACAAGGTCATAACAGGTGGCGACAAGCAGCTTGAGCTTACGAAGAGGATCAGTTCCGGTGCTGAAGGCATGGTATTCCTTACAGATAACAGACTCAAGGTTGCAAAGATCTATCATAAGAACGTCATCACTCCTCTCAGATGGAGCAAGCTTACAAAGATGGTCGCTATGGGCATCAAGAGCCCGGGTATCTGCTGGCCGCAGGATCTCCTGTTCTATAAGGGAGTTCCTGTCGGATATACGATGTTCCTTGGCAAAGGTAAGACTTTAGGCAATATTTTCGACGGGCCTGATGCGATGTTCAATAATTTCCCCGAGTGGACGAGAGAGGATATCGCGGCTACGCTCATCAATCTTATCGAGAAATATCTCTACCTTCATATGCATAACATAGTTGCAGGCGACATACAGCTGAAGAATGCGCTCCTGTATTCTTCAAATGCTGTGTATCTTATCGATATGGACTCCGTACAGGTCGGTAATCTTCCTTGTCCCGTAGGAACGGAGGAGTTTACGGATCCCAGACTCTGGGGACGTGATTTTGCCGGCTTTGTCAGGAAGCTTGAAGACGAGGATTATTCTATCGCGATGCTCGTGTTCTCAACACTCTTCTGCGGACTGCATCCTTACGCAACCCGTAATGGAGCAGAGACTCTCCGTGAAGAGATCCTCGAGAAGAATTTCCCGTATTTCCTTGATGATTCTGAAGAGGAACATATACCTCTCGGCGGTTATAACTACATCTGGAAGTATCTTTCACCGACGCTGAGGACGATGCTTTACAACACGTTTAAGCTCGGAAGGTCTTACGAGGCTCTTCAGTGGTATGAGGCAGTACTTGAATACAAGGAAAATCTTGCCGGCCATAAGTATGAGGATCCTGAAGCATACAAGATGTTCCCCAAGATGGATTATCATGCTACTGTCGATGCGGAAGAGAATATCCCGGGAGACCGCAACAGTGTTGCTCCGGGCGTTAAGAAGAGATTCAATTCACTTGCTGAGGCAAGACAGTATTCTTCGGGGATACATAATCCCTTTGCAGCTGCTGCAGGAAGCAGCAATCCCGGTATGAGCGGCAGTGCTTTCTCAAGACCTGCAGGTTTTGAATCGCCCTCTTCCGGAAGAAACAGTCCGTTTGTTCCCAAGGCAGAGGGGAATGCAGCTAAGCCCGCAGCCCAGCCGGAACCTAATCAGGACACCAAGAAGAAGAGATTCGGTTTATTCTGATCTAATATTTGGAGGTTAACATGTCAGAGAATTTCAGTAGTGCGGATTTTGGTAACAGCACAAAAAGAAGACTACCTATCTGTTTTTGCCTTGATACGTCAGGCTCAATGATGGGTAACCCGATAAAGCAGCTCAATCAGGGGCTTGCAAACTTCCTTGCATCGATCAAAGCTAATGATGATACGAGATCTGCAACTGATATTGCCATCATCACTTTCGGTTCGTCCGTTGAGATCGTAATGCCTTTCGGTAAGATCTCCAAGGATAAGAGCCTTCCTGAGATCTCTGCTTCCACAACTCTTACTCCTATCGGAGAAGGTGTCCTTACTGCTTTGGAACTCCTTGATCTCCGTAAGAAGGGATATAAGGAGATGGGTATCAAGTATTATCAGCCCTGGCTCGTAGTAATTACTGACGGTGCTCCCCAGGGTCCCAATGCGATGGCAAACTACCATAATGCCGTAGCTGCCTGCAACGAACTCGAGAAGAACGATAAGCTTGTTGTTTTCAATATCGGTGTCGGAAACGGCGTTGATTTTGATCTGCTCAAGCTCCTTTCCGTTAAGCGTCCTGAGCCGATCTCAGTTAATTCTGCTGATTTCGGTAAGCTCTTCGAATTCCTCGGTTCTTCGAGTTCATCTGTCGTATCCTCCGGTATGAATGATGATGCACTCTACAACATCAATACCGAACCTGAAGGTGAGTCCGTAGGCGTTGATGATTTCTTCAATTTTGTTGAGGATGAAGAATAATGAGCATTACTGTCGGTAACGTAACAATAGTCGGTCAGAAGCATATCAACAGAGGTGTTCCTTGTGAAGACTCTTCGATCGCCGTTCAGAAGAACGGTGTGAGTGTCGTTGTTGTTGCTGACGGCGCAGGTTCCAAGCAGTATACACATGCCAGGTTCGGTTCCAAGGCCTGCGTTGAGGCAATCTCTGATCTTATGTGCGAGCATTTCGATGCGCTCTACAATGAGAACAGGGAAGCAGCAATAAGGAGCCTTGTGATCGCAAGGATCCACATAGCTTTTGCCGACCTTATCAAGGAGATGGAGCTTGAATCGATGGAACAGCTGTCATGCACGCTCCTGTTCTGCGCAGTCAAGGACAGACGAGTCCTTGCAGGTCACATCGGTGACGGTCTTATGGTCAGGGTATCTTCGGATGGTATCAGCCCTCTTACGATGCCCCAGAATGATCCGGCTGGCCATACCTATTTTGTTACTGCAAACCATGCTGCCGATTATCTGCGTATCGTTAAGACGACAACAGATAATCTTCACGCCGTCTGTCTCATGACGGACGGTGTTCAGGATTCCGTCTATGATGAGAATTCCGGACTTGTTAAGCCCGTCGTTGCACGTATGGCTGAGACGTTTGCTTCAGGCCGTGAGAACGGTGAGAATGAGATCAAGGGAATCCTTGAGAAGTTTATCGTCGGTGCGAGCAATGCCAGTGATGATTCATCATTTGGTGTTATATACTTTGACGGTACAAAGGCTCCGGATACCGGTTCACTTAAGAATGGTGCCGATGCTTTCCCGAGATCTGAGGATACATTCAAGAAACTCCAGGAGGAGATGGTCCCTCAGGTCAAGAAGGCACGCAACATAATAGTTGAGACAAACATCAACAAGGAAATTGCTCCTGCAGCTCCTGCTGCGGAGGAAGATCACATAGCCAAAGGCAAAGCGGCAGAGAACGAATCTGCGGCTCCTGAGACTCCCGCTAAGATAGAGAACATCCAGGAGACAGGCAAGAAGAAGTCTATGATCTATCTTGGTGCAATGATCTTTGAATTCCTGGTAATAGTGGTTTTGATAATCATGCTTTTTCTTAAAAAATAAAGTAGCTGTCATGTGAGGTGCTTATGGAAGAGAATGAACGTAAATATGAGATCCTGGAAGGTGTAAAGGTTCCTGATTTTAAGACTCTTAAGGAGGCTTCATCTGATTTTGCCGAATCCGGTGTCGATGATGTTGAGATCAAGACACAGATCCGTACATATGATCCGGTTGAAACAGCCAATCAGGATCGCGTTAATCCCGGTGAGATCGAGAAGCTCGTTGCTCTTGGCAGCGAGGTAGCTGAGAACGAAGAGAGGGCATCTGCCGAGAGTAAGCGCAAGATGGCTGAGATCATGCAGAGAGCTGTTACACAGTCTGCTTCTATCGATGACCTTAAGAAGTCTGCTATCAAGCATGCAAATGAAGAGAAGCTTGCTGAGATCGAACGCCGTGAGAAGGAAGAACAGGCCCGTATCGCTGAAGAAGAAGAGAAGAAGCGTGTCAGGGAAGAGAGACGTGCTCTGCAGCGCAAACAGCTTGAAGATGCAAGAGCAAGAGCTAAGGAAGCAGCAGCTAATAATGAGAAAGAGGTTGAGGAAGCTGATGACAGTAAGGCACAAGTTGAGGCTGAAGCTGTAGAAGCGCCTGCTGAAGCAGCACCCGCACCTGTACCTGCGCCTGTTGAAGAAGTCGTCCCCGATGTTGATATCGATTCGACAGGTGTTATCTCATCCGATGAGGAAACATTTGAGGATTTCGGTGAGTTCCTCAATGATGATAAAGACGATAACTGATTAGAACCGAGGTTTACAAATGGCAGATAAGAAAAAGAGTTTAAAGGATAAGAAGTCAGACCTTGTTGCTGAGTTTCCTAACCTCTATAAGGAAGCTTCAAAGTCTGATATCGAAGCTGCGATGGCTTTCGCAGAGGATTATAAGGCCTTCATCGATTCATCGAAGACTGAGCGTGAGTTCGTAAGGAACAGTATCGAAGCCTGCAAGGAATTAGGCTTTGTTGATATCGATACAAAGAAGAAACTCAAGGCCGGAGATAAGGTTTATAAGTCTGTTAAGGGCAAGGGATTTGCCTGCGCAGTGATCGGTGTTGAGCCTTGTACTAACGGTTTTAACATCCTCGGTGCGCATGTTGATTCACCGCGTCTTGACCTTAAGCCCAATCCTGTCTTTGAAGATAACGAGACTGTCTACTTCAAGACCCATTACTATGGCGGCATCAAGAAATACCAGTGGACCACGATCCCTCTTGCACTCCACGGAGTCATCTATTCCGCGGATGGTAAGGAGCACATCGTGAGCATAGGTGAAGATGATTCTGATCCCGTATTCTATATCACTGATCTTCTGCCTCATCTTGATAACCAGCAGATGAGCAAGAAAGCATCAGAATTCATTTCAGGCGAGGATCTCAATGTAGTGATCGGCGGGATCCCTGCAGATGATAAGGATGCAAAAGAACCTTACAAGCAGGCTGTCCTTGAACTTCTTAACAAGAAATACGGCATTAAGGAGAAGGATTTCGTTACTGCCGAGATAGAGATCGTTCCCGCGACAAAGGCGAGGGACTGCGGCCTTGACAGAGCTTACATTGCAGCTTACGGCCATGATGACAAGGTGTGCGCTTATCCTGCCCTGATGTCTCTGTTAACGCAGGAGAAGCCCAAGAGGACCTGCGTTACGATCTTAACGGATAAGGAAGAGATAGGGTCTTATTCCAATACCGGTGCGCAGTCTGCGATCTATGAGAACTTCCTCATGGAACTCCTTGCTAAGAATTCCGGCGGTATAGAGAACTTCAACATGCTGATCTACCGTAAGGCTATGGAAAATACGATGATGCTCTCGACTGACGTTACATCCGGATTTGATCCCAAGTATCCTTCTGCTTTTGAATCACGCAATACTGCTTACATGTCACACGGTATCAAGATCGAGAAGTATACGGGTGCACGCGGCAAGTCAGGAAGCAGTGAAGCAAATGGCGATTTTGTTTCCAAGTTCACCAGGATCCTTGCTGAGAATTCCATCCCGTGGCAGACAGGTGAGCTTGGCAAGATCGATAACGGAGGCGGTGGAACGATCGCCGCTTATATGGCAAAGACAGGTATGGATGTCGTTGACTGCGGTATACCGGTGTGGTCTATGCATGCTCCGGTAGAGCTGATCTCAAAGATCGATCTGTATTATCTTTACCTGGCTTACAAGGCATTTATTGAGAATATCAGATGACATCGTCGGGCAATACAGGCAAGACAAAACGTACTGTTGAACGCAAGTTTGCTATCAAGAACAGTGTCGGAAGGATAGTTATCATATCTATCCTTCTGCTGCTTCAGATCGGGTTGCTCGTATTCGGATCTTTATTCCTTTTCAGTAAGTTTCCGCTGATGATCTATGTCATGTACGGGTTAGGTCTGTTGTTTGTCGTCGGGCTCAATGCGATAGATCATACGAATGACATCAAGCTCGTATGGATCATTATCATTATGTCTTTCCCGATCGTGGGTATAATCCTTTACATTCTCTTCCATTATTCGCCTGCTATGCATGTGATGAAGAAGAAGAATAAGAATTCTGATAATTTCATGCTCGAGAATCTTAAGCTTGATGAAGGCTACAGCAAGGCTCTTCTGGAAGAAGATCCTCATCAGCATTCTATGTTCAGGTACCTTAACGACTGTGCCCATTATCCTTTCTATTCTCAGACGGACACGAAGTTTTACGGTAATGCCAAGGATTGCTATGAGGCGATGATAGAAGACATCAAGGACGCCAAGGAATTCATTTTCCTCGAGTATCATGCGATCGAGAACAAGGAATCCTTTGCACCTCTGCATGAGCAACTCGTCGAGAAAGCCAAAGTCGGTGTGGATGTCCGTGTCATCTACGATGACATAGGATCGTTCGTGTTCGTAAACTCCGACTTCAAGAAGATGCTCGAAAGCGAGGGCATCAAGTGCTGCATCTTCAATCCGATGAGCCCCGTATTCAATGTCTTTATGAACAACAGGGATCACAGGAAGATCTGCGTTATCGACGGTAAGATCGCTTATACGGGCGGATTTAATATCGCAAACGAGTATTTCAACATAACAAAGCCGTATGGTGAATGGTGCGATACCGGTCTGCGTATCGAAGGTCCTGCTGCAAAGAACTTTACTGTCATGTTCATGACCATGTGGGAGCTCTACGATGATACGATGGATGAAGAAGACCGCAAGCTGTTTGAAAGTGACATTACACCATGCGGTGAGACCGGATTTGTGGCTCCTTATGCCGACAGTCCCCTCGATGATGAACTGACAGGTGAGAATGTGTACATCAGTATCCTCTATAATTCACAGAAGTATTGCTGGTTTACGACTCCTTATCTCGTTATCTCCGAGAATATGAGACGTGCGATCAGTCTCGCTTCCAAAAGAGGTGTCGACGTAAGGATCGTGACACCCGGTATCCCTGATAAGGTTACGGTTAACAAACTTACAAAATCTTACTATTCTTCGCTCATTGCTGACGGATGTAAGATCTTTGAATTCACACCGGGATTCCTTCATGCCAAGATGTGCATTTCTGATGACCAGACTGCAGTAGTTGGCACGATCAATCTTGATTTCAGGTCGCTGTTCCATCATTTCGAGGATGCTGTCCTGATGTATAAGACGGGTTGTATACCGGAGATCAAAAAGTGCTTTGACGGGATAATCCTGAGAAGTGAAGATGTTACGGAAAGGTTCTCACGTAAGCCCAATTTATTCATCAGGATGGGACGCACTATATTAAGGCTCGTTGCTCCCATGCTGTAAAGGAGGTCAGTATGTCGTTTGTAAACATTATCGAGAAGAAGAGATATGGCGGTGAACTGTCTGATGAGGAGATAAGATCCTGGATCAAGGGGATCACGGATGGCAGCATTCCTGATTATCAGACTTCGGCTCTTCTTATGGCTATCGTACTTAATGGGATGAATGCCCGTGAGATGACCACTCTTACGATGGAGATGGCAGATTCGGGATCTAAGCTCGATCTATCCTTCTGCGAAGGGATCCCTGTCGATAAGCACAGTACAGGCGGTGTCGGCGATAAGATAACGCCTCTTTTGCTGCCGCTTCTTGCCACATTCGGCGTTCAGAGCGTGAAGCTGTCGGGGAGAGGCCTTGGATTTACAGGCGGTACGATTGATAAGTTTGAATCGATCGTCGGCTTTAATACTTCGGTCGCTGTTGAGGATTTTCCAAAGCAGATAAGCGAGATCGGAATGGTACTATCAGGTCAGACTCCTGATCTCGCACCGGCAGATAAGATCTTATATGCTCTTCGTGACGTTACAGGCACGGTCGATTCCATACCGCTCATTGCATCGAGCATCATGAGCAAGAAGATAGCAGGCGGAGCAAAGGCTCTGGTCCTTGATGTTACGTGCGGAAGCGGAGCATTCATGAAGACACGTGACAGGGCGGAAGAGCTTGCGCGTGCAATGATCGATATAGGAAAGCTTGCCGGTATCAAGACAGTAGCAGTTGTTACGGATATGGATCAGCCGCTTGGAAGGACATGCGGCAATACTCTTGAGATGCAGGAAGTAATGGAGATACTTACCGGCAAAGGATCTGAAGATGTCGTCAAGGTCTGCGTGACACTTGCAGTAAATCTCATAAAGCTCGCAGGCAAAGACGGCGGGCTTAATGATGAGAAGTTATATGCTGAATGTGAGAGAAGGCTGACTTCAGGTGATGCCCTGGCACAGTTCATAACGTTCGTATCAGCACAGGGCGGAAGCATTACGATGAGAGGCCCGGAATACCGCGAGCTCCCGCATGAGGCTTTGCGCGTTACATCACCTGTTGAAGGTTATGTCAAGAGCATCAGGACAGATAAGATCGGAAGCATATCCGTTGAATTGGGTGCCGGCAGGAAAGCCAAGACTGACACTATCGATTATGGTGCAGGGATCTGTTTTTATGCAAAAGTCGGCGATAAAGTAAGAAGAGGGGATGTAATATGTTCTCTCTGTCACGGGATCAGCCGCAACGTATCTGAGGATCTTTTGTTCGACCTCATGTCTGAGGTAATGGATTGCTATGAGTATTCAGAGGAACCCGTAGAGAAGAATGATGCCGTAATAATGGTTCTTGATTAATCACTGCTTTATCTGTATAATCAGAACAAATGTTTATTTGAGGTTCGTTATGGCGGATAATAACAGACAGGTTATCATTGGCATCGACCCGGGATATGCGATCACAGGGTACGGGATAATCGAGAAGTGCGGCAACAGGCTTAAGGTAATTGATTATGGCGTAGTCGAGACTAAGCCTAAGACTGACTTTGAGATACGTCTGCTGACGATCAATGAACATGTAAGGTCATTACTGGAGATCTATAAGCCTGATTACATGGCAATTGAGGAATTATTCCTGTCGCACAACACTACTACAGCCATTGGAACAGCCCAGGCAAGAGGTGTCGTAATAGTTGAAGCTGCAAGAGCCAACGTTCCGGTATATGAGTTTACTCCCGGTCAGATCAAGCTGGCCGTTACGGGATACGGCAAGGCTGATAAGAAGCAGGTACAGACGATGGTTCAGCGTCTCCTTGCCCTGAAGGAGATCCCCAAGCCGGATGATGCTGCTGACGGACTTGCTGTAGCGATATGTCTTGCCAATACGGGAATCGCGATGTCCGGTAAGGCGGTGGCCGGTTACCAGTACGGAAGATACGGATACAGTAACAGATCGCCTCTCGGCTGATCTTGAAGGAGGATCATATGTACGCATATATCAAAGGTGAACTTGTAATAAGAGAAGAGACTTATATCGTTGTTGATAATAACGGGATCGGTTATATGATCCTTATGCCTTTCCTTATGTCAGCTAAGCTCGGACACATAGGTGATCAGATCACCTGTTATGTCTATCACAGCGTGAAGGAGGACGGGATCTCCTTATATGGTTTTACTTCAAGAGAAGAGAAAGATATGTTCCTTATGCTCATTACCGTAAGCGGCATCGGTCCTAAGGTCGGTCAGACTATCTGCTGCTATCTGCCGCCCGAACAACTTGCATCTGCCGTTATCAATGGAGATGTCAAGACGATATCTTCCGTTAAGGGGCTTGGCAAGAAGTCTGCGGAGCGCGTGATCCTCGAACTGAGGGATAAGCTTAAGGCAGAAGCTAAGGCATTAGGCGTCAAGTCTTCATCAGACGGTGAAGGATTCGTATTCAGTGCTGAACAGTCCGGAGTATCTAATGATGCTATCGGAGCTCTTGTTATGTTAGGATATAAGCAGCAGGATGCTGAGAACGCCGTGCTGAAGTGCTATTCTGACGGCATCGGCCTTCAGGACCTTATCAAGAAGTCGCTGAAGGTTATCACAGGTAATAAGTTCGGGTGATGAATGATGGATTATAACGGTTATGATGATGATGAGCGAGTCTTGGAACGCAGAAGGATAATCGGTGACGGTGATGAGAAGTCATTAAGGCCGGTTACTTTCGATGAGTACCATGGACAGAAGAAGGTCAAGGAGAATCTTAAGATCTTCATAGAAGGTGCCAAGAGCAGAGGTGAAGCTCTGGATCATGTTCTTCTGTATGGTCCTCCGGGACTCGGCAAGACTACCCTGGCAGGTATCATAGCTTCTGAGATGGGGACGGCTCTTCACATAACGACAGGTCCTTCGATCGAGAAGGCAGGTGATCTTGCTGCACTCCTAACGAACCTTAACGAAGGTGAAGTCCTCTTCATCGATGAGATCCACAGGCTCAATAAGAGCGTGGAAGAAGTCCTGTATCCTGCAATGGAGGACTATTGTCTTGATATCATGATCGGTAAGGGGCCTTCTGCAAGGTCCGTAAGGCTTGATCTTCCCAAGTTCACGCTGGTTGGTGCCACAACGAGAGCCGGTATGATCTCGGCTCCTCTCCGTGACAGGTTCGGAATGATACACAGGCTGGAGCTTTATGATACTTCAGATCTGTCTGATATTCTCAGGCGTGATGCAGAGATCCTTGGTATCGAGATATCTGATGACGGACTTAATAATATCGCTTCAAGATCCAGGGGAACTCCGAGGATCGCGATCAGGCTCCTTAAGAGAATGCGTGATTTTGCTGCTTATCTGAAAAAGGATGTCATCGATAAGGAAGTCTCAGATTTTGGCCTCAAGGCTCTGGATATAGACGAGATCGGTCTTGATGCAGTAGATAAGCGCGTGCTAATGACAATTGCAGATGTGTTCAAGGGCGGTCCGGTAGGCCTGGAGACGCTCGCTGCAACCACGGGTGAGGATCCGATCACTATCGAAGATGTGTATGAACCTTTCCTTCTTCAGAACGGTTTTATCCAGAAGACTCCGAGAGGAAGGATGCTTACGGCCAGAGCTTACGAGCATCTCAAGTATCCGGTCCCAGAGGAACTGAAGGCTAAGAACAAAGCGGCATTTGAGAATCTTACGATCGATTCCTATACCGGTAATAATGGTGGTAACTGACTTATGACAATGCTTCTTCATGCCTGTTGCGGGCCCTGCTCGATGTATCCCCAGGAAGTCCTTAGGGAGGAGGGGACAGGTTATGACATGCTATGGTTCAATCCGAACATCCATCCGGAGTTTGAGTGGAACAGAAGGCTTGTAAACCTGGGTAAAGCAGCGGATCATTATGGCGTTAAGTTGATAACTGAAGGCATATGCATGGAGGAATACTGGAAGGGGAAGACATATATCGAGGAATTCGGATCCAGATGTGTAATGTGCTACGATATCCGGATGGATTTTACTGCGAAGTATGCAGCTGAACACGGATATGATTCCTTCACTACAACGCTTCTGGTAAGCCCATATCAGCAGCATGATCTTATAGCTAAGACCTGCGAGGACAAAGCTCTCAAATACGGCGTGGATTTCCGTTATTATGATTTCAGGGAAGGCTTCCGCAAAGGGCAGAACATGGCTCGTGAGATCGGACTTTACAGGCAGAAATACTGCGGGTGCATTTTCTCTCTTGAAGAATCAGAATTCAGGGATAAGATCTATTCCGGTTTTACCGTTACAGAGTAATAATTGTCGTAGATCACCATTCCTGGCTTGGCTTTGGGAAGTTTTTTGACATGGGATACCGGACAGTAATCTATCGTTACCTTGTCAGCGTGGTCTTCGAATACTGCTGATCTTGAGTAATAGGCTGCAGCCTTAGCCGCTTCGAGAACGGCATTATCTGACGGGAATTCTTCGCCTTTGTGAGACTTCAGAATAACATGCGTGCCGGGCAGGTCCTTAATGTGGAACCACCAGTCATTCTTGTCTGCAACGGCGAAAGTGAGCTTATCATTCTGGATATTATTACGTCCGCAGATGATCTCATACCCGTCGGAAGTAGTGAATCTCCTGAAAGGCAGGGATTCTTCGCTCTTGTGTTTCTCTTTGCTGTACGTCTGGCCGTTCTTCCTGGCATTAGCGATCTTCGCGGCATTACGGAGAGCTCTTGAAGATGCCTTGCCGGACTTGGCGCGTCCGACCATCTTGTTGGGATCGCCGGTATTTATCGCTTTGTCTGTCTTGCGTGCGTTATTTGATGTGATCTCCTGTTTGACTTCCTCTTCGATTGCTTTGATATCATCTTCGCTGACGGATGAATCAACGGCAGTCTTAAGAGTCCTTAAGTAGTGGAGAGCAAGTTCGTCTTCCTTGATATACTCTTCGGATATCTCTTTCTTACGCTTGGCTTTGCGCCATTTTTTGTAGTAATCCTGTGCATTGGAATTTGCATTGAGCGACGGATCTAACGGGATGGTTATCTCTGATGCGGGTTCGCTGTAGTAGTTAAGACACGTGACACTTGTTGCTTTTGGTCCGCATAAGTAACCATAGCTCAGGATGAGATCACCGTAGAGTTTATAGATCTCGCATCTGCCGGCATCTTCAAGGTCGGCATTATGGATGTCATATTTACGTACGACT
>Ga0247608_10006206_pt1 | contig 12660 bp, 12 predicted proteins | sample 176DNAGHGlowgp2_FD_193490 | JGI IMG/M metagenome (GOLD analysis project Ga0247608, IMG submission 193490) | Sheep rumen microbial communities from Palmerston North, Manawatu-Wanganui, New Zealand - 1766 DNA GHGlow gp2 | ecosystem: Host-associated > Mammals > Digestive system > Stomach > Rumen ... | reverse complement strand
AAAGTAACTTTACAATGCTTTGTTATAAAAGGAATAACCTCCTGTTATGTTTGTGCAAGTGTAAATATAGTTAAAAAATGAGAAAGTTAGGGGGAAATAGTACTTTGGAAATTTGGTGGTTTAAACAGGAGGAAGTACCTTTGCATTACCATTTAATAATTTAAGATCTAAAGAAAATGAAAGACAAATGCTTTATTCGAACAGCTTTTTTACTGCTTATTTTACTTGTGGGCAGCGTGAATGGGTGGGGGCAAAGCAAGGTTAGCACCCTTAATTTTACATCATATTGTGGTGGTTCTGGTACAGCTGATGACGGTGTGACTTGGACTGTTAAATCTGACGCTTCTGAATCTGCTTTTGATAATGTAAGGGGTATTCACTATGGAACAGGTAAAGTTGCAGTGTCTTACCTTACTCTAACTACCTCTGGTATCAAGGGTACAATTACAAAAATTGTTGTGAATGCAAGTGGAGCAAGTGGTACGTCTGGAAAGCTGAATGTGAAAGTCGGAGGGAGTGCTTTTGGCTCACAAAAGTCGTTAAGAAGTACTGCTACTAATTATACTTTTGAAGGCTCTGCCTCTGGAACAATTGAGGTGAAACTCTCACAATCAAGTGCTAAGATAGCCCTTTATGTTAAAAGCATTACCGTTTACTATTATAATGACTTGGCTATAACAGCTATTTCACTAAACAAAGCATCTACCACTCTTCGTACAGGCACGACAGAGACACTGACGGCTACGGTAACTCCTGAGAATACTACGGATGCTGTGGTATGGAGTTCAAATAACAAGAATGTGGCAATTGTAGAGAATGGCGTGGTGACTGCTGTGGCTGAGGGAACGGCAACCATTACTGCAGCCTCGGCAAGTGATGCGAAGATAAAGGCAGAGTGCGTGGTGACGGTATTGGCTCCCGTTGCTGTGACAGATGTGACTTTGAATAAATCAGCTATGACACTCTTAGTGGGATGGACAGAGATACTGACTGCTACTGTCGCTCCTGAAGATGCTACGAATAAGAATATTGTCTGGAGTTCAAGCAATGCGAGTGTGGCAACGGTAAAGAATGGTGTGGTGACGGCTGTGGCTAAAGGCACAGCGGATATTACGGTTACTACTGTTGATGGTAACCATCAGGCTACATGTAAAGTGAAGGTGAACCCAGCAGCCATCAACCCTGAAGGTGCTGACCTTGGAGGCAAGTACGTCCGCGTCACTGATGCCTCGACATTAAAAGATGGTGATAAGGTGGTGATAGTGTGTGAGGAGGCTGGTAAAATAATGGCAGAGGATAAAGGCAATAATAGAGCAGCTGCTGATGTTACTATCGAAGAGCATACGATAGTTGATTTACCTTCAGCCGCTGAAGTAATAACGTTGGTTAAAGACAATAGCAAAGAATGGCGCTTTAAAGTTAATGAGGGTTATCTTTATGCTGCCAGTAATAGTGAAAATTATCTGAAAACAAAAAGTAGTTCAGATCCCCAGAATAATTCTAATGCAACTATAACTATCGATGCAGAAGGGAATGCTATGATTCAGTTCCAAGGAGATAATACCCATAATACGATAAAGTATAATAGTTCCAATAAGTTATTTTCATGCTACCAGTATGGACAAACAGCTATTCAGCTCTATCGCTACGAACCCGACACCTCTTTCGACATCAGCATTGGAGCTACTGGTTACAGGACTATTGTGACAGCGAAGGATGTGACGGTGCCTGAAGGTGTGGAGGCTTATGTCGTGACGGAGAATAACGACAAAGACGTGAAACTGGCTCAGGTGACAACCCTGATGGTTGGTGTGCCTTACATACTGAAAGGTGCTGAAGGTAGTTATACGCTGACGGTTGCTGACCAGGCAGAACAGCCTGCAACGAACATGTTGGAGATTAGCGACAAAACGACAGGTAATGGTGTTTTCGTACTGGCAAACAAGAGCAAAGGTGTTGGTTTCTATCGTTGGGTCGGTGGTCCGTTGGGTGCAGGACGTGTCTATCTGCCTGCAGTGACAAGTAGTAATGCCATTGAGTATCTTGGCTTCAGCGATGATGCAACGGGCATTCATTCAATTGACAATGGACAATTGACAATTGACAATGTTTATGACCTCTCTGGTCGTCGTGTAGCTCAGCCTTCAAAGGGACTCTACATTATTAATGGTAAGAAAGTAGTATTGAAGTAAGAAAGGAGGATTGAGAAATGAAAAAGACATATTTGCGTCCTGAAGTGGAATGCATCAAAATAGGGTATAACCATATCTTGTGTCTGTCGAAACTGGACAAGTTCTCTTCGCAGTCTCAGGAAGAAGAGGACGACGAAGTGGAGAATGTAGAGGACTTGCTGTAAGTGAGTTGCCCAAAGCCCCCTCCAACCTCCCCCAAGGGGGAGGCTTTTTGTTTCTTGTACTGTCGTTCGGAAATAAAAATGAAAATAATTTGATTTTCATTTTGTATTTCGCTCACTTATTCGTACCTTTGCATCCGCTTATTGATTAGGAGAGGTGCTCGAGTGGTTGAAGAGGCACGCCTGGAAAGCGTGTAACCGGCAAAACTGGTTCGCAGGTTCGAATCCTGTTCTCTCCGCCCACAAACTTTGAAACCTGCTGATTTTCAGCAGGTTTTTGTTTTTCTTAGGAAACTAGTCCCCCCAAGTAGTCCCTCCTCAATAAAGCTAATCTTTTATATTTATTTAGTACTTGAAAGCTTTTCGAATGTCGAAAACCTTGTAAAAATGACATTATTCGCCATTTTCTCCGTCTCATTTCTTATATATATGAGATGTTCAAAACTATCATTACATTGTTGAACGGGGATCGAGAGACCACATCCAACCGTCAGTCCGCTACTGCTGATGTTATCGCCGAAAGCAGCACCATAGAAATCAAGATACCTCAGAAGTTCAAGGCTGACGTAGAAACCCTGATGAACCTGTACCCGTCGGCATTTGAGAACAAACATGGTCTCGTTATGACTTTGAAAGAAGCCGTAGAGATCATACCAAGAGACCGTGTCCGGACAGATTCTTACAAGGCACTACAGGAATGGCTACTTGTCAATATGGGAGTGAAACTGTCTGTGAGGTCGCAGAAGTATCACGGCACAGTCTATAAGAAACTGGAAAAAGGCTTCAAGGACGATCCTCTATTATCATAATAGATAGCACAACGAGCATTACCGGCCATTCTATAGATTGCCATTTTAATCGGCCTGTTAATGCTCACAAAGAGTCGCACCATCCATTACCGGGGTGGTGCGACTCTTTTTTTCGATCATTTCAATTTCTTTAACCACAGATGATAGCAATTTCTCCTGATTTATTGCTACCTTCGTGCCATGAGACAGACATTATTATTCATTTCTGCCCTATTCCTCCTGTCAGGATGTGGCTTAAAGACCGTTATTCCATTGAAAAAAGTCTGTGATAAATTTTGTATATTTTTGGAAAAAATGTAACTTTGTGGCGAAAATTATAAAAATATGACTGACCTGCAAAACAATATTGAAACACGCTCCATGCTGCCCGTGGGAACCGTCCTAAACGGCAAGTACCGCATCGACCGCTACTTGGCTTCGGGTGGTTTCGGTAATACCTACGCAGCCTACAATGTATTTCTCGAAGAGGAAATAGCCGTCAAGGAGTTCTATATCAGAGGCGTAACTCAGCGCGACGGAGACTCCGTCTCTGTCAGTGTGAGCAACGATGAGAACCTCACTCAGTTCATTGACCAGAAGGCTAAGTTCATGAAGGAGGCCCGTCGTCTGCGTCGTCTGAAGAACGACCATATAGTCCGTGTACACGACCTGTTCGAGGAAAACGGAACGGCCTACTACATCATGGACTTCGTCAATGGCGAGTCGCTCTCCTCACGTCTGAAACGTACCGGGCAGCCTATCGGTGAACAGGAGTCGTTGAACATACTCGGTCAGGTGCTCGATGCGTTGGCCGTTGTACACCAGCAAGGCATCTTCCACCTTGACATCAAGCCTGCCAACATCATGGTTGACCATGAGGGCAACGCATTGCTGATAGACTTCGGAGCCAGCAAGCAGGTGAAGCAGGATGGAGGAGCTACCGCTTCTACCGGCCTATGCTATACGCCAGGCTATGCACCCATAGAGCAGATGGCGCAGAACTACAACCAGTTCGGCCCGTGGACTGACATCTACTCGCTTGGCGCTTCGCTTTACTATATGCTGACGCTCCATCCGCTACCTTCTCCTGCCGACCTCTTGGAGAACGAGGCATTGTTGCAGATGAATGCTTCTGTCAGTCCCCGTACCCAGCAGCTCGTCCGCCGCATGATGGCTCCAGTACGTACGCGGCGACCGCAGAGCGTGGCAGAGGTCAAGCGCCTCATGGCCGAAAAGATCGTTGACGAAGCCACTCAACTGGGTACAACGCCTGAACCGCCCTCGGAAATCACCAAGACCATCGCGAAACCGCAGCCCAAGCTAGCACCGCCTAAGCCGCAGCCGAAGCCACAACCCAAGCCGCAGCCAGCTCCAGTCTATACTCCTGAGCCATTGGCGGAACAGTCATCTGGCAGCAGCAAACTGTGGTGGAGTATAGGAGCAGGCGTTGTTGCAGCAGTCGTAGCTGCAATAGTTGTCAGTATCTTGCTTCTGAGGGGTTCTTCAAATGTGAATACTTCTGAAGGAATAGAACAAACTACAACCGGGCAAACTGCGATTCAGAAAGTTACAGACCAGACATATACCTCAACCGTCGTGGGTGGTATGGGCACTTACCTATATACAGGCCCGGTTGATGACGAAGGTCGTCCCAATGGTTCTGGTAAAGCCGTGTTCTCCAATGGAGATAAGTATGAAGGTCCGTTCGAGCATGGTGTGATGTCGGGTACCAATGCCCGCTACGATTTCAAGGTAGGCGACCGCTTCGTTGGTGAGATGAGCAACGACAATTTCTTCAAAGGTACATATACCATGTCCGACGGCAAGTACTTCACTGGTTCCTTCAGTAAGGGTAATCCAGAGCACGGCACTTGGTACGACAAGAACGGTAAGAAGCTGACTGAAATATAAAAACTGGAAATATTATGAAACTACTGATTAGAATTTTACTTGCAGCATTCGTGCTTGCTGTGCTGCCAACAACAGAAGTGATGGCACAGGCCAATCGCATAACAGGACCGACGGGTAGCACGCCTAAACCGCCAAAGAAGAAACCACCGAAGAAGAAGTGGAAATATCAAGGCGCTAAAAACGAGGGATTGATTTCAGTTCAGGACGCTAATGGCAAGTATGGCTTCATTGACGAGACAGGCAAGTTGGTTATTCCCTGCCAGTGGAAAAATGCAGGTTATTTCCAAAATGGTCTGGCAAATGTCCAGGACGCTAATGGCAAGTATGGTTTCATTGACAAGACAGGCAAGGTGGTTATTCCTTGCCAATGGGAAAGGGCTTGGGTTTTCAGTGAGGGCTATGCCCTTGTTGGCGATGCTAATGGTAAATATGGTTTCATTGATAAGAGTGGTAAGATTGTTATTCCTTGCCAATGGAATAGGGCAGATTCTTTCTATGAGGGCCTAGCTTGGGTTGCGGATTCCAACTGGAAGTATGGCTATATTGACAAGACGGGAAAAGTGGTCATTCCCTGCCAGTGGAAAGATGCAGGGTGGTTCTTCGGGGGCTCGGCTTTTGTCATTGACGACAACGGAAAAAGGCATATGATCGACAAGACGGGCAAGATAATTGAATAATTACAGAAATGTTTCCCCTTTAGCTGGATTTGCAATCCGACCGAACGAGAAATCCAGAGCACGGCACTTGGTACGACAAGAATGGTAAGAAGTTGACTGAAATATAAAAACTGGAATTAATATGAAACTACTGATTAGATTTTTGCTTGCAACATTCGTGCTTGCTGTGCTTCCAACAACTGGCGTGTTGGCACAGGCCAACCGCATAGCGCCACCGAAACGGACAAGAACTATTAGGGAGTCTCCCATAAGTAGGTGGCAAGCCATTTGGAATTTCAGCGAAGGTTTGGCAGGTGTTAGGGATAGAAATGATAAGTGTGGATTTATTGATAAGACAGGGAAATTAGTTATTCCCTGCAAGTGGAAGAATGTAAAAGATTTCCATGAAGGCTTGGCTAGAGTTGGGGATGAAAATTGGAAATATGGTTTTATTGATAAGACTGGGAATTTGATTGTTCCCTGCAAGTGGAATGAGATAGAAGATTTCCACGAAGGCTTGGCAAGAGTTAAGGATGAAAATCGGAAATATGGTTTTATTGATAAAACAGGTAATATGATTACTCCCTGCAAGTGGAAATATGCGTGGGAATTCCATGAAGGCTTGGCTATAGTTGAGGATGATTTCAGGGATTATGGCGTAATTGATAAAGCTGGGAATTTGGTTGTTCCTTGCAAGTGGAAACATGCAGAAAGCTTCTACGAAGGCTTGGCTAGAGTTAGAGATGAAAAATTGAAATATGGTTTTATTGATAAGACAGGAAAAATAGTTATTCCTTGCAAGTGGGAACATACAGAAAGTTTCCACGAAGGCTTGGCAAGAGTTAAGGATGAAAATGGGAAGTATGGTTTTATTGATAAGACTGGGAAAATAGTTATTCCCTGCAAGTGGAAAATGATAGGAGATTTCCACGAAGGTATGGCTGTTGTTGACGATGAAAATGGGAAATATGGATTTATAGATAAGACTGGGACATTGGTTGTTACCTGCAAGTGGAAAGATGTGTTAAAATTTCAGGAAGGTTTGGCTATCGTTAAGGATGAAAATGGGAAGTATGGTTTTATTGATAAAACGGGTAATATGATTACTCCCTGCAAGTGGAAAAATGTGTATAAATTCCACGAAGGTTTGGCTGTAGTTGAGGATGAAAATGGGAAATATGGATTTATAGATAAGACTGGGAATTTGGTTATACCCTGCAAGTGGGAATATGCACAAAGTTTCCACGAAGGTTTAGCAGTTGTTTTTTTGAGCGATGCCGTAAAAAGAAGTAATTATTTTGTAATAGATAAGACAGGTAAAGTCGTTATTAAATGATATCCTGTTCAGATAGAATGATAATTCAAATCCAGAAAACATAAATGCCAATGAAGTATATTTGTAAATTACATGTCCTTGCAGGAATTGTAGGAATGATGTTGGTTTTACCATTAGTGATGAAAGCACAGAGTAACTGGGCTTTTAAAGGTAGTAGCTCTGAAGGACTGATTGTTGTTCAAGACAACAATGGCAAGTATGGCTTCGTTGATGAGGATGACAATGTGGTAATACCTTGCCAGTGGAATGATGCAATGTTTTTCTCTGAGGGGTTTGCCCCAGTTCGAGACGATAACTTTAAATGGGGATTTATCGATAAGAATGGCAAACTTGTTTTTCCATGTCAATGGAATTATGTCAGTGTGTTCAAAGATGGATTAGCCCCTGTTATGAACGACAACGACATGTGGGGCTACGTTGACAACACTGGGCAATTAGTTATTGAATATAAATGGACAGAAGCATCAATCTTTATTGAAGACAGAGCTTCTGTCAAGGATGGTACAGGGATGTATGGATTCATTGACAAAAAGGGAGTGCTGGTAATTCCTTGTCAATGGAACGCAGTATGGCATTTCTCAGAAGGTCTTGCTCATGTCAAAGATGAAAATGGTAAGTATGGCTACATTGATACGATGGGAAATGTAGTGATTCCTTGCAAGTGGAAAGATGCATGGTATTTCTACGAAGGTCTAGCTTCAGTCATGGATGATAATGACGAATGGCACAAAATAGACAAGACAGGCATGGTGGTAGAATAACTTCCCGTCCTGTCGGATTGCAAATTGCAAATCTGACAAAATGAGAAGCTGACTGAAATATAATAAACTGGAAATAATATGAAACTACTGATTAGATTTTTACTTGCAGCATTAGTGCTTGCTGTGTTTCCAACAACTGACGTGTTGGCACAGGCCAACCGTATAACAGGACCGCAGGGTAGCACCTCCACGCCGCCAAAGAAGAAACCGCCGAAGAAGAAGCCGACGCAGACAACGACTCCATCGAAACCGACACAACCGACGCGCAGTCGTGACCAGATTATTGCTGAACAGATAGACAATATGGTTTATGTCGAGGGCGGCACTTTCCAGATGGGAAGTAACGATAGTTATGCAGATATTGATGAGAAGCCTGTTCATCAGGTAACATTGTCATCCTATAGCATCTCCAGGTATGAGGTGACGCAGGAGCTGTGGCAAGCTGTGATGGGCAATAACCCGTCAGATATCAAAGGGCCGAAGCGTCCTGTGGAGCAAGTTAGTTGGAATGACTGCCAGGATTTCATTCAAAGGCTGAACTCGTTGACAGGTCGCAACTTCCGTTTGCCTACAGAGGCAGAGTGGGAGTATGCCGCTCGTGGCGGCCAGAACAGCCAGCGCTATAAATACAGCGGCAGCAATTCTCTTGGCGATGTGGCATGGTGTGGCGACAACAGCGGCTACCATACGCATGATGTTGGAATAAAGCGTGCAAACGAGTTGGGATTGTATGACATGACGGGTAACGTAGAGGAGTGGTGTCAGGACTGGATAGGTAATTATAATTCTTCAGCGCAGACCAATCCCCAAGGTCCCTCGTCTGGCTCCCTTCGTGTGCACCGTGGGGGCGGCTGGCGTAGCCTCGCCTGCCGGGTGTCGCTTCGGAGCTACGACGACCCGTCCTTTTGGTGCTGCGACCTCGGCCTGCGTCTTGCCGAGTGAGCTCAAAAAGAAAAAGGAAACAAAGTACGAATCATGGCAAACGGCAAAAGGGCTGAGGCCTCAAGCCCAGCCCAAAGTCGAAATATAAAAAAACTGGAAATAATATGAAACTACTGATTAGATTTTTACTTGCAGCATTCGTGCTTGCTGTGCTGCCAACAACAGATGTGTTGGCACAGGCCAATCGTATAACAGGACCGACTGGCAGCACTTCCACGCCGCCAAAGAAGAAACCGCCGAAAAAGAAGCCAACGCAGCCAACGACTCCTGCTGTCAACACTTCACCACGTGCAGATGAAGTTATAACCGTGAAGGACGTGTCGTTCAAGATGCTTCGTGTGGAGGGGGGAACATTCACCATAGGGGCCACTTCCGAGCAGGGTTCGGATGCACAGGAGAACGAGAAGCCTGCCCATCAGGTGACGCTGAGCACGTTTTCTTTGGCGAGACAGAGGTGACGCAGGAGTTGTGGCAGACAGTGATGGGTAACAACCCCTCAAGTTTCAAAGGCCCGAAGCGTCCTGTTGAGTCCGTCAGTTAGAATGAATGCCAGAATTTCATCAATAGACTGAACTCCATGACAGGACGCCATTTTCGTTTACCTACCGAGGCCGAATGGGAGTATGCAGCACGTGGAGGCAAAAAGAGCAATGGCTATAAATATAGTGGCAGTAGCTCTATAGGAGATATTGCATGGTATGACGATAATAGCGGCAACCAGACGCATGATGTCGGAATGAAACATGCCAATGAGTTGGGCTTATACGACATGACGGGTAATGTATGGGAATGGTGTTAGGACTGGTACGGAAAATACAGCTACACTTCGAGAAAGCCGAATCAATCTCATCCTTAAAATCAGCAATACGCTCATTGATTTCAGAAGCCGCAAACGACATATTGCGGACTGTATGGATAGTTCCGCGTTTGGCTTTATGACTGTCCTCGTCCCATTTGCCCGGGTCTGCATATACACCAGTGATGAAAGAAACTTCACACTGTTTGGAGTTCCATCGGACTTTGATGGCCACCTGTCCATTGGTCTTAATGAATGGACGAACTGAATACTTAATCTTTATCATGTCTTCTTCTTCTTCTTCTTCTATGTTTTGTCATCTTATAGAGTGTACTTAGTACACTCTTGTTTTTGAACGCTCCTCTTTTATGAGCTTTCGTTCTGCAAATTTACATAGAAGAAAGGAATTGTGCAAGTAGTCGCCCCCTTTGCATGGATTACTATATTCTATTGTAGTCCACAATACTACGGTGAACGTGTGCAACCGCCTGATTGCCAGATTACTATATGCTTTCTGGGCGTATTATGCTCTGATAGGCAACCTCCTGTTCTCTCCGCAGAAAGAAACGTATTTGGACGTTTCTTTTTTTTGACCACTAATCTCACGAATCTTACGAAAAAAGATGGAGAATATTTGGAAGTGTAGTTAAAAATAGTTACCTTTGCGTCGATGAATAAGAAAGAAAAGCTTATCAAGCGGTTTCGGACGCTACCCAAAGACTTTACTTTTGAGGAGGCAGAGGCATTGTTCGGTAGTTGTGGTTTTTCCTTGGAAAACAAGGGTGCTACGTCCGGGTCACGTGTTAAGTTCTATAATGAGAAGGATCATAATTCGTATATCATGCATAAGCCCCATCCGAGTAATATCATCAAGGGCTACATGATGCGAGATATCTTGAACTTTCTGATGAAAAATGACTATATAGAATAAGATAATTACGACTATGGGATATCTGAAGTATAAGGGCTACACTGGTAGCGTAGAGTACAGCGAGGAAGACAAATGCCTGTTCGGTAAGGTACAGGGCATGATGAGAGATGGCATCACCTATGAGGGTCAGACTGTTGAGGAACTGACAAAAGACTTCGAGGGAGCCGTTGATGACTATCTCCAGATGTGCAAAGAGAAAGGTGTTGAACCAAGGAAACCCTATACCGGTGTGCTGAATGTCAGACTGAGTCCTGAGATTCACAGTGGTGTCGCGATGGCTGCCAGCAAGGAGGGTATCACCATCAATGCCTTCATTAGGAATGCCGTTGCTCGTGCGTTAGGCATGACACTCTGACCACGAATTTCGTAAATCTGCCGTTGATTATCTAAGACGTCCCACTTGTCTGCATCGTTGAGATACCCCCAACGTCCATACAAGATATTTATTGTAAAACTACGTTAATTCTTCTAAATCACCCTTGTTTGTCATTATTATTATGTATATTTGCCAAATAATGGTGCCTATGCGAATTATGCCGGCATGAACCAGTAACTAAAAACCCAAAAGAAATGAGAAAGAACCTGCAAACCATCTTGATGCTCATGCTGCTGATGATGACAGGAGCACGAGCCAGTGCCGATAACTACAAAGGCACCATGGAGCGCCACGGCGTGAAAATGGAATACGAATTCGGTGGCGGAACGGTCACTAAGAAAGACAAACCCATTATTGCCGGCGACGCACCCCGTACCGCCATGGCTGTCATGATTGACGGTGAGGTTAAGCCAGGGGCTACCCTCACGGCTTCGTGCAGGAAACTGTCAGGGATAGAGATGGACTTCAAGGAGATGACAGTGTCGGGCACCATCAAGACAAAGAACGGTACCATACGGGAAGCTCCTAAGAACGAGGACAATAACAAGGCTCATGTGTCGTTCTCTGTGCCAAGCGATGCCGCTGAGGTGGACCTCATCATGCGTTACCGCTGTTGGCGAACCACGCTGGAGTGTCATGTCAAGTGGGTAGTAACCAGCAACACATCGGCAACGCCTGTCAGGCCCACCGAGCCGGAAGCCACTACTACCGGCAACGGCTATAAGGGTACCATCACCCGACAGGGCATGACATTGGAATACAGCATCAAGGGTGTCACGATGATTAAGAAGGAGAAACCCGTATATCAGGGCAACAACCCCAGGGAAGGCAACTACTTCCAAAGTTACTGGGTGGCTGTGCAGTCGGGCAAGAAGATCTCCGTCAGCTGCAAGAAGCTGAAGGGTAAAAAGGAACCTATCATCAAGATAGACTTTAATTACTATGACACTCCCTCTATGATAGCAGGCGAAATCATCAATACCAACACTGCACGACGCTATACGGAAAGAACGGAAAGCAGTACCGTGCAGAAAAAGAAGTTCGGCGAGGCTGTCATCTCCTACTTAGGCGATACAGGCGACTGGATAACGGTGACGTACAACCTGAATATTGACGGCAGTATGGACTCATCGCTCGGTGATTCGCCAGCGCCTACTACACCACAAAGCACCAACACGGGCAACATGAAGTGGAACGACATCTCGCCTGACGAGAACTGTCCCGTGTGTAAGGAAGCCTACAGCCATTACGAGGTGCTGCGCGTCAGTGGTGAAGCAGGACAGCGATGCAAGGACAGACAGGGAAACTTCGCTACGGTTTCTCTCATTGACCCCGTGTATTATTATGACTACATTGCCACCAAGTCTGACGGTGAGGTGACACTCTTCTATGGCGACAAGCAGAACACCATCACCATCAAGCCAAACTCGACGGTCATGTGTGCACCCTTAACCAACGGTAACGACCGCTGGTATGTATATAAGGGAGCCATCGTAGGACAGCAGCTGAAACATTCAGGCAAGGTGAAACCTACGTTGCAGCTGACTAACTGCACTGCCTACCCGAAAGGTACGGTCTATGTAGCAGAAGACGATGGCAAGACATCGCGTGTCTATCTGCTTTCAGGTTCTATGGAGGTGACCAGCAAGAAGGGAGGCAAGAAGGTGACGCTAAAGCCTGGACAAGCCTCTACTGTGAGCAGCAACGGTCAGCAGAAGGTTCAGCAGTTTGACGTGCAGAAACTGGCGAAGAAGTATGGCATTGGCATAACGGGTACGGGCAATACGGGGTTGGTAGTCACCGACGATAA
>Ga0247608_10006205_pt1 | contig 12660 bp, 12 predicted proteins | sample 176DNAGHGlowgp2_FD_193490 | JGI IMG/M metagenome (GOLD analysis project Ga0247608, IMG submission 193490) | Sheep rumen microbial communities from Palmerston North, Manawatu-Wanganui, New Zealand - 1766 DNA GHGlow gp2 | ecosystem: Host-associated > Mammals > Digestive system > Stomach > Rumen ... | reverse complement strand
TGATGGTGGCCAACGCTACCGGTTGCTCATCCATCTATGGCGGTTCCGCTCCTGCAACGCCTTATTGCAAGAACTATCGTAGTGGCAAGGGTGTGGCATGGGCCAACTCCCTGTTTGAGGACAACGCCGAGTACGGTCTCGGTATGGCCACGGGTGCTCGCAAGATCCGCGAAGGCCTCCGCAAGAAGGCTGAAGAGCTGGTCAACACCACCGTGTTCGACTGGATGAAGGAAGCCACGCAGAAGTGGTTAGACACATACAACGACACGGTTGCCAACCGTAAGGCTACCGACGAATTCGTTGCCGCCCTCGAAAAGGCCATCATGCCTATCGATCCCTGCATCGACTTCTGGAACGGACAAGGCAAGGAACTCTACGGCGCCGAAGTGGCCGCCCAGAAGCTGCAAGAAGCCAAGGACGCCAAGGCTGCCGGTAGCAAGATTTGCCCCTGCCACGGTTGCGAACTCGAGAGTGAGCTGCTCGCCCAGAAGGACTTCCTGGCCAAGCGTAGCCAGTGGATCTTCGGTGGCGACGGTTGGGCCTACGACATCGGTTTCGGCGGCCTCGACCATGTGTTGGCCAGCGGCGAAGACGTCAACGTCCTCGTCCTCGACACCGAGGTTTACTCCAACACGGGCGGTCAGTCGTCGAAGGCTACGCCTGCCGGTGCTGTGGCCAAGTTTGCCGCCTCTGGTAAGAAGGTTCGCAAGAAAGACCTCGGCATGATTGCCAAGAGCTACGGCTACGTCTATGTGGCTCAGGTGGCCATGGGTGCTTCGCAAGCCCAGTATTTCAAGGCCATCAAGGAAGCTGAGGCTTATCCGGGCCCGTCGTTGGTGATTTGCTATGCACCTTGCATTAACCACGGCATCAAGGTCGGTATGGGTCGCAGCCAGCACGAGGAACAGAAGGCCGTCGAGTGCGGTTACTGGCACCTCTGGCGCTTCAACCCTGCCGAGGAAGACGCCGGCCAGAACGGCTTCCACCTCGACTCGAAGGAGCCCGACTGGAACAAGTTCCAAGACTTCATCATGGGCGAGGTCCGTTACAACAGCCTGTTGAAGACCTTCCCCGAGGAGGCCAAGGAACTCTTCGCCAAGACCCAACAGTTCGCACAGCTGCGTTATGAAGGGTATAAGAAACTGAGCGAAGGGAAATAAGAATTCTCTGAAACGATTGTAGAGACGTAGCGCGCTACGTCTCTACTGCAAATAACAGCGCATCCGTGGGGTGCGCTGTTTTTTTGTGATAATGTTCGGTTGCTATGATTTGCGGCGGTTGCCCCAATGGGACAGCCCTACAAGCCCGTGGGTGTCGTCCCCGCGCAGGGCTGTAGGGCTGTCGTATCACGGCAGCCGCAAAAACGTATCACGGCAGCCGCAAAATGTACCCTGGCAGTCGCAAAAACGTACCCCAGAAAATGAGAAACAAAAAAAGAGGATGATTCTTCATCCTCTTTTTTCATCTGTTTTTATGATTGTCTCTTTATTCGGCCGGCGTCTCAGCAGGAGCATCTGCAGGAGCATCTGCAGGAGCCTCGGTGGGCATGGCGGCGGCAGGGGCCTCAGTCGAAGGAAGGGCAGGAATCATGTTCTCAATCTCACTTCTAGGCGTGCCTTCTTTGGAGGCCTTGGGCAGGGTGATGCTCGAAATGAGGCACAACACCACCAAGATGCCACCCAATGTCCATGTGGCCTTTTCGAGGAAATCGGTCGTCTGACGAACGCCCATCATCTGGTTGGCACCGCCGAAATTGGATACCAAACCACCACCTTTTGAATTCTGAACCAGAACGATCAATCCTAATAACACACTGACAATCAGGATTAAAATTACTACTACTGTGTACATTTTTAATTATTTAATTGTTCAACTTTCTTTGCTTTCTTGTAAGCGTTCAATTTGGGCTGCAAAATAACGACTTTTTTTTGGATATTTCAAGCCTAATTTTTCATAAATTGATATTGCCTTCTCAAAATACCCCTGTTTTTCGTAGATTTTGGCCAATGTCTCGCTGACGATGTTCTCCTGGTCGATGATGCTGTTTTGGGCCACAGAGATGGGGTTGTAGAACTCTGCCTTGGGACGTGAGATGCTCGGATTTTCTAGTATGAATTTGTCTATCAGTTCTTTACGCGACATTTTCTTGGGCTTCTCTGGCTCGCTTTCTTTGCGTTGCTTCTCGGCCTCTAGTTCTTTCAACCGGTGGGCGATGATGGCTTTCAACTCGTCGAGCGACTTGCGCTTTTCTTCCAACAGGGCCATCTCTGCCGAAAGTTCCTCATGGGTGCCGCTGAGGTCGATCTCGGGGATGATGAACACTTTTTCGCGGATGATGCCGCTGTTTTGCTCTTCTTGCGTGTCGATGGACTCGATGGTGGAGAAGACATTGTCGGTGGGTGCAGGCTCGGCAGGCGGCATTTCATCGGGCAAAGCGGGGAGCTCGGGCTCGCTCTCGAAGCGATGGCGTGCGATGAGGGTGAACAGCCTCAGTTTGTCGCGATTGGGCATGATGGCCGCGGTGCGCTTCAGCTGACCTTCATAACGGTCGTCGCCAGCGTTCTGGTAGGCCACGGCCAGAAGGGCCTGAGCGATGGCGAAATAGGGATAGTCAGCCGCCAGCTGCTCCACCGCTTTCACGGTGTCGCCTTTCAGCAGCTCGGGCCTTTTCATGTATCCTATCAGTTGCTTGCTGTCCATAACTACCAGTTTACCAAGGCTTTATTAAATATATCTTCCACCAATTGTTCTATGATGGTTGTCGTGAGTGATTCTTGCACCGCGTTCAGGTCTTGGTCGCTGGGGTAGTCCTCGTAGCGCGAGAAGGTCTGTTCGAAGTCTTTTGTGTCGTCGATGCGGTTGCTGAAACGCACTTTTACCGTGATGGTGAGGCGGTTCATGGCTGCGGTCTGCCCCGAGGTGATGGCCACGGGCATGGTGGTGTAATTGGTGATTTCGCCTTCAAAAGCAAGGTCGCCGCCTGTCTCCACCATATCCAACGTGGTTTGGTTGGTCATCGCATCGCGCAAGGCGTTGGTGAAGTTGTTGCTTAGCAATGGGTTGACGAGTTGGGCATGGTTGGGGAAGTAGTCCACCGAGACGGTCTTGGCTTCGGCAGGTATCGACGCGCCCGAGAAGGAATAGATGCCACAGCCTTGGCATATCCACGCCAAAGCCAACATCATCACCGTTATTTTTGCCCAATGCTTCATAGCTCGATGCCGTATTCGTTGATTTTCCTATATAAGGTACGCTCGCTGATGCCCAGTGCTTTAGCGGCGTCTTTGCGTTTGCCGCGATGCGTCTCCAATGCTTTGATGATCATCTCTTTTTCATGGTGCTCAAGCGAAAGGCTTTCGGTCGCAGTGCCTGCCGAAGCGCCATAGTGTGTTTCCTCGGCGGGGACGAACTCGGCAAACTCCTGTTCGGCTTCTTCGGGATCGTTCTGGCTCACGCGGGTCACCACGGTGTCGCCGATTTGGGTGACGGGGTTGGATTGCACGTAGCTCTGCTCCATCGGTCGGTTGCCACTCATGTTGTTGACCTGGGCGCGCAGCTCGGCGATGTCTTTCTTCATGTCGAAGAGCACACGGTAGAGCAGGTCGCGCTCCGACATGCCGTCGGGTGTGTCATCGCGGGGCAGGAGCATGGGCAGGGCGCTTTGCGCGCGGTTGGGCAGGTATTTGGCCAAGGTCTCCGCCGTGATGTTGCGCTCGGTCTCCATGATGGAGATTTGCTCGGTGACGTTCTTCAGCTGGCGCACGTTGCCGTCCCATCGGTAGTTTTCGAGCATCTTCACGGCATCGGGCGTCAGGGTTATGGTAGGGATATGGTTGCGATCGGCGAAGTCGGCGGCGAATTTGCGGAACAGCAACGGGATGTCGGCCTTCCGTTCGCGCAAGGCAGGGATGTGGATCGGGATGGTGTTCAGACGATAGTACAAATCCTCGCGGAAACGGCCTCGCTCAATGGCCAAGGGCAGGTCGACGTTGGTGGCGGCCACGATCCTAACGTCGGTCTTCATCACCTTGTTGCCGCCTACGCGGATGAACTCGCCGTTTTCGAGCACGCGCAAAAGCCTGGCTTGGGTGGAAAGGGGCAACTCGCCGACTTCGTCCAAGAACAAGGTGCCTTTGTCGGCAATCTCGAAGTAGCCCTTGCGCTCGTTGACGGCGCCCGTGAACGAGCCTTTCTCGTGGCCAAACAGCTCAGAGTCAATGGTTCCCTCGGGGATGGCGCCGCAGTTGACGGCGAAATACTGGCCGTGCTTGCGCGCGCTGTTTTGGTGGATGATCTTCGGAAACACGTCCTTGCCCGTGCCGCTCTCGCCCGTGATGAGCACGGTGAGGTCGGTGGCGGCCACTTGCGCGGCGATGCCGATGGCACGGTCCAACTCAGGGTCGGTGCCGATGATGCCGAAGGTTCGTTTTATTGATTGTACGTCCATGTCTTTCTTCAAGGTCGGGCCCTTCGACAGGCTCAGGGACCCTTGGCGGTCGTTGAGCTTGTCGAAACGCCGCGATTCGTTTATCTCAAAACAGCATTAAGTTCTTTCTCCATAGCTCCCTGAATCTTCCCCATCGTCTTCTCAATCACCTTGTCGGTGAGGGTGGTGGTGGGCGACATCAGCACGAAACTCATGGCGTATTGTTTCTTGCCTGCCGGAATCTTCTCGCCTTCGTACACGTCGAAGAGGCTCATCGATTGCAGGAGCTTGTTCTCAGCGGCCAGGGCCACTTTCTTGACCTCGGCGAAGGTGACGTTCTTGTCGAAAATCATGGCCAGGTCGCGGCGCACGGCGGGGAACTTCGACAGCGGCTCGAAGTGAACTTCCTTGGCCTTGGCCAGGCATTGCATCATCAGCGTCCAGTTGAAGGTGGCATAGTAGACGTCTTTCTTCAGGTCGAAGTGCTTCAAGGTCTTCTTGCTGAGTTTGCCAAGGGTGACAATCTCTTGTCCGTCAACGCAATAGGTGGTCGCATAGTCGAAATGGGGCTGGTCGCATTCCTTGGCTTCGAGCTTGTTGAAGTCGAACTTGAAGTGGTTCAAGACACCCATGACGTATTCCTTCAGGTCGAAGTAGTCGACGGGCTTGTTTTGGTTGCTCCACAACTCGGCTTGCTTGTTGCCGGTGAGGAAGAGGTCGAGGCAGGTGTGCTCGCTGTAGGGCTTGAGGGGCTGCGTTTCGTCGCCGACTTGCGTTGCGTCGAAGAAGTAGACGTTGCCGAACTCGAAGAACTTCATGTCGCCGACCTTGCGGTTTTGGTTGAAGGCGATGCTCTCCAAGCCACCCCACATTAGGGTTTGGCGCATCACGTTGAGGTCGCTGCTCAAAGGATTCAGAATCTTGACGTTACGCTCGGGCGCAAAGGCGGGGAAGGCCTCGCTGTAGGCAGCCTTGGTGAGCGAGTTGTTCATGATCTCGTAGAAACCGTTGGCCACCAGCATGTCGCTGATCTTCTGCTGCATCTTGTCGGCATCGGGCTTCGCGGCGCGGCTGATGGAGGCATGGATGCGGCTCGGGATCTCGATGTTGTCGTAGCCATAGATGCGCAGGATTTCTTCCACCACGTCGGCGGGACGCGTCACGTCGACCTTGCTGGTGTGAATGTCCACAACAACGTGCTCGTCGTTTTGTTCAACGACTTGGCATTCAAGGCTTTTCAGTATGTTGACGGCTTGGACCGGGTCGATGACCTTGCCAGCCACTTTGTTCAGGTAGTCGAATTTCAAATCGACGCGGGCAGGGGTGAAGTCGCCGTGCTGCACGTCCTTGATTTCGGAAGAAATTGTTCCACCGGCCAACTCCTTTATTAATAAGGCCGCGCGTTTCAGGGCGAAGAGGGTGATGTTGGGGTCGGCGCCGCGCTCGTAGCGGAACGAGGCGTCGGTTTGCAGGCCGTGGTATTTGGCCGTCTTGCGGATGCTGGTGGGGTTGAAGTAGGCGCTTTCGAGGAAGACGTTGGTCGTTTCCATCGTCACGCCCGATTTCTGTCCGCCAAACACGCCCGCGATGCACATGGGCTCTTCGGCGTTGCAAATCATTAGGTTGCGGCTGTTGAGCTTGCGCTCTACACCGTCCAAGGTGACGAAAGGCGTGCCTTCGGGCAGGCATTTCACCACGACCTTCTTGCCCGTGATCTTGTCGGCATCGAAGGCATGGAGCGGTTGGCCCACTTCCATCAGCACGTAGTTGGTGATGTCGACGATGTTGTTGATGCTGCGGAGGTCGACGGCGGCAAGGCGGTTCTTGAGCCAGGCCGGCGATTCGCCCACTTTCACGCCGCTGATGGTCACGCCCGAATAGCGTGGGCAGGCTTGGGTGTCTTCCACCACGACGTCAATGTCGTTGTCGTGGTTTTCCACCTTGAAGTCGTCGACCGAGGGGCGGATGAGGTGGTATTTCGTGGTGTTCTCGCGCTGGTTGAGGGCGGCCACCAGGTCGCGGGCCGAGCCGATGTGCGAAGTGGCGTCGCTGCGGTTGGCGGTGAGGCCGATTTCAAAGGTATAATCCTCTTCCACAGGGAAATAGAAGGAGGCGGGCTTACCCACTTCATAGTCGTCGGGCAGCACCATGATGCCGTCGTGCGAGGTGCCAAGTTGCAGCTCGTCCTCGGCGCAAATCATGCCTTCCGAGACTTCGCCACGGATCTTGCCTTTCTTGATGGTGATGTGTTCGTCGCCAATCCAGAGCTCGGTGCCGATGGTGGCCACGAGCACCTTCTGTCCTGCCGCCACGTTGGGTGCGCCGCACACGATGTGGAGCGGTTCCTCGCCACCCACGTCGACGGTGGTGATGTGGAGGTGGTCGGAGTTGGGGTGGTCGATGCAGGTGAGCACCTTGCCGACGACCACGCCTTTCAGGGCGCCTTTCACCGACTCAAAACGTTCGAGGTCTTCCACTTCGAGGCCCGTGGAGGTGAGCAGTTCGCCGACTTTCTCGGCCGGATATTCGCAGTTGACGTATTGTTTCAACCAGTTGTAGGAGATTTTCATATTCGTTCGGATTTTATCGAGCCGCAAAGATACGAAAAACTGACAAAATGGCACGAAGATTTCTTCTTCAAAAATTGCGAAACCTCAAAAAAGTGTGTTTTTTGTGTTGCAATAACCTCAAAAACGTGTAATTTTGCACCGAAATTAAAGTCAAAAACGTGAAAAATAGGCTGTTTGTTAACCTCAAAAACGTGAAATTACTATTATGAAACGAAAGATATACAACAAGTTACTTGAATGGAAGGAAGTGAGCAAAGGAACGAGTGCATTGATGGTGGAAGGAGCGCGGCGTATAGGTAAGAGTTTTATTGTTGAGGAATTTGCCCGAAATGAGTATGACGATTACTTGCTCATTAATTTTCGTCTTGCGCCAAGGGAGGTAAAAGAGTGGTTTGACTTGTATTTGGAAGACCTCGACAAATTGCTGTTGAATATCCAATTGCATTACAACAAGCAGCTGAAGCCCCGTCGGTCGGTCATCATTTTCGATGAGGTGCAGGATTGCCCTCGCGCTCGAGAAGCCATCAAGTTCCTTGTGGCCGATGGACGGTTTGATTATATGGAGACGGGTTCGCTGATTAGCATCAAAAAGAACGTGAAAGACATTGTAATACCATCGGAAGAAGAAACGGTAGACATGTTCCCGATGGATTTTGAGGAGTTCTTGTGGGCCATGGGAAACGAGACCTTGATGCCTTATATTGAGGATTGCTATGCGAAACGCCAGCCGCTTGGTCAGGCGTTGCATCGGAAGGCGATGGATTTGTTTCGGCTTTACATGGTGGTCGGGGGGATGCCTCAAGCCGTGTTGAGATACATCGAGACTCAGGACTTTCGTAAGGTAGAAGCCGTCAAAAGGCAAATCTTGACGCTCTATCGGAATGATATTCACAAATATGCCGATAACGCCGAAAACAAGGTGACAGCCATTTTCGACGAGATTCCCGGACAGTTGCAAAAGCACGAAAAAAAGTTTCGGCTTTCGGCTCTTGGTACGGACGCCCGTATGCGCGATTACGACGATGCGTTTTTCTGGCTCAGCGACGCTCGCATCGTCAATTGCTGCTACAACGCAACCGAACCGAGCCTTGGCTTGCGCCTGAACGAGAGCCGAACCACGCTGAAATGCTATATGGGCGACACGGGGCTGCTTGTCAGCCATGCTTTCAATGAAAGGGGACAAGTGCCAGTTGAAATCTACCAGAAGATGATGCTGGGCAAGTTGGAAACCAACGAAGGGATGTTGGTGGAAAACGTTGTGGCGCAAATGCTTGTTGCGGCAGGGCACAAGTTGTTTTTCTACAGCAAGTCGAACAACAAAGATGCCGAGGATCGCATGGAGATTGACTTTTTGGTACGGAAATCGAAGATTACCAATCGCCACAACATTTCGCCTATAGAAGTGAAAAGCGGTGACAGATATTCGCTTACCTCGTTGGAGAAGTGCATCAGGAAATACGGACCTTATCTCTCCACGGCGTTTGTCGTGCATGACGGCGACGTGAAAGTGGAAAGCGACATTGTCTACTTGCCGCTCTATATGGTTTCTTTGTTGTAGGCCACACAAGGTACATTGATTCATTGGTAAAACAAACGTTCTTACTATGATATTTTGCGATACTTGCTCCGTAACCCTGTTTTTTTATGAGTTACGGATAGGGTATCACGATCTTTCCGGAGATGTATTTCTGATAAGTTTGGTGTGATTTGGAAAAAAATTCAAAAATTTCATCAAAAATATATTGTAATTCGATAATTATTTGTAATTTTGCAGCGTTTAACACTAAATACTACAAACTATGAAAGACAAAACCATGAAAAACATCCGCATTTGCTGCTATGTGGCATTGCTCTTTTGCGCACTTTGGGTCGCGATAATGGTGAATTACTTGATCGCGGACATCTTGGGCTATGGTCCTTGGCCAAAGCCCGTCGACTGGTCGCAAAACACGATGATGAAAGCGGCAATGTTGGCCTGTTGTGTTCTTGGGTCGTTTGCTATGATTGCGATGAGCGTTACGGCGGTGGTCAACGTCCTGAAAGGCATACGCGAGAACACTGTTTTCCCAAAAAACAATGTGAAACTGTTGTTTTGGATGGCTCTGGCTGACTTCGTTTATATGCTTGGATTCAACAATTTGGGCGTTTTGTGGCATGACGACGTGATTTTCCAGCTCCAGCACACCAACTTCGTCACTCCCTTCTTCCTGCTCTTCTTCGCCTTCATGTACAAAGTGGCCGCCGATGCGGTGGAGGAAAACAACTTAACCATCTGATTATGTCACAAAACTTGCAAAACCTACAAAACCTTTTTTGGGTTGTGGGAAGTCTGTCAACCGGCGGGCTTCTGGCGGCGCACGGTTGTGCAGCCGCCACACTGTCTCGTGGAGTTTTGCCTTGTTTTGAAGGTTTTGTGATAAAAAAGAAGAAATTATGATTATCATGAACTTAGACGTAATGCTCGCCAAGCGCAAGATGCGCTCCAACGAATTGGCCGAGCGCATCGGCCTCACCCAAGCCAACCTCTCCATCCTCAAGACGGGCAAGGCCAAGGCCATCCGCCTCAGCACCTTAGACGCCATCTGCCGCGAGCTGCAATGCACGCCGGGGGATATTCTGGAATATCGCGAGGATGAAAACAAACACAGTGCGCCATGAAAAAACTACACTTTGTTGCCGTAACAATTGTTATGCTCTGCTTAGGTAGTTGCAACACCCTCGCGCCCCTTCTCTTCGGCCTCCAGGAAATCAACGGCTACGACGCGGAGCAGTGCGAGAAATTCTATCGCAAGCTGCCTAAGGATTTTGCCTTCACGCCCTTGGTGTGCGACGAAGAACGATTCAGGCAAGTCAGCAACCTCGGCGCGGACTCCATGCAGATGAAAAATCTCTACCAGCCCCTGAAAATCATGTATTTCCACAGCAGCGAACTCGTCTCCTTCCATGTCAATTGCTACTGTCCGCCCACTTTAGGCTTCAACCTGAATTGGAACTATAACCATCAATTCGATGAGTTTCCGCCAACCACTTCCGTGCCTTTGGATGGCTATAAGGTCAAGTTAAGCGAAATGCAGACTGTTTTCCCAGAAATCAAAGGGGAGAAGGGCTACACGGTGCTCGTCTTTTGGACCAATATGCTGCACAAAATCTCCAAATCGGAAATCAAGACGGTATATAAGAACTTGAAGAAGTTCGGCCATTTGAACGATGCCGAAGTCTATCTCATCAACAACGACATTCCGCTGTCAGAATTGGTCACCCAAACGGAGTGATTGCCTGCCTTAATCGCCGCGTGGCGCTCAGAACAAATCGGAATGGGTGCCCGTGTTGAGCATCAAGAGGGTAAGTTGGGTGTCGTTTTGTTCCCAAACGAGCAACCAGTCGGGCTGGATATGACATTCCCACGTGTTGTTGCTTTTATAACCTGAAAGTTTGTGAGGACGGTATTCTTGAGGCAGAGAACCTTCTGCCTTCAGAATATCCACTATTACGGCGATTTTTGAAACATCAAGTCCGCGCTTGGCGCAACGCTTGACAGCATGTTTGAATTGGTTGGTAAAAATAACCTGATACATAGCTATTATTCGTCTAAACATTGGCGAATAAGGTCGGAGCCGTCTTTGGCATAATAAATCCTTCCCGCCTCAACGTCCTCGTATGCCAATTCAATACCGCTTTTCCGACGGCGGCGTGGGGCAAGTTCAACGCCTTCCATCGAGCGAAACAGCTTGCGAAGCATGGGAAGCAGGCTTTCATCGGTCACATTCAAAGTAAGTTGTGTCATGGTTTTGTCTCTTTCTATAATTGATGTGCAAAAATACATATTATTTCTGGAAACACAGCACTTTTGGGGTCAATTAATCTTTTTCCGCCCCACTTTTGCCGTTGGTTCGGAAAAATGCAGTATATTTGCGCCCAAATATATTTGATTGAAGATGTCAGAAAACAACTTTTCGACCGACTACACCGACCTCCATCCGTTGCACACCTCGCGCTACGGCAACAGTCAGGTCTATTTGGCCAAATTCAACGGCAAAAAAGTCATTGTCAAGACGTTGAAGCCCGAGTGCGCCGCCGACGCGGCCTGCCGCGCCTCGCTACGTCAGGAATATGAGACCACCTCGATGCTCGACAACAAATACATCCGCAAGGCGCTCGATTTCGTCAAAATCGAAGGCTTGGGCGACTGCATCGTCTTCGAATACATCGAAGGCAAGTCGCTTGCCGAGCATGTGCGCGTGGGCACGCTCTCCGAAAAACAGGTGAAGAGCGTCCTCACCGAAGTGTGCGACGCCCTCAACTACCTGCATCGCAACGGCATCGTGCACTGCAACCTCAACCCCGAGAACATCATCGTGACCGCCAACGAAGGCCGCGCCAAGCTCATCGACATCGGCATCCCTGAGACCAAGCAGGACGCCGACCGCGAGCTCCTCATCAAAGAGATGGAGTTTGTGGCCCCCGAAATCATCAAAGGCGAAGATGTCGACGCCCGCGCCGACATCTACTCGCTGGGCAAGATCATGGAGTTCATCGGACAGCGCAACATCTCGAAACAGTTCCACAACGCGGCAACCCACTGCACCCAGTTCTCGAAAGAACAACGCTTCGACACCATCAGCGAGGTGCGCTCGGCCATCACCAAAGGCCATTCCGTGGTGGCACTCATCATCATCCTTGCCGTGGCCGCCGTTTTGGCCATCCTGGCGTGCATCTATGTGCCCAAGGTCAAAGCCAACGTGGAAAAGGAACGCGCCGAACGCCTCGAGGTCGACTTCACCCACGAGATAGAGAAGATGCAAGCCTCCATGCCGACCCTCTTCCAGAAATACCAACTGACTTCGCTCGACCAACCCATCGCGGCCGAATGGACTGACGACAGCCTGAAGATGGCGGAAGGCCTGATGCGCTTCCTCACCATGGACAGCTATCGCGGCAAGGCCCTGCAAGCCCTGCAAGACCAAAGCGACGCCTTGACCGAACACCGTCAGGCCGACTTCGACCGGCTGCTGCTCGACGAGTTCAAGACGGCCAACGACAGTCTCGCCGTGGCCCTGCGTTCAGCCATCGTGGAGCCTACCGACGCCGAACTGCTCACCGAAGCCAGAAAGTGGTTCGGAAACCGCAACTGACTTTTCTTTCCACGCTTGTAATATTCAAGCCAAAATGGAGTTATAGTTTTATAAACGACGACAAAAGTGCATAAGAGAACCAACATATTCGTGACGCTGGGCTGCGTGATTGGGCTGCTGCTCCTGAGCGGCTGCTCGACCAAGAAGAACACGCTCACCCGACGCATGTACCATAACCTCACCAGCCATTACAATATCTATTTCAACGGAGAGGCTAGCCTCAAGGACGGCGACAGACAACTGCGCACCGCTGTGAAAGACGACTACTCAAAGGTGCTTCCCGTTTATAACTACGGCACGCAACAAAACGCCATGTCGCTCAATTCCACCATGGACCGCGCCTTGGAGAAGACCGCCATCTGCGTGCAGAAACACTCCATGAAGTTTGGCAGCCGCGAACGCGTGAAATGGATCGACGACGCCTACCTCGTCATGGGCAAGGCGCACTTCTACAAACATGACTACATCCCTGCCAAACGCACCTTCGACTTCGTGGCCTCCGAATACAACTATAACAACATCGCCCTCGTGG
>Ga0247608_10006204_pt1 | contig 12661 bp, 5 predicted proteins | sample 176DNAGHGlowgp2_FD_193490 | JGI IMG/M metagenome (GOLD analysis project Ga0247608, IMG submission 193490) | Sheep rumen microbial communities from Palmerston North, Manawatu-Wanganui, New Zealand - 1766 DNA GHGlow gp2 | ecosystem: Host-associated > Mammals > Digestive system > Stomach > Rumen ... | reverse complement strand
AGCACGTGTACCGGGTCCGTATCACGGAATGCGGGCGGGCGTGAAGAAAACAATGCCTGGACGGAAGGTACTTTCGTTAACCCGTCGACACCGCCATTGCCGTACACCCATGCCATCACGCGGTTTGCCGTATCCTCATCCGGTATCAGCCCCTTGGCTTCATAGCCGAACATGAGTAGAGCGAGATACCTAGTAGATTCCGGGTCATTTCCCGGTGGATATGCGCCGGATGCCGAAATTCCGGCGGCATTCTTCGCCCCCTTAAGGATATTCGGGTCGGCCGGCAGGATATTACTACTTGAAATTGGCGTTGGCATGGTCTATACCTCTAATCGCGTAGTTTATGGATTTGGCTTGCAAATTGGAATAATGGGGGCTTAAAAAATACCCCCGCTATATAAACTTGTGGCAAAATGGATACCAGACTAGGGGTGTCAGATGGAAAAACAACTGATGGAAGCACATATCAATTCCAGCGGCGCTAGCAAGACCGAAATTGCTAACAGTTTCAATGAATCGTATGATGTTATTAGGCAAATCGCCAAGAAATACAACAACCTCGGGACTAACGGCGGCTCTCTCGTAGACCAGGTTACCTATGTTGTTACGTTCGTGCATCCAGAACTCAAGCCACTGAACCGTAAGATGGGTGAAACCTACTCCGGGTACAAGAACACCCCGAACAGTATCTTCAACAACTATGCCGTTGAGATTCCGGTCAATGTGGAAAATGGCCAGATTACAGAGAGCAGGCTCCCATATCTCAATCATCCGATGGTGTCGTTGCTTAATGCCGTGAGTGCCGGTGTCTTGAACAAGGCCCTGAATGCACAGCCTAGGGGTGCATTCACCGATGATGACAGTTCCGCGTTTGGCGCAGAGGCGTTTGAGCGCTGGGCTGATGATATGCAGGAAGATATCCTCAATAGCAGCGAGTACACCACCGAGGGCTTTATTGATACTAAGATTGCATCGATTCGTCCGTCCGGTACTACCCCGGCAGCCGCCGCTGAAGCACAGGAAAGGATTAGTGTTCTAACTGAGCTGAAGGACCAGATTGATAAAGATAGCCTGTTCGGGTTCCATCGCGACGATGTTACCCATGACCCGAACGGGGATGATGCCTGGGGTATACTTGAAAACCTTGAGCACTGGTTTTATGCCCTCGTTGTGAATAACCTGACCATGGAAAACCAGAAGGCGAAAGGCGACAGTGACGAACTGGGTGAATCGGTGTTTACTTATGTCAAGGCACTGCGTGCATTATTGACCGATAGCGATGTGGCTAGTGCGCTCCATGCACTCGATGCACGCATAATGAATCCGAGTATCGGCGATGCTGAAATTGTTGATAGGGGCGAACTTCACCTAGATGGTAACCTTCTTCAGCTGGGTGTCCTGATATGCATGTCGGCAAAATCAACTGCCGGCGATGCACAGAATTCTCCGCTGGCCGATTATTTGCTTGATATGGTGCGGCAAGACGATAGGTATACTCACGGTGTTTATCGGATATTGGACTTTATCGATGACCCGTATATAGCCGTGGATAATAATGGTGAAGCCGGTGAACCGGAACATATCCCGTTGAACCTCAAGGTAGGTACCGATAAGTGGACAGTGGGCAATTTGGCTGCGCTAGCACAGCGTAATGCACAGGAATACGACAATCCGATTGCCGCTAAGCTGGCTAAACAGCTCGGCCAGAAACAGCAGCCGATATCCGCCACTTTGGAAAAGTTGGCCAGGAGCGGTATTGCGACAAGGACAATCAAGGGCAAGTATCCTATTGTCTCTGTTATTGCAAGCATGATTGCACAGTACGTACCGGATGATGCTACGGAAAACCTGGAAAGTGGTCTTGTTGTCGACCCGGAGAATGCCGATGACCTCATCGGTATAAAGGGTAATACGGACAAGGAAGACAAGACCCGCAAGGCAAACATAAATAAGCCTTCGCTGGATTTGCAGAATGAATTCATCAACCAGTCGATGTCTCAGAGCAAGATGAACTTGCTGACTAATGCTGAGATGGAAGTATCGCTGCTTGACCCGAAGGTAGATGACGTGCAGGGCTCGGTCATTCTTCCAAAATGGGCCATTCCGCTGTTTTCCACAAAGTTCCAGTTCGAAAAGAGTGATGATGAGAATGAACAGATTATAAGCAACCTTGCATCTGTGCTTATCGCATACCTAGCAATTAGGTACAAGGACACGAACATCAAGACCTTCCCTTGGCTGGATATCCGCAATGTAACCGATACTGATGAAAACGGCGAGGCCACCGAAGCCGAAGCCAGGACGGTTGTTGAAATAAATGCCGGGGACGACGATGGCCAACTGCTCAAGATACAGGACACTGACGTTGCTGAAGCTATCGAGGCATACTTTAAGTGGCTTGTTACCGAAAGTACCGACCCGTCCAATATTGTCAGATTGCGTAACGAATGGGTAGACGCTTTGAATGAACCTGAGTCATGGGGTACAATCATGCAGGCTGTACTTCAGTATATGCAAAGGTATATCGAACAAACCATTCAGGTTACGACTGAAGAAAGCCAGGAGGCAAATGAGGCGCAGAAACAAAAATTTCTGAATGCACTTGAAGAAACTATTATTCCTGGTGCCAAGGAATTCGTGAACCGGATTATCTTTAACGTGAAGGAAGGAAGCCGCGATGTACAGTTGACCAATGACCTTATCGCAAACAGTGTCAAGCCGATTTCTCCGATAAATCTGTCCGAGAATGGTCGTCTCCGCGAAAGCGGAGGTGAGGAAGGCTCCGTAACGTCTGATGGCAAGATATTGCTGAACAATACCATGGGTAGGGTTGTTAATGTCAAGCGCAGCAAGGATGGCAACCCCGGTGCTGGTGGGACGGTAGGCCATAACACATATAAGGTACATTTCAAGAATGGAAGCGGATTGGTAACCGGGGAGTTCACTGATAGTATGGTGGATACCTGGATGCCTGACGGCCTTGTCGTGATGGCGGACAGTACTTCCAAGAGTCCCCAGTATGCTTTGTGGGTTGGTGTAAACTTCGTTGACATTCAGACCATGGAAGGCAACCTCGGTTCCTTTAGGACTTCCCCGGAAGAAATTGGCGCTTCCAATGCGGCATACATGAACAGCGTCGTTGGTAGCCCATCGTACACGGAAGCAATGCCAAATGCTGTAACTGCCGGTGGCTTCCTTGATACAGTCAGTGCACCGGCACTCGGTGCAATTCGCCGAGCCGGCGATATCATTCATGGCATGGGAGGCAAGACATTTAACCAAATCTACGAGATGCTTCGTTATGTCGTGTCGTCCAAGTACCTTGTCTCGGATGAAGAATTCGATAATGCCATTCAGATGCGTGAGATTGGAAAGAAGTCCGCTGAAAAGGCAGCTTCCGATATCTTCGGTGGTGTATCGAACGTGTTTGTTGCATCGAAGATGGAAATCGAGGGTGACTCGTTCTATTGTGACCTTGACTCAGTTCGTACAATTCATGAGCTCATGGCATTGTGCGGTGAGTCGGTCTATAAGAAATACCGCAAGTCATGCTTGATGAGGCTGTCAAGTGCTTTAACGTCGCTTACTGAAATTCCTGAAGTTGCCGACCATCCGTTTGTTATCGAAAATATCGAAAACAATCGTATCGAGATTGGGAACAACGGTGAAGAGCTATCCCACATGGCACGGTTCGACGCAAAGGGAAATGGCCAGGCGTTTGCGTCTTTGATTGACGAGCTGAATGCCAATGCCCACGATATCGAGGATGCATTGCAGAATGGTGACGGCAACCTTGATGGTCTCTATGCTACTACCATGGATAACTTGAACGACCTCGCATCAATGTTCGATGCTGAGTTCCGTCAGGAACTTAGTGTTCCGGCTAACACTGCGGGTTTGCGTAAAACACAGTTGGAAACCGAACAGACGATTGCGAAGTATGCACCGTTGCTTACGAGCCAAGAAGCATGTGATACACTGGCTACGATAATCGGCAGCATTATGCCTGAGCTCCGTCAGTCACCGGAGGTTATGAACCGAACCATTTTGGATGTGTTCAACTCGACATATTATGCAAGACAGTTGCCTGGTGACCTGGCTCAGAGCCGTTCACCACATAACAATTATGACAGGCATGCGGGCACGCCTTCACAGAAGGTGCTCACCGGTGATGGAGTTGAGGATATTGTAACCCCTGATTACAATGGAGAAAATGATGATTTCTCTGGTTCAAAGTTGGTTAGCAGCTTTGACCATGATGAACTCATGGACTATGATACTGATAATGCAACTCATCTCGACTTTGCCGGTGTGTCGGGTCAATACCCGATGCTGAACAAGATTGCGTGTGACCCGCGGGGCATGTATAGTGGAAATGGCAGCTTCAATGTTTCGACCGGTATCAGTGCGCCGGAATTCGAACAGGTAGCTGCAGCACTTGATTCTGCCCATGAAACCCTTGCGAAGGTAGAGGGCGGCGCTGTTGGGAAGAATGTGCCAATTAACCTGTATACCACGGGAAAGAACTATAGCCTTGACAAGATAATCGATGCGTTCTACGGATTCATGGCATCACAAAAGGAACTTGACAAGCGCAATATCCTTAGTGATGCCTTGGAAACCGGTACCGCGCTCGAAGCTGCTGTCGACGAATGCGGCGACATTACCGTTAAGCCAATGGCCAACAAGGTTCTTGCTGCATATCGTAAGGTTGTTGCTGGCGTTGAAAAGGACCTGCACAATGCCTACGAGCATGAAATCACAGATGAGGAGAATATCCTGCGTCTTGAGGATTTGACTACCCGTAAAATTGCAACGGCAATCGCCAATATCGTTCTTTACTTGAATTCCGAGCTTGAAACGGAAATGCCAACTACTGACCCGACTGGTCTGGAAGTGTACGGTAAGCGCAATAGACACGGTTATGACATCAATTCCAGCATCGCGGACAAGTTTGCAACCGCGTCCGCACTTAATCCTGATGCCAACCGGACCAACCCGGCGGTCAACAGCAAGAACATCTGGGCTGTTACGAAGACTCGCATGAGTCAGGAAATCCGTAGCAAGTTCCGTGACAGCATGGATTATGGTGTTAATGAAGTTGAACGGTTCGCTGATACGCTTTCGAACATCTATGACCGTATTGGTAAATCCGATACTCTTGGATACGAGAATGCAATATCTCCGTTTGATGATTTGCTTAGCAAGAGTCAGGCTAAGCATGACAAGCCGTATAAGACACTGTATACTGGCGAATCACTTAACGACCTTGGCGCAGTCATTATGTTTGCCATTGTTTCCGATGAAAGGACTCATAATCCGGGTGTAACATCCAAGTACGGTATGCTAGAGACCATTATCGGTATGCTTACCGGTGACAGCGATGATGCTACTGTTGATGCAGCCGGTAATAAGACCCAGGCACCGGTGCCTGTTCCTAAATACCTTATTAAGGGTCTCTACACGGTTGACGATGTATTGACCGGTGCCAAATCGCTTGACTACAATACCATTGTCTGGGCGATGTTTAATGCTGATGGTTCTAGCGTCACCAGCGACCAGCCGAACCGTGGGTTTAATGCGCATCCTCATGCATTTGCCGGCCTCGCTGAAATTGGCGAGGCAATACGGGTTCCGTTGTCCGACGATGATACAATAAACGAGGCGGTCAGCAAGATTAGGACGGCTATCATCGAGCGAAAGCTTGATAACAATACTGCTCTTGATACTCTGGCTAGGAAAGATGCCGGGACAAACAAGAAAATCTATTCCGATACCATATCAAACTTTGTCGATACAATGCTTGCTGCGGCAAGGGGCACCCTGGAAACCCCGCTTGCGTTTGTTCCGCTGTCGGTGCTTTACACGTGCCTTGACGACAAGGCATTGAACACCGCAATGCACAATGCCATTGAACATGCTGGCGATAAGATTCGCCGGCAGCAGCGTGAAAATGCGTCCAGCGAAATCATGCGTAGTGTTGTTGGAAGTGAATATGGTGAAATACCTGACGTTGGAACGATAGCTACCGAGAACGAGGAGTACATTGTAAATGACTTGGCCAATGCTATTCGCGTAATCAAGGATGGCGTTGGTACTCCGCAGTCCAATATGCGTACGGCAATCGGATATCAAAACAGCAATGAGGTTGATGGCGAGGATATTCCTATTCCTGGTTCCAGCTTGCGTGAAATCTTTGGTACCGAGAAGGCCGAGGAATGCGTACGACTGATGATGCAGCAGGTGCCAATGCACGTTCTTGCTACTTTGGATGACGAAGGGCGGCATGAACATGCACGCTCATTTGTCCGTGCGATGATTGAAAAGAACAACGTGGTCGATGCTAGCGAGCCTCTTGCACGCATTGCAAATGACTTGGTTAGCATAGCCGATGGCACAGCGTCTTCAAGGTTGGCAGCTATCAAGGATATTACTACCACCATCGGTGCTAGAAACCCGGAGCTTGCCTTAAAACTGACGCAGAACTATTTCAAGAACCTTGGTGTTAACATGCCAACTGGCCGTAACGGTATCCCGGACGATGTTGAAATTTCCCCGAGTCGTATGCGCAACGTGGCACTCCACACAGTAAATCGTGAACTGAATACCAAGGGTGAGTTCAGGTCATTGTTCCTCCATAAGTATCCTACGGAAGGAAACACTGCCCTCCAGGCACGCAAGATTATGCATGGCAAGGTGCACCCGTTCGGCACCGCATCTATCGGTGATGCGAACTCCCTGAGTGTCATGTATGAGAAGGTGAAGAATGCGTTGAATGGTACGACGGATGCCGATGAGGCAGCCGAACTTCTCTCCGGCGTATTCTTTAACATCGATGGCGTTACGGGTTCTGCGGCGATTAAGGCATTCAACAAGTACTTCAAGACGCTAAAGGAAAAACTCGCTAGCGTCGTGAGAAGCACGTTTACCGGTGTGGATGCACAGCTCAAGCTCAATGCCGGCAATTCTGAACGGAGTGCCGAGTACGCTGCGAAGGTGGACGCAAACCGGTGCGCGTCTGGTACTGAGCTGGCAGTTGCTGGCGATACCCAGGCAAACGGTGACGGTCCTGCCAGAGCACTTGCGCTCAAGAAGTTGGATGAAGCGAAGCAACTTATCATCTCGGCACTAGGCAAGTCTTCTAAGAGCATCGCAATGTTCAACTCTGCTGTTGACAAGTTCCTTAAAACACACTGCATGTGGTCCACTAGCATGAGCGATGAACAGCTTACGGAAGTAAAGAATGCAAGCAAGACTCTTAATAACCGTCAGCTGGATGCCGACTATGTCGCTCTGCGTGACAGTGTTGCGCAGGCGTTTGCTACATCCGATGACCGTTATCAGCGTGACGTGAAGTCAGTCGTTGGTATGTCGTCTAGTGCTACCGGTATCAATGTCGACTTCGTGCTCCCCCCGAGCAAGCTCAAGACCTTGGCCGATACGATGGCCACAATCAAGGATTCGCCAATTCAGCATGCCGATTCTGACATGTATGATGCCGATTACCTGATTGACGGCAAGCCAGTGTCATGGGACCGTTGCATGGTTATCCTGAACTCCGCTCTGGACATGTGCGACGTGCCCGCCCAGACTGACGCCAATACACCGGTCCGCGACCTCATTACGGAGGAATTGTTCCAGTGTGTCCGGCGCTGTGCCTCTTCTGTGCGCGACCTCCCGTTGATGCCAGACAGTATAGCATCTATCTTGCTCAGCACTATGTTCAAGAAGAAGCTCATCACGCTGTCCCCGATTGACGGTTGTGTGCGTATGAAGCACAGGTTCAACGACAGCACCAGAAACGGCAATCGTCGTCCGGGTGGCTGGTTCGGGTTCGATATTCCGGTACCTATTGTCTACAATATTGTCGAGGATAAGATTTCACGTACTGACTTGAGCAAGAGTCTGAACGAATGGAAGGCATTCTCTGATGAAGTGGACAAGTTCACCAATACCGGAAACCGTCTGAACAGCTACAAGTTCACCAACCATGAACTTGGTAACCAGCTCTGGGACCTCTTCACCAGTGTCCAGAACACCCTTATCGAGCAGATTGATGGCTACCTGTCAAGGCTGTCTGATGAGGATTATGAGACTCTGTGCTCCAGCAGGAACGGTATGGACACCGACGACGGCATTCACATCACCAAGTCGAGGGTTGACTTCAGCGCTGACGATGATGCAGCCAATGCCTTCCGGGCAAGGCGTCGACTCCGGAATGATGAATACGAAGACCGCAGCCAGGAGATTGAGTTCCCTGAACGGTTCCCGAGAGAACAGCGTCCGTTCCGTGAACCGGAAGAACCGGACGAACCTATCGCTCCTGAACCGGAAGCACCGGCCGAGCCGGCTGGTCCTGCTCCGGAAGCACCGGAAGACGATGACGAGTCCGACGAATAATACGATAAAGGGGCGGTTTCGACCGCCCCTTTTTCAGTAATTCCTGATGCAATGTTAGGTTTTTGGCGCGATTGTGACGTACTTCCGGTACATCCCGGGATAATCATGCCCAGCAACCTTGCGGTATGTCATGAGGGCGGCCTCGACTCCGGCAGCTGCCGCGCTGATGGCTTCGTCTGCGTCGCTCATCATCGGGTCGGACATTGATTCGCATCCGTCCGCCGAGCAGTACAACTTTCCATTCCCGCCGCACTGGATGCTGTTGAACATGTCACGGATTTGCGGGACAGCGCTTGAACCCGGGTACTTTGCCTCGATGGCTTCCAGGATTGCGTTCATCTGCTTCGGGCTGACCGACTCCCCGCCAGCGAATGCGCCACCGCCGGCATCGGCCGCGGGGGCAGCCGGGGCACCGGCACCTTCGCCAATCTGGGCACCTTCGCCGTCGGCGAGGCCATCGAACGGCCCGTTCTCCCCGGAACCGGCATGCGGGCCCATCGCATCCCAGGCACAGCCGATTTTCGGATGCTTCTTCCCGCCGTCTACCGGGTGGGTAACTGGGACGTTGCCAACCTTCGGGTCATGGGTCTTTTCCTTGGCCTCGTTTAGGCCGGCCGGAATCTTGGAATCTTCCGGGGTCTCCGGTGGTTCCTGGTAATAAAGATTGACGAATTGCTCTTCGGTCATTGCTGTCCTCGCGATTTTCCATCAGTTTATCGTAGTTTATGTATCGGAGGCGCAAATGATTGACGCATACGGCATACTGGGCGTGTCGCCCACGGCTACCGACGAGGAGATACACAAGGCATACAAGGCCCTGTCAAGGAAGTACCACCCGGACCACGGCGGCAACCCGGACGACATGGCCCGATTGAACGAGGCGTATGCCCTCGTGAAGACGCCGGAGCTCCGGCAGAAGTACGTCAACGGCAACGAGTTCGCCGTGAAGTTCAAGTGGATGGAGAGCGTGTTCGGGAAATCCGACGTGGCTTCTAATTTCGGGAAGCCCCCGGAGGATGACCGGTGCGGCGACAGGGGTACCGACATCGAGATTACCGAGAATATCCCGCTGGAAATGTTCATTTTCGGCCAGTATGGGCACGAGGTGCACTATACGAAGACCAGCGAGTGCCTCCAGTGCTCGGGAATCGGCGGCGAAAAGACCGTAAATTGTCCCAGGTGCGGGGCGACCGGCAAAATCGTGTTCCGGAAGAAGGAGAAACAATGCCCGAAGTGCCTCGGGCGTGGAACCGTGGTCGTCGGCGAGTGCCAGGTCTGCAACGGCACCGGCTACACGGAGAAGGAAAGCAGCTATACGTTCGACATTACGCCCGGGATGACCGAGAAAATCGCTGCCGGGAAGGGAAATGACGGCATGAAGGGCGGCCCGAACGGCGACCTGCGAGTAACAATAAACCCGCTTCCCGACGAAGGCCGGGGAATGGAGGCGTTCATGGCGCCTGACGGGTTCCCGTTCATCAGTTTCACGCGCCGGATACCCCCGGAGGACTTCATCCTGGGCACGGCGCTCGACTTTGACGTGTACGGGAGGCTTTTCGTGGTCAGCGTGCCGAGGGGAACCTGCGATTTCTCCTATTCGTACCCGGTCGAGAACCTGCTCGGGACCGGAATCAGGGCCATGGTGAACGTCGAGCTCGCCCCGGAAGACTCCTGGGAGTCCCTGGAAGCACAATATAGTGCACTGAGGGAGGCCAGGAAGAGCAAAAAGACATAATTTTGGAACAAAGAGAGGATTAATCATGGCAAATATCGTGAAAATGACCGTAAAGGACCGTCACAACATCATCAAGTACGGGTACAACCTGCCGAGCACCCTGCAGACCTACTTCCCGTTCTTCGACCAGTTCCTTTCCATCTTCGAGTTCACCCCTGAAGAGGAGAAGGAATACGGAATCAAGATTGTTGACGGCGAAATTACGTGCAACTGCCCGGACAAGCTGTTCGATATCGACGTCGACCAGGTACCGGAAGGCATCCATGCGGCCATCAAGATGCGTGTTACCGACTACAAGGCCGAAATGAAGAAGCTCCGCGATGCGAACAAGGACAACAAGGACTACAAGGATTCCCCGCTGTTCGTCGCAATCGTGGAAAACCTTTCCAAGCTTCTTACGGCCGAAGAAATCAAGGAAACCGAGCCGGAATACCAGGAAAAGCTGGCCAAGGAAAAGGAAAAGAAGCCAATCCTGAAGCTCATCAAGAGGTAGTCGTTGCCTTCACTCAGTTACATGAACGGGTATTCGTCCGTTCATCCCCCGTTCGCGGTCGTGCAGTGCAACTATGACGGCGCTGACCCGGTCGAGGAACTGAAGGACGAGCTCGACAAGATGTCGGACGAGCCTGAATGCCAGGGTCGTCCGGTTCCAATCTACTATGTCAGCGGAACCCTCGGGGCGATAAGCACCGAGGTCATCTACATGTACATGTTTGGCGGGGTGCCGCTTATCTTGGACCCTGGAATAGTGGTCGAGGGCAGTGGCACTGACGATGCGATGATGGTAAACCGTAGCGGGCGTTTCGTGACCGAGATGTTCATGCACGGGAATGACCACGTGTTCAGCATAGGATATGTCGACGACCCGTGCGACGCCTATTCTTATGCGGTCGAGTATACCAGACGGCAGGTTCCTACCAAGGATACCAGCCTGGATGCGGACATGGTGAACAGCTACCTGTCTGCAAACCCGTACTCGATGACCCATGTCGGTACGATACAGAGACCGGGTGGGACGATGTTCGAGGTGTATGCCATCGGGTCCACCGAGTCGGCCATGTTCAGGCCGGACAAGGATTTCATGGGTGGCGAGCCCGATGTCGAGAATGACAGGGACGGTGTACGCGGGAGGATTGAGGTTCTCCTGTGCGGCGGCGACCCGGATATTGTGTGTATCGGGGCGATTTGCGGCCTGGATGGCTGGCTGTTCAACGTATGGGTCCCGAACGAGGCGGAATATATCGACTGCGGCACCAAGATGCTCGCCCAGAACGACATTCCGCATGATGTCCTCTACATTGACGAGGACGAACTGGCACAGGCCTACTTGATGTACGATGAAAAGCTCAGACACGACGAGATGGAGGCCGAGGGCATCGATACCGAGGAAGACGAGACCGACGTGCCCAATTTTGACTACGAAGAATACTATTCTGAGGAATTCGAGGACAGGAATAAGCCCGAACCGGTATAAACTATGGATGTCTTATCCGGGGCATACCGAAATATGGCTATAATTGTCTATCCTAAGAGCTTACTTGAATCATGGGCCAAGCTTGGTCCTTGCCGTAAACCGTCTCGCCGTCCGGTCATGGAAGCCAAGGCCAGTGACTTTGAGACTGGAGATGATGATGTCAATGACGATGACTTGGGGGACCGCGAGGTTGACGCCAAGTTTGGTAATTTTGGCAGTATAGTCGATTATTCCGGTGATGAGAACATGGGGTATGATGAAACCGGAGTCGATACGGACCTCGATAATCAGTATAAGCGGTTTGGCATGAAGGTTGAGGAAATCGACCCAATTACCGGACTGCCGAAGGATGACTCTAAATCCAAGTCAAAGAAAACCAAGAAGAAAAAGACTGCGGAAGAAAGGTCCTCGTACAAGGTTATGCTGGATTCCATGAGAGTTAGGCGTCTTTCCGATGCAAAGGCGGCGTACCGTGCAATTAAAGCTATCGGAACTCGGTATATTGGATTGTATGAGGCGCTTCCGGCTGACTATATATCCAATGACATGCATACTTATATTGATGATATCAAGGAAACCGGTCCGGACAATGATGAAGTCATGTCCTATATAACTTCAGCCCAACTGCTAATTCGTTACATGGAACAGCTTGGTATTGCTGCTCGCAAGAACAATACGGTTCCTGATGGTATACCGGAAAATCTCATCACGCCAGAGCAACTATCTACTATGATTCTTCTTTGCGAAAGCGAAACATCTATGATGAGGAAGCTCAATGGTGATGATGTTGACACCAAGATGCTGTCTACTAGACGGCTGGCCATGAAAGCAAGGTCAATAAATCAAAATATCCTAGGGTTGGGAACGGCGGAAGAACCGACAATGCCATCACCTAGCGAGAAGAGTCTATACGTTGGGTTTGCCCCGTGGGAATCGCGGATTTTCTCAAGTGGTGGAAATGAGGTATCGAGTACTTTGACGGATACTAAGAAAGCTCGCGGGGAGAATGGAGGGGATAGTTTAACCGATGATAGGGTTGTTCATTATTTAGG
>Ga0247608_10006203_pt1 | contig 12662 bp, 10 predicted proteins | sample 176DNAGHGlowgp2_FD_193490 | JGI IMG/M metagenome (GOLD analysis project Ga0247608, IMG submission 193490) | Sheep rumen microbial communities from Palmerston North, Manawatu-Wanganui, New Zealand - 1766 DNA GHGlow gp2 | ecosystem: Host-associated > Mammals > Digestive system > Stomach > Rumen ... | reverse complement strand
TCAGCGTAAAGGTGTTATAGGCATTGAGCGTATATTGGGGCTTGTCGTAATAGACACGGTATACGCCCTGAGGTCCCTCAACATCGAGATAGAGGTCCTGCTTCTCGAAACCAGCCGTTGCATTGAGCGACCAGATGCCTACGCGAGGCGTTACTGCCAAATAGGCACTCAGCGTGTTGATGGGCTTATCTAGGTTTATGTGCTTGCAAAGCATCGCATCTGTCTCAGTAAGGAAGTTCCATTGGGTGATGGGATTCGTCAGATGCTCGTACGAGGCAGTGAGCGTAATCCACTTGTAAGATACGTTCAGCGTCAGGTCGCGCACACGCTCGTTGAGCAGCTGCGAGTTTCCGGCCTGATACATATAACGGCTGATATAGGTCACGGCATCGTTCATAGCGAAGAAACTGGGGCGATAGGTCTTCATGCTGTACGACAGGGCCGTCTGCACCTTGCCCAAGGTCACAGAGTAGGATGCCGTGGGGAACCACTCGTCCATTGAGCGATGCATCTTTTCGTCTTTATTGATGGCATCATCATAATCCATGAGCGTATGCTCATATCGTAGACCTACGGAGGCGCTGCCGTACTTCTTGAAATCGCAGCTGTATTCGGCAAAGACGGCCACGTTGTTCTCTGTGATTTCGGCATCGGAATTGGCAATGATGGCCTTGTCAATCCAATAGGTGTTGTTGCGATTCACGAATGTCATCTCAGTACCAACTTCCAACTCACCCTTCCATGCGGGATACGACAACACCAACTTACCAGCAAAGAGACGACTCCTGGTGCACGACTTGCTGACGACGAAATCATCCTGTACCTTGCTCTGCTCAACGTTCTCGCGGTCGGTATCCGTTCCATTCCTCATGAAATCGAAGTTGAAGTCGATGTCCAGCTTGCCCAACTTACCATTATAATAGGTGTTGGTGAGCCATCCCAATGGCTTCGTCTCCTTGCTGGTCTGGTGAGAGTAGAGGTGGTCGATAAGGGCATTATTCTCAAACACATCCTCATCGTAAATCACCTGATTCTTGCCGTTCATCTGGTGCGTCAGATCGGCACGAACACCCAGCGAGTGATTGTCCGACAACTGCCAGTTCACACCAGCCGTATAGGTCAGGTTATCGTGCTTCCACGTCATCGTATAAGGGCCATATTGACGGAACACCTTATCCGTTGTGGTGATATCCTCGATGGTGCTGTACTGACGATAGTCCTGATGATAGTAATACACAGAGCCAAACACATCAACGCCGTTCTTACGATAGTTAGCGCCTACTTTCATCTGCGGACGATCGAAATCGTAACGCAAGTCGTGCTCATCAGACAGCGTGAGGTCGAGACTGAGGCCGTCACCCTGCTGACGGACAGTGCGGATGCGCACCACGGCCCGCACTGTCGCGTCATACTGCGCACCAGGATTATTGATTACCTCTACATCGCGGATTTCCTCGCTGCGCAGACGCTTCAGTTCGCTATTGTCGCGCATCAGTCGGCCATTGATATAGATAAGCGGAGAACCCTTCCCCAATACCTCGGGTGCCTCGTCCGTGCCTGTCATGCCAGGCACTTTCACCAACATCTCGCCCAGTGTGCCTGCATCTGATAGCGGAGTTCCCTGAATGCGGGTTATCATGGCATTGCCCTTCAGACGGGTATTGGGGAGGTTGCCCTTCACGACAACCTCCTGCAACTCCTGCATCATGCTTACAGATTTTAAGCTATCTTGTTGCTTCTGTCCACTCGCTGGTATAAACGCAAGGGCGATAGTCGTAGCCAAAACAATTCTTTTCATCACTATGAATTATATATAATACTCTCCTTCTATCTTCTTGGTAGCCTTGCCACCGAACAGCACCTTGCCATCCTGGCATTTGAGCTTTACGGAATTAAATACACGATTATTACCACCTTGTTCTATCATGATTGGCTCACCTTTCCAAAGTCCTTCGCTCAGCAGGTAGTTGGCAAAAGCAATATTGCCAGAGCCTGTTGCAGGGTCTTCCAGATAGCCGAATTTGGGCGCAAAGACTCTGGTGTGGGCAAAGGTTGATGTGTCAGCCGTCTGCTTGGAGAATACAAGGATGATGTCAATATCGTTGCTCTCGCAGAACGTCTTCAGACTCTGCTCGTTTGGATAGACAGAAATTTCGGTATCGAAGTCTGTAATGGGAACAAGGAGCGTACGCAAACCTGCATCGATAATTCGGGTTGGAAGATCCTTGCGGACGGCACCATGAGGCAGAGTGAGTGCATCCTCGATTTGTCTGACTGAAAGATTCATCGGATGCTCTATAGGATCAGGAGCTGTGATATACACGGCATCCTCTTCTTTGATGGCATTAAACACTTCGATGATTCCCTTGCGATTGGTCTCGGCTGTAATGACAGGCTTGTCTATCAGTTCAGGTGTCTCCTTCACCATTGTATACATGGTGGCGATGGTTCCATGTCCACAGAACTCCACCTCACACTCTGATGAATAATAGGTAAGCTTACAGTCTGCCACTTCCGACTGACTGCAAAACACGACTTCCATCACAAATCCCTTATGTTCGGCAGCTATTGCCTGCATCTGCTCAGGAGTCAAATCCTCTAGTCCTGTAAATATGCATGCCGCAGGATTACCTAATGAGTTGCCTGATGTAAAGGCATTGCTCTTAACGTATCTGTATTGTTTCATTATAGCTATATCATTCAGGCTTTGCCCAGAAGAAATCGGGATCGTTAGTGGTATCGCACTTCCAGTTGTCGTTGACGAAGCCTACGGGAATCAGGCGGATGTCTTCCTCTGCAGGATTAGGGCGATAGTCGCTCTCTGGGTTGAACCGACTGTATTTCTTGCAGACAAAGTAGTAGAGATTCTTGGCCATGTAATATCCCAGATAATACTCCTTGGTCTGCTGGCTCTCATGGTTCCAGTTGGCAGTCTCGCAGAGTACCAGTGGTTGGTCCTTAATGAGTCGCTCGCGCACCTCGGCAATGCTGAGCATCGTGCCGTCCTCGTCCGTCACCCAGGCATCCATCGTAGGGTCGATATAAAGCCACTTCTGCAGTTGGCTCGACCAGACGGTATTGATGACGTGGCACTCATAGTCGAGTGGATCGGCAGGCATACAGGTAACGTAACGGGCAGGGATGCCTATAGAGAGATACATCTCGCAAAGTAATATGGCCAGCTGGCGACAGTTGATGCCTTTGCCCGTAGTCTTACAATAGTTGTACAGGTCGATGGCATCCATCTCAGCAAAGGCGCGATTGCCGCCGTCGTGGCGCATATTGTCGTGGGCAAAGTGCAGCAGGTTGATAATTTTCGACAGTTCGTCACCCTGACCAGCCACCGAGTCAAGCTTAAAGTATTCGCGAACAACGCTAAGACACTTCGAATCCTTCGACTCATAGCGGAAAGGGGTATCCATTTTCACGGTATCTTGGGCATATGGAGCCGATTTCTTGAGCACGCTCAGCGGCTGGCGGTCCTTTACCTCGGCCAGCAGGGCCTGATATTTCTTGTCCTTGCGTAGCGAAGCAAGGTCGTTGTCGTTGAGCATGTTGTCGTAGCGCTTATAGCCGCTATCCACCGATTTCCCGAGTGTGGCCAAAGCCAGTTTCTTTTGGCTCGTCAGGGCAAAGCAGCAGGCCTGGTCATAAAGATAATCGGCCTTTGCGGCTTTAATCATTTCGGGCGAAATCTCCGTGTCCTGACAGATTGTTGTGGTGTCGAGGATGTTGATGAGCTTGGTCAGCGGAGCGATGGCCTCTTTGTATTTCCCATCCTTGATCAGATTCTTGTAGGTGGTGTCGTGCATGGCCATCACCGTCTGAAACGCCATCACTCGCTTGTCTTGGGTCGACTTCTGTGCTTTGGCATTCATTGCAAGAGCCAACATCAAGGTAAGTGCCACCAGTAATTTCTTTGAAAAATCTTTTGTCTTCATAACTATTTTTTATTGTTTGACGTTACAACTCTGAATTTTGTTGCATCTGACATCAATTCTTAATATCTACACCACCAATAAAGTTGTCGGCAATGATGTGGAGGCAGTGGGCATCCTTTTCTGCTGTTCTTGAAGCATGGTTGCCGACACCGCCAATGAAGCTGCGGCTCTTGACAAGGACGTTCACCGTCTGAGGTACAAAGAGTTCTATGCCGCCGAAGAAAGTGTGGATCTCTATCTCTTCATCCTCTGTAATGGCTGCATTCCGCAAATCCATTCGGATGCCTCCGAAGAAAGCATCGAGCCGGGCGCCGTGGAATGGCTCGCCACGATAGATATACTCATCACCGCCATAGCGCACGCTGCAGCAGATGCGCTTTCCGTCTTCACCAATAGGCAGAGGACGCTGCAGCCACTGGTCGGGGTCACGGCGATAGCTGTCGATAATAAGGCTCACGCCTACATATATCAGCAGACCAATGCAGAAATAGGTAACCCAAGGCTCCTCTGATACCCTTGCAAACCAGCTCCATTCGATGATTCCCCAGATGGTTGCCAATTTTGTTAAGCTGGCTACAATGAATACTAGTCCAATAATCGTTCTTGGTTTCATAACTTTGCTTTTTTATTGTTCAACATTTCTGATTGCAAAGGTATAAGGTAAAAACGACCCCTCCAAATATCTGGGATATTCTGCTTAGGTTTGTGATAAACGGGCATAAAAGTGGGATGAAATGAGTATAAAGTGACGAGCGGAAGCAAATTTTTCACTATTCACTATTCACTATTCACTTAAAATATGTACCTTTGCTGGCTGTATGAACAATAGTCATAAAGAAACTATCAGCATCCGCATTATCAGTAGCGCTTTCATGGTGCTGGCGATTGCCATCTTCAAGCCCTTTGGCCTCGAAGTGTGGCAGTGGCAGACTTGTGTTCATCTGCTGGCGATATTTGCATTAGGCATGCTGAGTTGTTTCCTGACGGAAGTCATTCTGCGATACATTGTGCGCATGCCGCGCTCCTACGATCGTGGCGTCAGTTATATCATCAGCCGCAATCTCCGTTTCCAATGTATCAACACACCATTGGTGTCGTTGTTCATCTGTCTCTATCGCCACTTGGCGATGAGCAGTCTTGTAGAAGGTAACAAACTATCGTTAGGCAATTATCTGGAGACGTTGATGATAATCGCTTTCCTTTCCTTTGCCATTGGACTTTATTGGCGATTCAAGTTCCGTAGCCGTTATCTGGCTGTAGAACTCGAGGAAACCAGGCAATTGAACGAACAGTTGAAGAAATTGCAGACTTCAAACGCAGGTGTCTCCCGACAAACTGAGGATAACCCTCCAGTAGGTGGTACTGATCAGGATTCACAGATAACACTCGAGGGTACCACCAACGAACATGTAACCCTTGAGATTTCAGACCTATTATATATAGAAGCTGTTGGTAACTATGTAAAGGTTTGCCAGTTACAAGGAAATGAAGTGCATACCAATATGCTCCGTGCCACGATGAAACAGATGGAGGATTCGCTACAGGCTTATCCCATGATAGTTCGTTGTCATCGTGCCTTCATGGTCAATCTCGGTCAAGTGGAACAAATCTCCTCTAATTCTCGTGCCATGCAACTCGTGATGCGCCATAGCCATGATGCCATCCCCGTTTCACGCAGCAATGTCAATAAACTGAAGGAACTTCTGGGATAGGTTTCATATTGATTTGCCTAATTGATATGCATCCTCTAAAAAACTTGTTCCCTTGATGTCACCCTTGTCTTTGACTCCTCTGACAAGTACCTTGCCAGCATCCTCCATATTGAAGAATTTCAAGCCAAGGTTATATTCCGTTAGAATAGCATCAAACAATTCTGGCAGCGTGGCGGCACCAACAAGTAACAATGCCATCTTCTTGATGTGGAACGAGTCGCGGATTGGATTGTGGAACCTGTCGATAACGGTTTTTAGTTGTGCGCTGATACCATAGAAATAGACTGGCGAGGCAATGACGAGCATATCTGCATGGTTCATCTTTTCATAGATGAGGGCCATGTCATCCTTCTGGGCACAAGAGTTGCCTTCGCTCACAAAGCAAGCGTTACAACCCAAACACGGATTCACCTTGACGTCGCGCACAGATACTATCTCCACATGATGGTGCGCTGATGCTCCTTTGGCGAAAGCTTCAGCCAACAGTTCTGTATTGCCACCCTTACGAGGGCTTCCGGATATAATCAGTATGTTCATCGTTATTCAGACAACGGTAATACCTATCATTTTCGTTACTCCTTCGATGTTGTTCCAGCAAGAGTGCGGAATGCGGCCTTCAACAAGGAAGGCTTCATTCACACCTTATTGTTCTTTCAAATACTCCATGATACCTTTGCGAAACAACTCAGCAGGGTCTGTGATGCCTGTCTCAGAGAGACGATCAAAGATCTGGGAGAACGTCTTCACGTTGGCATTGCCAAAGTTGCGGTAATCCTCAGTTTCCATCCCAGCTATCTTGCAATTATACCAGCAGGCTAGACTCTCGAAGGCACTCCAAGGCACGTAGGTTAGATCCTTCTTAGAGCCAAGTGAACGAGTGTACTCCTTCATTTCCTCCACGATTGGGTCGATTCTATCCTGCATCAGAAAGATACCGAACTCATGGCTGAACATGGCCAGTTGATAGTCCAAATACTGATTGTAATAGACGGTATTGGTATTCTCATTCAGATTGTTGTACGATGGGCCTTTTGCGCCTGCACGATACAATAGCCAATGATAATCGCCTCTGTTCCAAGTATAACCTGTTACGCGCTCCCAATCCTTAACGAAAGAATGGGTCTTCATGTGTTGGCTCAGCTGATTCATCCGTTCCTCCATATCCTTCTTCGCCTGAGGATAGACATTCTTGAGATAGTTGTCGTAGTTATCGACATACACTTTGGCAATGGTACTGGCTATATTCATGATCTCATCAGGCGAGTTATGGTTTTTGGCCATCTCCTGATATTTGTCCATCACTTTCTGAAGACTATCCGCATTGGCGAATGTCTCTGCTGAGACCATAAAGAAGAACGTACCTGACAACATGCCACCTTCACCTTGTCCGAACGTAAGGTGGTCCTTGTATTTCTGCAAGGTATCGACAGCTGCTTTGGGGAGCGTATGACCATATTTCGCAGTGTATTCTTCGTCAGAGAATCCTAGTCCAGCTAGTGTATAGAGATGGGTTACGTAGTTTACCTCAGGGCGGATCTCAAATAGAATCTTAACTTCGCCAGCCTGTTTGTTGTTCATCTGCGTAGCAATGAAGGCCTTCAGCTTGTCGTTAAACATCTCAGGCTGCTCCATGTGGATGAAGTGTCCGCAAGTGGTCAGTTCCGTATAGTCGAGGTTGGGATAGAGGCGCTCCATCTTCTGCTTATTGTCAGGATCAAGACCGCTGTTCTGCGTACAGATGACCATTACTGGCTGAGTAATCTGGTGATTCGGCCACCATTTCTTTTCAATAAGGTGTTGCATTGTGCTCGAAGCCACATATTGGGGTGTTTCGGGCATTACTGACATGGCATAGTCGTTGATCTCCTGAGGTGTTTCCTTACCAGCCAATGACGACACAAAACCAGTAATCACCTCACGACAGTTATCGCCATCAAAGGCGTGACCAAACTGATTAACAGCCTCTACATATTCTGGAGTCTCAGTACCATCGTAGAAACAATATACACCGTCAACGTCTACTAAAGCGCCTTTGTGGCCTGTCGTCATCAGCGTCTGACGGCATACGGGCGTTCCAAGACTGTGACCTACAAAGACAGCATCTTTGATGCTGTTGACATTCAACACTTCATCGATGGCATGAGCAAAGAAATCAAGTGTGTATTCCACATGTGGCTTATCACTCAGCCCATAGCCAGGCAGGTCGATGAATACGAGTTGCAAGTCTTTGCCGTCTCGGAAAGCCTCGAACTGCTTCTCCCACGTATTCATGTCACAGCCGAAGCCGTGAACGAAACAGATAGTCTTTGCATCAGAGTCAACCGACTCATTCCATATTTTATAATGTACGCGGATACTATCGTCGATAGTAACGTATTCAGACTTCAATTCGCTAAGCGTCTGAGACTGTTTTCCACAGCTTACCAGCAACAATGCGAACAACAAATATAATACTATTCTTTTCATACTACTTCTTTATTAATTTCATTACTCTTACTGGGCAGTCTGAGCCCACTTCCAGATTGGGACATATAGTTTCCTCGCCAGTGTCCACGAATCCGCACTTCTCCATCACGCGGCCAGAAGCCGGGTTTGAAGGAAAGTAGTCACCCCAAAGTGTAGTGAATCCCTTTTCATTAAAACAATAGTCGATGACCATCAGAAGTGCTTCAGTACAGATGCCTTTGCCCCAATACGGACGGGCTATCCAATACCCCACTTCCGCATGATCTTCTGCAATCTTCAGGTTTGATGCGGATGCCGGAAGGTAGCCTACACCACCAATGGCCTCTCCTGACTCTTTCCATATCACTGCCCACATCCCTTCTGCGTTGAAGACAGTTCGAATAATCTCCAGACTATCCTCAACCGACTTATGTGGTGGCCATCCGGCGCGAGGTCCAACATCAGGGTCACTGGCGTATTTAAACAGCGTTTCGACATCGCTATCCTGCCAAGGGCGTAATAGAATCCATTCTGTTTCCATCTTCTTTTTATCGTTTGACGATGCAAAAGTACGGATAGTTGCGAGATCTACAAAAAATCTGGGATAAACTGTACAAATATGTGATGAGTGGTAATGTTCATTAGTGATGGGACTCATTTCTACTACTGTCTAATGCTTTCACAATATGAACCCCAATAGTTCTTGTCTAACATCTGGGGTTCATTTCATTTAAAAAACTCTCTCCAAGAAAGAGTTGTTACATACTATAATCTATGAATAGCCTTGCACAATTGTTCATCTGATAGTTTGGCATAAACCTGAGTACTAGTAACAGATCTATGTCCCATCAGTTTGGCAATGGTATAGATGTCCGTACCTTTGTTTAGCAAAGCCATTGCAAAGCTATGCCAGAAGCAGTGAAAGGTTATGTGCTTGTCAATCTTTGCCTTCTCCACCAGCAACGGAACCTCCTTGTTCAGCATGAATTCTGTAAGACCAGGAAATACGCGAGGACCATCCCTGCTTATTGTACGGAGCAGTCTTGTTGCCGATGTTGACAAAGGCAGACTGACAACCGTTTTCGTTTTACGGATAGTCAGGCATATACTTGACTTGTTCTTGTATCGGAGGTTAATGTCCTTCCATTCAAGATTGATAATGTTTGCCCTCCTTAGACCCGTGTAAACAGACAGGAGCGCAGCCTGTTTTACCATCGGGTTTTCTGAGTAGTCCACCTTCTCCAACTGCTGTATCTCACTTTCTTCAAGATACTCCTTCTTGGTGTCATGGTTCCAGTGGATTCTCTTAACGTCAGCGGTTATGTCGTTCTGGAGTATTCCGTCCTTATATGCAAGTGCAACAACCGACAGGAAGGCATTCAGATATGCCACCGCTGTATTATGTTTAAGTTTACCCGTCTTTTTCCAGCATCTTTCCTTGAAGAGGAACTTGGAGAACTTTTCGCAAAGGCTCACGGACAGATCCTTGAAAGAGCATTCGTTGTTACAGAATCTTTTGAAGTGTTTGTAACTACAGTAGTATTTGATACCATAGTATTCACAGCAGTCGTGGAAATAATCCAGGAAACTACTGTTTAGCTGGTCTTTCAGCAGGAAAGAATACTCCTTCTTCACCATTCGCATATACCTGTCGCACCGGATTGCTTCTGCAATCTCGTCGATTATTTCATTGTGATGTTTCTCGATGTCGCTAATCGGGTTCACGTATTTCTCCAGGTTCAGGAATTCATACCTGACTTCCTCGCCCTTCGGATTGACAAAGGCAGGATTATACTCTAAGAACACGGACAACATGGTCCCTTTGCTCTTTTTCTTTGTTCTTATAGTGACCCTATTCATAGCAATCCTCCTTCCATCTTTTTAAATCATGAGCATTGAATAAGAGAACCCCTTTGTCGTGCCTGATATGCACAATGTTCTGCGCAACAGCCCGAAACAGTGCTTTCCTGTCTGTCTCGATAATCATCATTGCTTCATCGATACTAAGCCATGGCTTGACATAACATGATGCTTCCGCCCAGGCTGACATAACGTCTTCCTTGTTATAGCGTTTGAGCCAGCCGACATTGTATGACCTGACACCGTATCTCGTCACTAACTTTAACAGCCAGCATCTTCCCATGCCTGTTAGCTTTATCAAGCCAGCGATGGAGAACGATGCCTCGCCGATGGGGGAGGCGGGTGTCTCCGGTAGATGTGAATACCAATGGATGAAGTCAATCCATCTGACCTGTTTACCACTCTTTCCATTCATACATGGAATTATGCCGTCTTTTACCAGACGGTAAACGTAGCTTTTTGTGTAGCCGGAAAGTGACACGACCTCACTGATTGTGAGATGTCCCTTCGACACAACATTCTGCCACTCTACATCCAAACTATCGTAAGGATCGTAGTAATGTTTGAAATGCTTGTAATTACTCATAATAATTTTAGTCACCTTAGTGTGACTAATAATAATATAAGTCCACAAGAGTCATATTGAGTAGGAATAGAGTCGATGATTATTGTGAAAACTTGTGTTTTATGGCCGATTTTAATGCTATTGGATTCGTTTTTGGGTTGTTTTATGCAAATTATTAATTTCCTAGAGGCACTGCTGTCCAAAGAAAAATTTCAATAGGCTTCTAATTGTTTAATATTCAATTTGTTATGACGGTTTGTAAATTTTTCGATAAAAATTTCGTTCTGTTGGATATAGTACTTATCCAATTTAGACTTGTTATGCCTATCGGAAAGACCGTCTTCTCTCAGCTGATGGAATTGGTTCCAGAGTATGAGTTTAAGAAATGTGTTGACAAATACAATGGAGACTTCCATGCTTTGAAGTTCACCTGCCGTGACCAATTCTTTGTGATGAGCTACGCGCAGTTCACCGGCCGTTCCAGCCTTCGTGACATCGAGGCGACACTGACAGCGTTCTCTGCCAAGCTGTATCACTCTGGCCTGAAGTTCATCCCAAAGTCCACATTGGCCTATATGAACGAGACGAAGGACTGGCAGATATACCGTGACTTTGCAATGGTCCTGATAGTCTGGGCCCAGAAACTGTATAAGGATGACTACTTCCGTCTCGGACTTGACGAGATGGTCTATGCCTTTGACAGCAGTACGATTGAGCTTTGCCTGAGACTCTGCCCTTGGGCAGAATACAAGGAGAACAGCGGTGCCGTGAAGATGCATACGCTTCTGAACCTGCGAGGCTCCATCCCCACGTTCATCTGGATGACTGAGGGCAAAGTCAACGACATGAACGGCCTTGACGTACTGCCTGTCGAGGCAGGTGCCTACTATCTGATGGACAAGGGATATGTGGACTTCTGGAGACTCTACAACCTCTTCCATCTCAGGCAGGCATACTTCGTCACAAGGGCGAAGGACAACATGCGTTTTGAGGTCATGGAGGAAAGGAAAGTAGACATGCATGCAGGTCTTATCAGCGACCAGAGTATCAGGCTCACTGGACAACTTGTCTCCAAGGACTATCCGGAGATGATGCGGATGGTTGTCTATGAGGACTTTGCAACGAACAATGTGTACAGATTCCTGACGAACAACTTCATCATTGATGCGCTCACTGTAGCAGAACTTTATAGGGAGCGCTGGCAGATTGAGCTGTTCTTCAAGTGGATCAAGCAGCACCTGCATGTCAAGTCGTTCTTCGGAACGACGAAGAATGCGGTCTTTGCACAGATATGGATTGCTGTCTGTGACTATCTGCTGTTGGTCATTGCCAAGAAGATGTTTCATATCGAACAGAATCTTTACATTTTCTCTCAAGCAATCGGGCTGGTTCTCTTTGAGAAGATGCCCGTGTCCGAGTTATTCAAACGAATCGATAATTCTAAATTAGAACCTGAGAATGATGGCCAGGGATGGCTATTCTAAATTTCTTTGGACACTAGTGTCCTAGAGGGTAGAAAAAGTTCCTAAAATTGGACGTTTTTTAATAAACTTAAAAAGCGTAATTCATTGATAATAAGGTAGTTGTACTTTTGGTGATAATTTAAAATTTGTTTTTTAAGAAATTTGTAACTAATTGATTTTCAACACGTTATATGCTTCTATTTGCCCACGCAGAAATTTTTAAAGATATTTCCTAAAACTTCATTAGGGGTAATTTGGCCACCTGTGATTTCGGCGAGGGCATCAAGGGTTTGGTGAAGATCTTCGCTGAGGAGGTCTCCGCTTAATTGTAACTGCAGACCGTCGATCACACGTAGGATGTGCTCATGAGCTCTGGTCAGTGCGTCGTAATGGCGGGCGTTCGTAACGATGACGTCATCCTGCTGTAGGTTGTGAATGTTTGCTGCCTGGTAGATGGCTTGTTCAAGATCATCGATGCCTTGGTTGTATTTGGCTGAGATTTTGAGAAGTGGAGCTTGAAAAGTAGATAGTGACGAGTTGATATCTTCTCTGGTCTTGTCGATCTTGTTTTGAATGATAACCAGCGATTTATCCTTGCATCGTTCGTGCATATCTTTAATCTCTTCTTCGCTAGGTTTGGCATCAATGAGCCAGAGTACGATGCGTGCTTTCTCAA
>Ga0247608_10006201_pt1 | contig 12664 bp, 10 predicted proteins | sample 176DNAGHGlowgp2_FD_193490 | JGI IMG/M metagenome (GOLD analysis project Ga0247608, IMG submission 193490) | Sheep rumen microbial communities from Palmerston North, Manawatu-Wanganui, New Zealand - 1766 DNA GHGlow gp2 | ecosystem: Host-associated > Mammals > Digestive system > Stomach > Rumen ... | reverse complement strand
CCTTTGCCTTCCAGCCCGGATAATCGGGGACTGTCAGTACCAGCTCACTGTCCTCAGATCCCAGAGCTCTCATCTTAAAGCCGTCACGCATCTCGGTGACTTCCACAGGTTTTACATTGTCCTTTATCTCGGCATACAGCCGTTTAAAGTAATCAAGTCTTAAATCTTTGTCCTCAGGGATCATGTCTTTTGGAACATGATGTCTTACATAGGCTATGCCGAAATATCCCGGGTTTTCGTATACTTCCCAGTTTTCTCCATGGAATGTGATATCTTCCCTTTTCTCAAAGTCTTCAGGCAGTTCGCTGCTTTGCCGCAGATAATATTTTACTCCAAAGAGCGAGAGTATATCTTCATCAGTGCCAAGACCGAAGGATCTCCATTTTTCACTGGTCTGATTGATGGCATCCGAGGTGTTCTTTGACCGTGAGTTTACCATGGAAAACCAGTAGGTCAGGCCATTGTAATCATGGAGCATTGCCATGTTTTCCGGATTGGAAAGGATGGAATAATGATCCATTCCCGTTCTGTAAAGGGAATGGTCCCGGGCGATGACCTCAGACTCATTGACAGGTGATTCCATGGCCAAAAGCACTGTGTCCTTATCAGTCATGCGGCCGGTCATGTCCGTGCCAAGGGGATGGTAGTAGGTTATGATATTTACCGCCGCGTTTAGCACAAGGAGTATGAGCAGGATCAGTCTGAATTTTTGAAGTGTAAATCTAAACTCTGCTCTTGTCAGAGTATGGATGAAGATGACCGCCATGACAAACCAGATGCAGAAGGCCCATCTGGTATAGCTTTCGGAAAAGGCGTTGAAGATATATCCCGTTATGGGCAGGGAAAAACTTAGGGCACATACGATGACTGCCAGCATACACTGGAGCCTCGCCCGCGATTTTTTGGAGAAAAATATCAGTATGCCTGTTATGACTTCCGCCAGGCACAGTCCTTGGAAATGCACGGTCCCGGATATGGGATATGAGAATGCGGCCTTCAGGAATTTGGTGCTGGGCAGATAATTATGATAGTCGCTGAGGATAGTCAGGATGCCGGTCTCACTTCTTTCGCTGTATAAAAAGGCACAGACGGCGGGCACCAGAAAGGGTGATGATAAAAACAGTCCCGTCACCACACAGCCCAGGGCCTTTAACAAAGGTGTCAGCCATTTTTTCACATCCTTAAATCCATAAAGAAAACATGCTCTGGTCACGGAATAGATGATGACAAAGATCCCTACCATGTAGGTGAGATAGAAGCCGTTCATTCCGGCATAGAGCGCGGTGACGGTCAGTAGGATGGCAGAAGCTTTGGGAGCTTCATCCTTAAGAAAACCTTCCACGCCTGTGAGGAATAAAGGGAGTATGATCAGGGCGGTCACAAATACCGGTATCTTTATGTTCATTATGCCGGTGGCGGCAAAAAGATACCCGAAGACGGCGACGGCCGAGACCGTTTTATCAAGCTTCATCTTAAAGCAGTAAACCAAAAAGGCGATGCCTGCCAGATATAGTCTTATGAAATATAGGCTTGAGAAAATATAAGGAGCCGTATTCTTATCGGCAAATACGGAGGATAAAAGTACGAAGGGATCGCCGAAGCCGTAATAATTGAGGCAGCCCGCGATATCCTCACCCATTCCGATGGACAGATCATAGAGGCTGATACCTGTTTTAAAGGTCAGAAGCTCCCGTATATACTGTCCTATATAAAGGTATGAGACATAATACTGCCCGAGGCAGTCCGCCTTTATGATGAAGAGTTTCCCCGACAGGGGTACGATCCCGAAACCGATGACGGATACCAGAATAAACAGAACCGTGTACAGCAGGATACTCTTTTTTGTTTCTTTGGCCGTATTCATAAGCAATAGTATATATAATCAGGCGGATTTGGGCAATATCAAACCAAAGTTTTTTACCTCATAGGCGTGTGACGGCCAAATGTAAAAAAATATGGATTTGCTCTTGTGAAACATTGCGCTTTGTGGCTTTAAATGTTAATATAAGGCAATGAGTTTCGTTTCCTTATATTTTATATTTTTTATATTTGTGCTTTTTGGCTTATATTATATCCTGCCCGCGAAGTGTCAGTGGATACTGCTGCTTCTGGCGAGTCTGTTCTTTTATTATCTCTCGTCAGCCGCAGGCTTTTTTTATGTTGCCATCAGTCTGACCGCCGTGTATGTGGCAGCGAGGGTGATCCAGGGCATATACGATAAGGCAGGCAAGGATGAGGACATGAAGTTCCTTAAGAAAAGATCAAGGCCTGTGCTGATAGCTGCCCTGACTGTGGTGATCTTTCTTCTGGCAGTGTCAAAGGCCGGCTTCAGGGTGACGGATGCCCTCGGCATTGAAAGGGGACAGGGACTGGCGAGGCTGGTGATCGTGCCCATGGGTATATCTTATTATACCTTTGGTCTCATAGGTTATCTGGCAGATGTTTTCTGGAAAAAGGACAGGGCTCAAAAGAATCCCCTTAAGCTCCTTTTGTTCATGATATTTTTCCCCCAGATAGTGGAGGGCCCCATACCCCGTCATAAAAAGCTGGCGGAGTGTTTTGAAAAGGAGCATAAATTTGATTATACGCAGTTTTGCTTCGGCCTGCAGCGTATACTCTGGGGCTTTTTCAAGAAACTGGTGATCGCTGACAGGCTCTCGGTGTTCACTTCCCAGGCCTTTTCAAACCTGGAAAGCTACGAAGGTCTGGTGCTCATCATAGCAGTGATCTTTTCCGCGGTGCAGCTTTACTGTGATTTTTCGGGCTGTATGGATATTGCGCTCGGTGTGGCCCAGTGCCTTGATATCAGGCTTTATGAAAACTTCAACCATCCTTTTTTTTCAAAGACCGCCGCGGAATTCTGGCGCAGATGGCATATCACCTTGGGAGCCTGGTTCAAGGATTATGTGTACATGCCCATGGTGACCAATCCCGGGCTCATACGTTTCTGCCAGAAGCTTAAGGACAGGTTTTCTCCGAGAGTGGCCAAGAATGCGCTGTCGGTTATACCGCTGTTTGTGGTATGGCTGTTGACGGGACTCTGGCACGGCACCGGGATAAATTATATCCTCTGGGGCCTTTACTGGGGAGCGGTGATCATTTTTTCCACAGTCTTTACGCCGGAACTCAAAAAGGCAGCGCAGATACTGCATGTGAATACAAACTCAAAATGGTTTGACCGCCTCAGGATAGGCAGGACTTTGCTCATCTTTTTAATATCCAGGGCCATTGTGGCCACGAGGTCACTTGACACATGTATCCTCCTTTTTAAGAGGATGTTCATGAAGTTTAATCCCTGGGTGTTCTTTGACGAGTCTTTGTATACGCTGGGACTTGACCGGAGAAATATGTTCTGTGCCCTCATTGCCATGGCGGTTTTGTGGTTCTTTGAGTATAAGCAGGAGACCGGTACCCGGATCAGGGAGACCGTGGCTTCGTATAATATAGCCTTCAGATGGTTTCTGTATCTGCTTTTGATCTTCAGTGTGCTGATACTGGGCTGGTATGGGGCCGGATACAATGCGAATGATTTTATATATATGAAATATTGAGGTCAGCTGTCATTTTGAGGTAAGCGAAAAATCTTGAAAGATTCAGCAAAATAATAAAGTGTATTTAGAACAAATATTAGGAGGAGAAAAACATGAGAGACGAATTACTGGAGCTTTTGTCAAACGAATTTCCCGAGATCGACTTTGAGGAGTCCGATACCATGGTGGATGACGGGATCCTGGATTCACTTACCATCACGGGCATCATAGCTGCCATCACCATGGAGTATGGCATAGAGATTCCCTTTGAGGAGATCTCAGAGGATAACTTTAACTCTATTGACGCCCTGGCGGATCTGGTGGAGAGGTTAAGCTGAGGGGGCATTACCCGAGGAGACGCCATCATGACGAAGTCATGATTTTAAATGCGTCGACGATTTGCCGCCGACGATAGGAGGGGGCATTACCCGAGGAGACGCCATCATGACGAAGTCATGATTTTAAATGCGTCGACGATTTGCCGCCGACGATAGGAGGGGGCATTACCCGAGAAGACGCCATCATGATGAACTCATGATCTTATATGCGTCGAAGGCGTAGAAAGGAAGCGGTATATCATGGTTATTGATTATTTCATTGACGGTTTTACCTGTATTGAGCAGTACCTGGAATATCATGCTAAGAATAAGCCCGATGCACCTGCCGTCATCGTTAAGAATGATGTGACAAACTATGGTCAGATGTGGGCAAAAGTGAAGGCCTTTGCCTATTATCTGAAGACGGAATGTGAGCTTAAAAAGGGAGAGTGCGTCTGTGTCAGGGCGATCCAGTCTCTTGATTATGCGGTGGCGTATTTTGCCGTGCACCTTAACGGTGCTGTCTTTGTGCCTTTGGAGAGCAGTATCTCAAATGAAAAGGCTGCGGATATCATCGAAGAGACCGAGAGCAGGATATATATTTCCAGAGTGCCCCTTTCTGATGAAAAGGAGGATTCTCCTAACGGAGAATCTCTGAAGTCCCTCAAAGCCGGGACGGGCTCTCCCGATCAGAGATCGGGAGCAGAAAAAGAAGATATTAAGTATATAAATATTAAGACTGTCTGTGAACTGGCTGCGCAGTATGAAGGTACTGCCTGGGAGCATGTGTTCCCCGAGCTTGAGGACAGTGCTGATATCATGTACACCACCGGCACCACCGGCAGGGCCAAGGGCGTGGAGGTAAGTCATCACGTGCTTCTGGCTACGGCAGAGAATTATCTTACCGGAATGGAGTGGGGCAGGGATAACTGCATGGCGGTTCCCGGTCCCCTTAATCATGTGAATCCCTTAAGGAAGCTGTATACCAGTATGATCGCCGGCACTTCCATAGTGATATTAAACGGGCTCATGTCCATAAAGGGATTTTTTGACGCCCTGGACAATCATCCCGTTACCTCTCTTTGCCTGCCCCCCGCATCTCTTCGCACTATATGGAAGGCTTCGGGTGATAAGCTGGCGGAGTATGCGGACAGGATAGATTTTGTGGAGTGCTCCACCGCCCCCGTGACGGAATCGGACAAGGCCACTTTGAGGGCGCAGCTGCCAAAGTCCAGGCTATATAATAATTACGGCCTGTCAGAGTGCGGCGCCATGGTGATGTACGACTTTAATAAATATAAGGAACAGCCCCATGGCTGTGTGGGAAAGGCCATGGTGAATTCCCATGTGGTGATAGTGGATGACGATCATAACATAATAGAGTCGGATTCGGAGCACATGGGACTGGTGGCAAACAAGGGACCCATCAACATGAAGGGCTATTACAAGCATCCCGAGATCACAGCCACCGTAAAGATCGGTGAGTATGTTTATACCAGCGATATAGGTTATATCGATAAGGACGGTTTCTTATATGTGATAGGCAGGACCAATGACACCATAAATGTGGGCGGATTAAAAGTGGAACCCACAGAGGTGGAGGAAGCAGCCATGCTCTTCCCCGGTATGGCTGAGTGCATATGCGTGCCTGTGGAGGATCCGGTGACGGGACACGGCATAAAGCTTTTTGTCGTGATGAAGCAGGGTGAGACCTTTGATGAGGCAGCCCTTCGCAAGTTTTTGAAAGAGAGGCTGGAAAACCACCAGATGCCCAAGCTTTACGGCGTTCTGGACAGCGTGCCCCGCAACTTTGTGGGAAAGCCCGACCGCAAGGCCTTTGTGAACGGAGAGTTAGTGTCAAATAAGTGATGAAAAAGATACTTAATAATTGTCATTCTGAACCCCGAAGGGGTGAAGAATCTTGAAAGATCATAAGGTCATTAACTTAAAATGTATAAAGTATATCCCGCGCAGGCAAAGAGTAGGGATTAAGTTAAAAAAGTAAAGGATAAAAGACGGAATTATGAAGATATTACTTATAACAGGCGCATCATCGGATCTGGGGTGCTGTTATATAAAAAAGTATGCTGACCGCTATGATAAGATAGTGGGCACTTTCCATTCCACACCGAATGCTCTTAATGAACTTAAGGCAGAGCTGGGGGATAAGCTTATCACCTACAGCCTGGATCTTAACGATGAGGATGCAGTGGCGGCCTTTGGTGAATATCTTAAGGAAAATGAACTGCTGCCTCAGTATTTTATACATCTGGCGGGACAGAAAAGTGCCATGACCAGAGTGCATCAGCAGGATATTGAAAAGGTAAAAGACGACCTTGAAACTTCTGTATTCTCCGTGATGAAGCTCTTTGGCGCTATCATACCTCCCATGCAGAAGGCAAAGTTCGGAAGGATCGCATTTATGCTCTCTTCCGTAACCCACACCACGGTGGCCTTTAAGACCTCATATACGGTGGCAAAGTATGCGCTGCTTGGCTTTATGAAGTCTGCCGCAGTGGAACTGGCTGCTTCGGGCATTACCGTGAACGGAGTGTCTCCCACCATGATCGATACCAGGTTCATAAAGGGTGCGTCACCCCTTGCCCTTAAAAAGAGCATAGAGAATTCTCCGCTTAAGAGACTGGCTACCCCGGAGGAGATCGTCTGTGTGATCGACGGCCTTTTGTCCGATGAGAACAGCTTTATGATAGGACAGAATATCCTGGTAGGCGGCGGAAGTGTAATATAAAAGGGCATTACCCGAGGATTTTTATTTTGGAACGTTTGAAAAAAATTGCGAAAGTCATAATCTTCATCGCCATCTTTGCGCTCATATATGTAAAGGTGGAGCATGTGCTGGAAGAGCGCACAGGCTATGAAAGGTACGATGCCTTTTTCAAGGCACCGTCGGATATAGACGTCCTTTTTTTCGGAAATTCCAGGATCCTGAACGGTATCTATCCCATGGAATTATATCATGATCACGGCATAGCGTCCTTCAACATGGGGGGACATGCCAACAGGATGCCCACCACGGTATGGCTTGCCAGAAACATTCTGGACTATACCACGCCGAAACTCATAGTGATGGATCTTAATTCCGTCAGTACCATGTTAAAGCATTCCGAGGATGTGAGATATGTTCACATGTCCTTTGACGCCCTGCCATTAAGCCGTAACAAGATCGCGGCGGTCAGGGATCTTATGGAAAAAGAGGATCAGGCGGAGTTTATCTGGAAGATGTGGATCTATCACAACCGCTGGTCCGAGCTTGATGAGTTTGATTTTCATCAGGTGAAGAAATTGGAAAAGGGCGCCGAGATGAGAGTGGGACTTACCGCAAAGGATGAGGGCCGCCTTGATTACGATCATGAGGTACTTATGGGCGGTGATACTCTGGGAGAAAAGTATCTGGCCGAATTTTTGAAGGAATGCGATGCAAAGGGCATAGAGGTGATGTTCACCTACATGCCTCTTAATGTGAATGAAGAGGACGCCCCCGAGGTTAATTCCCTGGAGGCTCTGGCTGCAAAATACGGTCGTAAATATCTTTATATGAACGATGCTGCCGAGGTGAATTTCGACACGGATTTTTACGATTCCAATTATCATCTCAATCCCTCCGGCGCCAGAAAAGCTACGGAGCTCATGGGTGAGTTCCTGGATGAGAACTATGATCTGCCGGATCGCAGGGGTGATGCGGCTTACGAATCATGGGACCGGGATTATGAGGAATATGTATACATGAAGGAGGATTATCTTCGCACAGAGGATGACGTGACGAAGTTCCTTCCTCTTCTTTATGACAAAAATTATGAATCCAAAGCAGTTCTTTATGATGAGTCATTTCTGGATGATGAACGTCATGTAACCCTTCTCAAAAACGCCGGCGTCTATGAGACCATGGAACGAGGATCGGGCGACGGTATTATGTCTGTGACTGTGACTCGCAAGAGTGATGGCAGCATAGTCTGCCAGAGGGATTTCTGAAAAAATGACGATCGATGCTTATTTTAATCCGGATTTTACCTGGGATAAAAAGTTCATATATTTTTTGATGGCTTTTGCGGGGATGATGATCTGTGTTTTCCTGATCATTGGAATTACCGTCATCGGAGCAAAGCTTGGAAAGAAAAAAGATCCGGATGAGACGTATGAAGAGGATGGAACTAAGGCCGGGGGAATAAGCGCTGAGCTGGTACTTTCCCGTGTCCAGATGTTCTATGAGATGGTCATATCCGGTACTACAGCCATATTTTTTGCCTGTTCTTATATCATCATGAATCATCTGTATGTGATCCTTTCGGATATGCAGGCGGGGTCATATGGTGAGCCATATCTAAGTTTTATGTATATTTGGGATAACTATAAGGATTTTGTGCTCCTTTTGTTTATCTGTCTGTCATGCATTCTGGGCAGAATACTTGACAGTCTGCTGATCCCGCTTAAACTGATCCAGAGGGAAGAGAAGGCGTCTATCAGGCTGCTTGCCATGTTTTACGCCATAGCCGTTCTGATCTTTTTGGATCATATCGGCGATGAAAGTGAATACAGTCCGGTCATGATGTATTATCTCGGTCTGATGGTAGGCCGGTTTATATATTTTGACGCCTCCTTTAAGGACTTTCTCGAGACCATGGGCAGGGCTCTTTCAAATGTATTCATGCTCATTCTCGGTCTCTGCCTGATGGGCGGACTGTGCTATTTAGGATTTGGATACGGTTTTTTGCTTGAGAGGAATTATTATATCGTAGGCGTGTTTTATACCCATCTGTTTTTGCTGGCGGTTATTTTTATTCTCCACCACAGCCGGATCTTTAAACTGCTTTTGAGCCGGAAGCATTGACATCCAAAAATCCTGTAATACCAACGTCTGCAGGGCGTTATCTCATTTTTCTTTTCAAAAATTTTGTCAAAAATTCATAATGGACAAGGCGCAATGCGCGGTGTATAATCCATTTTACCATTTCGGATACGGAGGTTATGGTCTATCCTGATCTCCCGGCATCTTTATCATATCAGATGCCGTTATCCCATTTTTATTATATTACTGCATGCTTCGGTGTTTTGATGCCCGGTATAGTGTCCGTTCAGCTATTGCCTCAGCTTTATGGATCACTTTTATCGAACTTCCCCCACGGATACCGGAGCAAATCAGCAGCGAAGGGAGGTGTTTGCTTATGTGTGAAATCTACCTGAATCAGTTCAGGATCAGCCTTCGGAATTTTATCAAAGACTTTGTCGATGATGAAGAGGCTATAGGGACTGTTGAGATGATATTGATCCTTATCGTGTTGATCGCGCTGGTCATCATATTTCGTGATCAGTTAAAGACTATAGTCAATAATCTTTTTGATAAGATCACCACACAGAGTAATTCGGTTTGAAGTGAAGAAAAACAGTTACCCATGGTGATATAGCTGTTTTTCAAAAATGACGGGCTTTGGATACGCCGTCGGAGAGCCGCAGATCAGTGGATGTATCAAAGAGTAGATTTAAGGTACGTTCATGGGGAGATTATGAAAAGGTCATGAGGAGATTATGAAAAGATTTGGAACGGCTGCAGATCAAAGTGACAGATGCATATGCCGGGGAACGATAACAGTATTTCTGACACTTTCCCTTACGGTTATCACATCCTTGATAAGCGCCTGCATCAGCAGCGCCGTGGACAGGTCGATGAGGGAGCGTATAGAAACTTCCATGGATCTGGCCCTGTTATCGGTATTTGGCGAATACAATAAAAAACTGCTGGAAGAATTTGATCTGTATTTTATAGACTGCGGCTATGGCAGCGAAAACGGGAGTTCATATTATACCGGTGAGCATCTCAGGGATTATCTTGATTATAATCTGAATCCTCAAAAAGGGCTGGTACTTTCTTTTTCAAGAGATTTGAAAAAACTGAAGGTCACGGATGTGAACATAGCCATGGAATCCCTCGCAACCGACTCCGACGGGCGTGTCTTTAAGCGACAGGCCATCACTTACATTAAGGATAAATACGGTGTAAGTGTGATTGAGAATCTTAAGAAAAATGAAAAGGATTACAAGCAGTACGGCATAGAGGAATTTGATGCCGAAAAGGCGCGAAAGAAAGCGGAAAAGAAGCTTAAAAAAGCAGAAAATCTCAAAGATGAAGACGGTAATAAGATCAAGTTTAAAAGTCCGGTAAAGGTTATAGAAAAGACCAGATCCACGGCCCTTGAAAGTCTTCTGGGAGAACTGGACATATCGGGAAAGGCCCTTGACGGTGTAAAGCTTGTGTCGGACAGGGAACTTAAGACGGGCTGCGGAATCGTGGCTAATGATGAAAATCTGGATTCTGCTTCTTCGGAACTTTTATTTATCACATATTTGAACGATAAGTTTTCCTGCTATACCGCGCCCAAAAACAGAGAAGGTTTAAGTTATGAGATCGAATATGTGCTGTGCGGAAAGGATTCGGATAAGGAGAATCTGGAAGCTACTGTGGCAATGATCTTTGCCGCCAGGGAGGCCGCCAACTGCATATATGCAAAGGATAATGAAAAGATGAAAACGGAGGCCGAGGCCGTAGCCAAGGTTACGGCAGCCCTGCTTGACTGTAAGGATCTGGAGGAACCTCTCAAGGAAACCATACTTTATGCCTGGGCTTTTGCGGAAAGCTGCATCGATGTACATACCCTTCTTAAGGGCGGACGGGTTCCGCTTGTAAAGGATGAGACTACCTGGACATTAAAGTCTCTTCCACAGGCCCTTGCATATAAGACTCATTTTGATGATGCACCTAAGGATGTATTTGGTCTTGATTATAAAAATTATCTGATGCTCTTTTTGACGCTTGAGGGAAATAATAAAAAGATGTCAAGAAGCATGGATATGATCGAATGCGATATGAGATGCATAAACGGAAATGAGAATTTCAGAATGGATAACTGTATCGAATTTCTGGAAGCGACAGCAGTTATAAAGGGCGGGAAAAGAGATCATTATGATATCAGCAGATACTTCGGATATATGAAGGTCCCGAGGAGGAACTTTAATTGAATCTTGGGAATGAGGCAGGGAAAATGCATTCAATAATAAAAAATATCAAAACTGCTTTTTCCGGGGCAAAGAAATGTTTTTCCCTGCCCGGAACCCTTACGGTTGAAACTGCCGTGGTACTTCCGCTTTTCCTTTTTGCCATGGTGTCGCTCCTTTATATAAATGAGACACTGCGTTACTCAAATATAGTACAGGAGCAGCTCCATGAAAGTGCCAAAGCCATGTCGGCTGTAGCCTACGGTGAGGATAAACTCACTAAGGGCGCAGCCGGCGTGGGCGGCGGAATATTATCCGGCGTAGCCATATCACAGACTTATGTGGCGTCCCGTGTTTCCACATCACTGGTTAAGGCGGGGATCGAGCCAAAGAGCATCTCATATCTGAGGTCAAAATATAATGATAAAGGAATAATAGATCTGGTGGCGGTGGAAGAGTTGAATCTTCCCTTTGATCTTTTTGGTATCGGAAGCTTTCGCTTCGTGGACAGAGCCAGGATACATGCATTTACGGGATATGAACCCGGGATCATTTCAGACGGTGAAAGAGATGATGAAGAGATCGTATACATAACCGCCTCCGGAGAAGTCTACCACAGAAACAGGAACTGCCCCCACCTGAATATCAAACCCTCTGCCATCTTAGCTTCCGAGATTGAAAAGAAGCGCAATTCATCAGGAGGAAAATATTACCCCTGCGAGTACTGTCAGGCAGCAAAGGGAGGAAGCACATTTTATGTGACTGCCTACGGAGACAGATATCATACTACTGTCGCCTGTCAGGGACTTAAGCGAGATGTCAGAGCCATTCCCCTCTCTCAGGTCGGGGGCAGACGAGCCTGTAAGACATGTGGATTTTAATTTTATTAACTTATACATGAATGGATATCGCATGAGAATATTACTACCGGGCATACTGCTCATATACACATCAATAACGGATATAAAAGAACGCACCATCTCAGGGGTCGCTCTCATACTATTCACTGTGGCGGGGTTGATCTGTCTGTGTCTTGGCAGAAACTTAAATCCTGTTGATTCGATCTGTGGTGCACTGATCGGTTTAAGTCTGGCCTTAGTGAGTTTTTGCACCAATGGAGAGCTTGGAATGGGTGACGCCCTGTTGCTTTTTGTCACCGGAATATTCCTGGGGTTTGAAAGAAATCTCACATTGCTTCTTTTGGCCCTTATGCTGTCGTCGCTGTTTTCGGTATACCTGCTTATCAGGGAAAAGAATGTAAAGAAAGAATACCCTTTTGTTCCGTTTTTGTTTATTTCCTACGTGATGATGTTCATCTTTAAATTGGAATGAGGAGGAAAGTCATGAAAAAGAAACTGACCCTTAAAGGAAGTTATACCATAGAGGCATCCTTTCTGATGCCCATGATTCTCACTGTCATAGTGATAATAATCTATCTCACTTTTTTCCTGCATGACCGTACGGTGCTAAACAGCGCGGCTTACACTGCAGCCATGCGGGGCAGTCAGCTTACGAGCGGGGAGGATGTGTATGCTGTGGTTGAAGATTCCGGGAAAAAGCTTATTAAAAACAGACTCCTGGCAACTAAGGATGTGACGACTGATGTAAGTGTTCAAAAGAATAAGATCAGTGTCAGTTACAAGGGCGCGTTGAAGATACCTGCAGGCACGCTTCTTTGCAGATATCTTACCAACGGGCGTGACAGTCTGGAGGTGAACGCCCAGGCACAGGCAGACTGTATCAATCCCGTAAGCCTTGTGAGGAAAATGAGGGTGGTGGAAGGGTATGCATCGGATCTTACCGGTCAGACGT
>Ga0247608_10006199_pt1 | contig 12665 bp, 15 predicted proteins | sample 176DNAGHGlowgp2_FD_193490 | JGI IMG/M metagenome (GOLD analysis project Ga0247608, IMG submission 193490) | Sheep rumen microbial communities from Palmerston North, Manawatu-Wanganui, New Zealand - 1766 DNA GHGlow gp2 | ecosystem: Host-associated > Mammals > Digestive system > Stomach > Rumen ... | reverse complement strand
GAATCGCGGAACAGATTGTCCGGCATGCCATTCGGCAGATCCGTAAGGCAGGCAACTTTTATACCATGCTTCTTACATATAGCTATCATTTTCTTGGAATAGCCAAATACTTTAGCTTTCAATCCTATTCCTGAGAAGAAAACTTCAATGGCATCCCTTATATCCGGCACATTACTCCACCCGGCCATTGCCTCATCAAAAAGTACTACCGGCATTATTTCATACTCTCTGTACTTATTGCGGGGATTGTACGACTTTAAAATCTCCGCCGATTTATCAATATCTGCATCCGACAGCTCTAATCCAAAATTCTCATTTATCTTCTTAAACCCCTGGTAATAGTAATCGCTCCAGTCCAGCGGCATTCCCTCATATTCCATCAGTGTACCGCCTAGGTCAAATACTATCGCCTTATAGTTTTCTAACTCCATCCGTAGCCCTCTCTTTGTGTTATTCCATTCACAGATTCATTATACCAAATCAAAATTTTGTTTTCAAACCAAAAATGGCCTTTTTCATAAAAAAAGAACTGACTTCGGATCCATTTCTGGATCTTAAGTCAGCCCTTCATTGTGGCCAGACCCCTTATATTAATAGAAGCATTGCTACAACATTAGCAAGAAAATGTGATATCCAGCTACACCATGCATTATCCGTCTTTTTAAAAACCAAGCCATAGAATATGGAATTAACGAAAATGCCTGATAAATCCCAAATCATGTAAACAGGGTCACCATATGAGAAGTGTCCAAATGTAAAAGCGATCGATGTAATGATTAAAGCGGGAACAAAGCCGACAATCTTTGTTGTCTGCTTTTGATAGAATGCTCTCAGGGCTATCTCTTCACCCAATGCCAGAACTATGAGCTCTATAAGCATCTTGGGAGTATCAGATGAATCAATAAAAATCCTGTTTTTTAGGAATTCAAAATAGTCAGGTATAAGTGACTTTTCTATAAAAGTCAATATGATATTTATCGCCGTCGGGATCAAGATAAGAACGATCACCTTCACATCCTTTATCTGTCCCGGAATTGCTTTAATATCAAGTCCTGCGTTTTTATGTTCGTTAGTATTACGTGTGATAAAATAAGCTGCTATACCTACCAAAACTACAAGCCCGGCAATTTTAAGCAGTTCACCATCAATCTCTATTTTAATACAATTTGCAAATGACAATACCGTCATCACTATAAGAAAAACAACTACCAGTTTGCTAATCTTAGTCTTTGTCTTTTCCATCGGACTACCATCCTTTTTCTTATGATCTATCTGTATAACGGAATTATAGCTCTTGTTAATTTCTCTTCATAGTGTATAATGTAACATTCTTATGATGACATTTGTCATTTATATAATCTCAAAACAGACAAAAAAAGAACTGACCTCAAATCCATCTCCGGATCTTAAGTCAGCTCTTCGCATCTCCTGCTTGTCTTTCTTTCTGTTATAGTTCTTTCCACTCGGTACGCTCCTTGTAACCGGATTAAGTTCGCCCCATGTTACTCGCCTCTCGGAGTAGTACTCCTTCTGAGCCTTCTTGCTTCGCTTGTCTAGCGATACATACTTCTTCATGATATGCACCCACTTTCTATATTATAATACTATTGTTACCACTACATATATCGGCTTCTTTAGAAAAACCTTTAGCATAATACATCTTTGCCCGATTTTCAGATCATCCTTTCGTCATTCTGCTTTCACCCGTGCTATAATCTATCTCGACTCCCGGTTGGACATTGTAGACATATACACAGAAACAAATACCTTCACCCCTATCTTCAACTGATAATGCCTCTATAAGTACCCCATCTGCCAAAAGATTTCTTCCAACAAACACTGGCGTTACCCGGTATAGCACATGATTGTCATTCTTATCCAGATACTTTGCTACTTTTTCTTCAAAAGGCAGCATTCCTTCTACATTCATATATCTTGTACCGGTTATCAGATTTTTCTCATTGGCATTCTCCGCCGTCAGGCAGTAAGCTATAAGATGGCATCTGTTATAAAGGTATGGTGGTTTTGAATCAACTATGCCTTCATATTTCGCCTGAATCCACCCTGAAGGCTTTATATTTCCGATTTCCTCTCTCTTATCAGTAGGCATCAGGTCCTTACCCACATTTGCATATGCCACGCCACATCTTCCCCACGAGTCCAGTTCACTATATGTTTCAAAGGAATCTGTAAGCAAATCATCTTCAGTGAAAAATGGCTTATTATCATTCATCGTAATATATGGGTTACCTGAATACTCCGGAATTTCAAGACCATAAACATATTTCCTTTTATCCGTACCTACCACAAGTTTCAAGACATATAGCAGAATCAATAATGCAATTACGATAATCAACGCAGAAATATATATCTTTTTTATTTTCTTTTTTCTATCTTCTATCTGGTATCTTCTTGATATGTATTTCATCATTCTCACAAATATACAACCTTGTTCAATCTAGTCCCACTGGGGGCCAATAATTTTCCCTTTAATACTATTACTTCGATATATCCCTTATGTCTCCTCCGCCTCTCTTTTTTATTTACAGAAATTTCTCTGCATCCAGCATATTTACTACTCTTGCAGGATTACCAACCACAACAGCATAGTCAGGTACATCCTTTGTTGCTTTCTGTTAATCTCTCTATTTTCATCATTTCTCCTAAATAAACTGCGATTTGTCGTTCAGCATTGTATTCCGGGATAATTCACCGAATCACTTCAATTTCAAGCCATCCTTGAAAGCCTCACCAACTCTTCCGTTTACCTTATAGTATCCATGCGTATAAGGATCAAATGCGATAGCCTCAAGTGAATCAATATCCACCTTACCATCCTTCATATTGGCTTCTTCTACTGATGTACGTAGAACTTTTCCGATAACGCCCAAACCAGTCTCATCACTCTGATACTCGATGAATTCACATTCCAATGCTATAGGAAATTCATTGATAATCGGAGCATCAACCAGCTCAGACTTTGTATAGGTCATCCCGCTCTTTGCAAACTTATCCTTCTCCGTTTTTCCACTCACTACACCAAAGTAATCAGCTTCTACAACATGCTTTGCATCAGCAATGTGAACTACAAAGCCTTTCTTCGCCTTGATATTCTCAACGGTCTTGTGAGTCTCCGTAAGGTTAAGGGCAACCTTATCTCTATCAAGCATTGTTCCCCAAGCGGCATTCATAACATCTACACTACCGTCCTCGTTGAATGTCGATATCATAAGTACCGGCATCGGAAAAATCGCTTCTGTTGTTTTGATTTCCTGTTTCATTGTTTTTTTCTCCTTTATCAATATTTCCCCCTATGACAGGGTATTCTTACAAAAATATCTTCCGAGTTAATCGATTATCGTTTTTTTACGCTTCCTTTTCTGAGTTTTATTTCTTCATGATAAAATCCTTACGTCCAATATGGTTTTGCATCCTCATTCGCTGATAAAATGGGTCCACTGATGCTCTTCCGTCTCCGGCATTCCATATTTTTCTTTTCCAAGAGCGATGCTTTTCATCAGGAAAGTCATATTCCGTGCAAGAACCCTCATGTTGTACAATCCTTCCAAATCCTTCTTTGCCTCACCTTTTTCCCTGCCGTGAACGCTGTTCCAATATTGACTTGAGGCCACGGGCATACCGCTGATCGTAAAATACTTGTTCAGCTCATCATATGTGGCAGAGCATCCCCCGCGTCTTGCAACTACAACACTTGCACCGACTTTCATAGTCTTATCAAAATGCGTGCTGTAGAACAATCTGTCAAGGCAGGCTATCAGAGTTGCATTAGCTGATGCATAATAAACAGGAGATGCCACTACAAGACCATCCGCCTCCTCGAACTTAGGAGCCAGCTCATTAACTGTATCCTCAAAGACACATTTCCCTTTTTCACCACACCTTCCGCAGGCGATACAGCCTCTGATGTCCTTATTCCCAATAAAAACAACCTCTGTCTCTACGCCTTCCTTTTCAAATACCTTTACCATCTCATCAAGAGCAACAGCTGTATTGCCACCAACTCTCGGACTGCCATTCAAAATAAGTACCTTCATTGCCCCCTCCTAAACTTCTTTCATTCTACCATTGTGTCTATTCTAAATATCCGTTTTCATCCTCATCATTCCATGGATTTACTCAAAATTATAAAATTCTTTATCCTCCATAACAGTTACCGAACCATCTTCAGCAAATACTATATGAATATCACTTTCAGTATCAAGACTTATATGCTGCAACGAATATTTTGTTTTTCCGTCTCTGGTTACGGATATAAACCTGATTTTCAACTCATCCATTAAGTCTTCCTTTGAAATCATTTCGCCGTAATTGGTTTTAATAAGTCCATTTTCATCTGCATAATAATTGGCCACCGCCAGCTTTACTCTGATATCGGTTTCATATCTGTCCTCAAACAAACTTGTCAAACGATCAAGACAAAGCGACGCATCTGTCGTTTCCGGTGTATTACAATCTATATAACAACCAACAGAAAGGTATGATAAACGCCCTTCTTCATCTTCCGGCATCTCATACCAGTTTAAATCCGCCTCATATCCTACTTCATTCGGATAATTAATATATGTAAATGTAGCAAAATGTGTCTCTATGCGGATTCTATCCTGCGTTTGCATAGGTGAATCATTTTTATTCCCACCATTCTCTTTTACATCTTTTTTAAATAGCTTGCTGAATAATGACATATTTGAATTCTCCTCCTACTATTTCTCATCTATCCAAAATTATATACCAATTTTATCATAATTTTTGACGAAATCAATGGAATTAGGTATAGTCAAAACGAGCTGGACAACGGTAATCTTACCGCCATACAGCTCGTCAATTATCTTAGTGGGCACCCTACGAATCCTCTCCTGATTCGTATCTTCTTTCTCCCCACCATCCCGGCATCAATTCGCCAAGTGTGATGGTTTTCCTTTTCGCATAATCGGTCATGATCTCCATGCTGCGGTTCTCGTATGACAATTGCATCAGAAACTCTCCGCCTTTGCTTTCTCATATAACTTTTCCCAGATATCCATCGATTTCTTCTCCTGGTTTATTTTCTTTTATACCTCTTTTCGTTTAGCAAACCCGTAAATAGCCAATACTCCGGTAAAGATAGTTGCACTGTATGTACTGAATCTTTCAAAAACTCCAAAATACTCCTTCGGTGCATTCTGACTTCCAACCACCCCGAAAAACATTGCAGCAAGCGCAGCGATTGCCATTATTCCAAGCGGACGATACTTTCCCTTGAAGCTTCCGATTGCAATCAAAATCAAAGAAACAATCGACAGCAGAACAACCAAAGCTGTCAGTACATATACATGAATAAAAGACTGTACCGAACCATCATATCCACTTCCGGTAAGTGGGAAAAGCGCATACCCGATAGCGGAAATACCCTGCATAACCGCAAAAAGATATATTCCAATTCTTAAGCATTTTCTCTCATTCCTTACCAGCATAGAAAGACAGGCACAGCACATGCATGTAAAAATCTTGTATACCGTCACATAGCCGCTTGCAACCGCAAATGACGGTGCATCAGTTGCGGTCAGATCACTCACCGCCTGTTCCATCCAGTGATATCCCGGATAATTTGCCGCACCGATGATATCGTGCAAAAAATAAAATGGTACCGCCAGCACTCCACATGCCAGAACCAAAATCCACAGTTGATTTTTTGTTTGATCGTTCTCCATAATCGTTTCTCCTACGCTCCGTATATTTGGCAGAACTCATCGATATAGCCCTGAAGCATATTACCATCATTCCCTATCCCGGAATGAATAAGATCGCATTCATAATCTATGATCGAATGAACAGCCATGGCAAAGGAAAACGCTGCAGCATCAACATTCTCAAAATGAGCTTTTCCCTTAACCTGTAATGCATAGAAGAGCATTTTTGTAGCATTGATCATTGTTCTGGTCTCTGAAACCATAATCTCCGCAGCGGATTTATTGATTGACCTCTCTGACATAATGATCTTATAAAACATAAGCATTTGTGGCTCCATACACATTTTCCTGTAGGAATCTGCCGTTTCCGATAAGATTTCACGCAAAGATCGGTTTTCTATCAGCCTGTCCACATCAAAGGAATCCATACCTATGTTCTTCTTGGCATTATCCCTGAGACAGTGATACATTGCCTCAACAATCTCATCCTTCGATGAATAATGATTATAAAGGGATGCTTTAGTGATACCAACCTTATCCGCTATCTGCTGCATGGATACTGAACCCAGACCTTTTTCCGATGCCAGTTCCATTACAGCAGATATGATTTCACTCTTTCTATTCAATTTCGTATCCTGCCTTTCGGTAGTATAATACTACCGATTGGTAGTATTGTCAAGATTGACTTTTCTACTTTTTACCGGTTAAATAATAAACTGCCAGAGCTGTCCGGTGTGAAAGGTTTTCCCTGGAGAGAATGCCGGTTATATAATTCTTCACCGTTCCCTCTGATATAAACAGCTTTGCTGCTATTTCTTTATTGGAAAGCCCTTCTGCGACTGCTCTCACGATGTCCATCTCCCGATCAGAATACCCGGAAGAATCGAATCCGTTCGGGGAATGATCTGCCACCTCGCTGCCTGCCGCATTACCGGCAAGGGCTTCCAGCATTCCTTCTTCCATAACGCCGGTCCCGGCATATACAGACTTGATCATCTGCTTCAAGTGCTCCGGTGTATGATTCTTGATGAGGTAACCCTTTGCTCCATTTTGAAGGGCGCCTCTCACCAGGTCATCATCGTCGAAGGTGGTAAGGATCAAAACCTTGCCCAGATTATGCTCCACTATATACCTGGTTGCTTCTATCCCATCCATCTCCGGCATCTGGATATCCATCAGGAAAACATCGGGACTTTCCTTTTCCGCCAGCGCTATCGCTTCCCGTCCGTTAGACGCACATCCCAAAACCTGAAAATCATCATCCACATCCAGAATGATCTTCATGCCATCCCGCACAAAATCACTGTCGTCTGCTATTATAACCTTAATCTTATCCATAACTTGATCCTCCCCGGTTTATAACTGTTCATCAGATGCTGAAAAGCATTCGGGCCGTCCGTGAGCGTAATGCCGGTTTACCTTAGCGGCAAAAGTGTATTCACCGTAAACCCGGCCTCTGTTTCGAAGCTGATGACGCCGCCGGCATTCCGGACTCTCTGCCTCATTCCGGAGATTCCCATTCCGTCTACTATGGAATCACAGCCCCTGCCGTCATCCGACACCGTACACCTGACCATCTCGTTCATTACGATTATTCTTATATCTATCCGTTTGCACCTGGAATACTTCATGGAATTCGTAACTGCTTCAAAGGTATTATCCAGTATTACCTCCCACAGCGCATTGGATATACCGGACAGATTGCCCTCGGTCGTAAGCTCCGCCTCTACCCCCTTCTTATTACAATCGGCGCAGAGCCCGTATAGCTGAAGCAGAGCCATTTTCTTTTTCTCCGGCCGCTCTTTCCGCAGAATCGCCCTGATCTCATCCATACCCGTTCGCAGTTGATCGATCACCGACTGGATCATGCCTCTCGCCTTTTCAGGGTCCGCATCCATAATGACCTTTGATGCCTCGAGCTGATATATGGAGCCATTGATATTATGGCCCAGTTTATCATGAAGCGTCTGCGACAGAGCCGCCCTTTCCTCCAGCACCTGATTTTCCGCCTGAAGCATATTCTTCTTTAACTCAGCCTTAACCTCATATTCTCTGGCCTCAAAATCGCGCTTAAGTCCCTGCTGCGTGACAATATCCTCGAACATCTGCTCTTCATATCCGGCAACTACATACTCATGCTGCAGATAGAAAATGATCAGCATGGTAATAACCATAAATTCAGTAAGACCGCTTATCGGGCCATCAGCAAACAGCCATAGATAGATGAGCGGATACAGATAGTATTTAACCTTGAGATATGCCAGAAGCTCAAAGCAAAGGAAGATTGCGAGCAGAACAAAGCTCATTCCGCATTGATATAAAAGCAGGCCTGTCACACAGGCAGCACCTGCAAATACAGCCAGCTTCTTTTTCCCATCCACCAGCTCTTTCAGCGTCATTAAGGCTATATAAAACGAAACAAGCAGGAGTACCCTGAGAGATACTCCTGTTTCTCCTTTCAGTTCCATAAATCCATACAGACTATAGATCAGCATCAGCAGGATCCGGACCAGAATATAATAATTATTCCTTAAGAATTTCCCCATTCATCATTCCTTCTAAGCTTAATTCCGAGACCGCCCAGACTTATTACAACTGCCAGGTAGGCTGCTGTAATACATATTAACATACCGAGAGCCTTATTGTCGTGGGTAAATATCATTTCTGTACATTCCAGAAACCACTTCTGCGGCATGAGTGATGATAATACTTTGATGAAATCAGAGGTATGGTTAAGCGGGAAGTATAATCCGCTGAGCAGCGCCGAGAAGCACCACACCGAAAAGGCCGCGACATTTGCGCTCATCACATCCCCCAAAAGGATCCCGAGGAATAAGCTGACAGAACCAAAGATCAGGCCCAGCAGGAAGATCATGAGAAGGAAAAGAAACCGGTTCATTCCAAGTTCATCCTCGCCGATTACCAGCGTACAGATTCCCATTACCGCTGTTGACATCACCGAGATGAACAGTACAGAAATAAACTTTGATATAAAGTATTCGAGGGCGCTTGTACCGGTAAGCTCCACTCTGGTATAGACGCCGTTTTTCTGTTCATGAATCGCTATGTGCGCTGCAAATATTCCGCAGAATACAAAGCCCAGCGTCATAAAGGCAAATGCATATCCCACCTGGGTCTTATGATTCACCTGCTCTGCCGTCAGACTTCTGCCCGAAGATCCGGCAATGGATACCACTGTTTTATCTGCATATGCATCCGCTGCTGCATCAATATAGTCTGAACCCATTTGCGCCGCATGATGGATATAATACTCGATATCCGATTTCAGAAGCCCGGTTCTGTCATCATCAGAGACCTCGAATATCCTGATGCTATCCGCAAGCTCCTCAGCAGATTTTCCCTCCGAAAATCCGGGATAGAGATAGATACTGACTCCCATTCTATCCTCAAAACCGTCTCTTTCCAGGTGTCTTTCCACGAATTCATCTGTGAATCCATCGCCTGCCATTTGGGTCATATCGACTCTGGCAACCATGTATAAGCCTGAATCTGCCAGGTTATGAAGCAATCCCTCTGACACCTCCGTACCGGCAGCATCATAAACCTTGATCAGATATTCACCATTTCCGCCATTATACGCGACCTTATCATCCTCGCTGCCGAGTTCCATAACCTTTCCGGATTCCTTCTCCATGTATGCTACAGAGCTGTCAAACTTAACCTTAAGAATGATTGTCGACAGAACCGGAGTCAGGCACAGAAAGAACCAGAAAGCCTTCATCCTGCAAAGAAGCTTCATGCCTGTTTTTACCAATGCCGTCATTCTCCCTTCTCCCTTCTGATCTTTCCTGATAATACTGCAGCCAGTGAGCATACGATCATGATCCCCAGTGTGAAGAGGATACTGCTTTTCACATAATCACTGTGCCCCATACAGGACAGCTCCGTCAGCGCCCTGTTTATATGATAAACGGGCGATATATTCTTTAATATCTGCGGATGCGCCGAGAACATATATGTCTCGAAGCTTCCTCCCCAGAAGCCCATAAACCAGACTGCCGCAAATACGCCGATTATCGTGACCACCGTATTTTCTGTTATGCTGTAGACCATCAGGCCAAATGCCGTCGCTGCCGCTGCGGAAAGAACAACCAATAAGAGCGACAGAAGGGGCGCTCCCCAATGAACGCCGAATACAAGAACGGTGATCAGCGCTGAGATCAGGGACGAAACAGAAACCACAAGGGTCATGGGGATAAACTTCGCCAAATAGAGTTTAAACCCGGACAGGCCGGATACACTCAGCTTCTTATTGATTCTATACTTCTTCTCGGCGGTAAAAATGCCGGCTCCGCAAACAATGGCACACCATCCGAAATATACCACTTCAATGATCCCGTAATAATCAACCGCATCGATCGGCTCCATATACTCTGCTTCTTCTATTCTTATCTCAGCAGTTTCCTCCCCTGCAGGTTCGCCGGTCTGCTTCATGCGCTCCACAGCGGACCTGGTCCGGAAGGTTGTGATCATATATTCCAGCGCCTTGGCTCCATACTGATCTGCATCATTTTCATAAATCGTATATTTCCCATCCCGTTCAAATACAACGAACCCCGCCAGCTCTTCTTCCCGGATAATGGTCTCTATATCACCATTTGGATATTCATACAGATTTACTTTTCTTTCCCCGGCTGCCTGCCTAAAATGCTCTATATTCTCTCCATCCGCCGGGTCTTCAAATCTATAGCCTGCCTTGAGAAAATCCCTGGAACTGTATTTTTCCATCATATCCCCGAAGGCGCTGGATAACATGGCAACCAGAATAACCGGCGCTATGATATACAGCAGGATATTCGTGGCGCTCCGCATCATTAATTTGAAATTGTTTTTTATCAGATAGCGTATCATCCTGTTTATCCTTTATTATACCTGTCCAGCAGGCTGGATATATGCAGAATATCATGAATCCCAGCATTATCTATTCTGCTTATATGCTTTGCCCGTCCTGCTTAATAGTCTCTCAGCTTCTTTCCTGTCATGGTCAGGAATACTTCCTCAAGCGTTATGGATGAAGTATCGTCCACAACCATTTTCTTGAGCTCCTCGCTGGTTCCTGTCGCAATCACCTTGCCGTTATCCATAATGGCGATCTTGGTGCAGATTGCTTCGACCTCCTCCATATAGTGACTGGTATATATGATCGTTGCGCCGTTCTTATTGGATTCCTTGATCTTATCCAGAATATAGTTCCGGGACTGAGGATCGATACCAACCGTAGGCTCATCGAAGATCAGCAGGCTTGGATGATGACCTATAGCGCAGGCTATATTCAATCTTCTCTTCATACCGCCGGAAAATGTCTTCGCATAATCATTTTTCTTCTCGAGCAGGCCAACATACTCCAGGGACTCCTCAATTCTCTGTTTCAGCTCCTGCCCCTTAATGCCATACAGGGAAGTAAACAGCTCTACATTCTCCCAGGCCTTCAGATTACCGTGAATCGCCAGCTCCTGCGGTATATAACCAAGCTCATGAATCAGTTCATTGCGGTGTTTCCGGAAATCCTGTCCCTTGAATTCCACTTCTCCCAGTGTGGGCTTTACAATCCCACAGATCATGTTCATCGTGGTACTCTTCCCCGCTCCATTGGGTCCAAGAAGGCCGAATATCTCGCCCTCTTCAATTTCAATGTTCAGATTATCCACTACAACTCTCTTATCGTATTTTTTTGTAAGATCCCTGGTCTTTAGAATGATTCCCATGTACTCTCTCCCTTTTATATGATCTGCCGTTACATGTTCTTATCAGTGCTGTTTCATCAGTACTTTATTCACCCGACACACACATTATATAAACTATTGGGTTTCATTTGTAGTGAAAAAAGATACATTCTGCATATGACTTAAGTCACATTATCAGGAACAAGAGACAGGCATGGGTTAATCAAAATAATAAAAAAAAGATAAATATTATATTATTTCGCATTATGCACAATAAGAATTGTGAATGTTTTTGAGAACCATCCGCATGTTCTCCTTGAAATGATGAACAGCATGGTATATAATTTGAACGAAATATGAACAAAATATGAATAAGCGACTAACATACGGTAAATTTCCACCATAAGGCTCATCACTGATTACCCGGGGGAGGGGGAAAGCCAATGAAGAAAAGTGAAAAGAAACATTCCAATAAAGGTTTTACTCTGGTTGAGCTGATCATCATCATCGCCATTATGGCTATTCTTGCTGCTGTGATCAGTTTAAGCGTTGTCCGGCATATCGAAAGTGCCAGACAGGCCATGGATATTCACAATGCCAGCCTGATCAAAAATGCGCTGAATGCCTATCCGTTCCCCAGTGATTTCCAGGGGCGTCCTGTGTCCTATACCGACCCGGATACCCACCAGACCGAGACCTTCAAGAGAGGCTGGGTATATGTAGATAAGGATGAGATCCGGTGTTCCGACCAGAGTACCGCTCTGGCCATGATCCTTGCCGGACTGGTCAGCGTCAGCGATGAAACAGAGCGCAAGATCGCGGAAAATGAGGAGAACCCCAACAGGTGGTTCCCCAGCGGACCTGACGGAGACTACATCCGTAGATCCAACATCAATGAATATGTATTTAAGAACAGTCTGACGGTTAAAGCAAGAAGGACCTGGAATACCTACCAGCTTGACGTTTACCTGGATGATAACGGCCAGCTTTACATGGGCGCCAGCGCATCCAATGCGATCCGTACAAATGGCCACGCCAAGGACAACAAGACTGCTTCTCTCTTTGCCAAAAAGCTCGGCTTTGATCATGCCAAGATCACGCCCATCGGCGAGCAGTATAACGGAAACTGATTCAGATATTTTCAGGCTTCAGACTTGCATATCTTCGATCTTAGCACAGGCAGCCTTCAGGATATCCTCCGCATTTCTGCCCAGGATATCCAGGCCTGTTGCCGCAATGAGCCGCACATCATGGATACCGTGGAAGTTCTGCGCCAGAGCCTTCACATAGCCAA
>Ga0247608_10006197_pt1 | contig 12668 bp, 32 predicted proteins | sample 176DNAGHGlowgp2_FD_193490 | JGI IMG/M metagenome (GOLD analysis project Ga0247608, IMG submission 193490) | Sheep rumen microbial communities from Palmerston North, Manawatu-Wanganui, New Zealand - 1766 DNA GHGlow gp2 | ecosystem: Host-associated > Mammals > Digestive system > Stomach > Rumen ... | reverse complement strand
GTCGGCTGCTGGGCATTCGACGATTCGCATTTAAAGCAAGCCACTATATAGACTACAGAATAAAGGAGGTAGAGAACTGTGTTAGCACTTAAGATCGCAGGCATTATATGTGCCGTGCCACTCGGAATCTATATTGGAATCCGATTGGCGGGTATCTGTATAGCCTGGGTCAAATATGGGCTTAAGGGTCTTAAGCCACCAAAGAGAAAATACTGAAGTCGGTTTTAGGGAGTTAATAATTACAGCTCCCTAATACTTTATCCAGACCGGAGTCTGTGAAAAGGAAGGATATTTGCAATGGACATACTCAAGGTTACGGTGATTGGCAAGGATTTATGCAAAATTGTGGAGGGCTATATGGAGTTAGCTGGTATTAACACGGTTAACACGGTTAGGACCGGTATGTTAGGTAACCTAACTACCCATACATATGAAGTAGCGATGCGAGAGGATGAAGTGATAAAGAAGCGCGGGATATTTATGGAGAAGATGGCGGAGGACAGTATGCGCCTGATGCCGATGTATGTGCATGGAGACTGGATGCGGATATTTGTGATGAAGCCGATTCGCGTTTGAAACAAGCCTCCATATAGGAAAGGAGGTTTGGACAATGCAAAATTACTTAAAAGTCCATCCTCAACCATGAGAAGGAGGGGTTGGGAAGACTCTGCTGCGATAAGGCCTGCGCAGAGGAGCCCGACCCTTCCGTTTTTTTACTTTCGCATCTGAAACACAGTACACTATGAATAAACCAAAAGGAGGATTGTCATGAAGTGGACTATCGCGCAACGGAAAGACGGTAAGGCAAAAGCGGCATGGGAAAGATTCAAAATGGAACCGATGGATAGCAGCTTGTTCGGGCTTCGCAGATTCAAAGTCGTGGATATTATTCCAGCGATGAGTCTTGAAAGCGGGACAGAATGCTATTTTGTTGAGGTCAAAGGTTCCCTGCTGGAATACCTGATCTGGAAGGTTGGGATGAAAGGACGGACGACGATACTCGAAGGATGGTTAAGCGAGAAGGGGCAGCTCAGGACTTGAGCTTACCCTTTATATTTTCGCATTTATAACAAGCCACTATATAGAGCAGGCAGCTCGAATAAATTGTTTTGGAGGACACTGAGATGAGTAGAATGGAACAAATCGAAATCGATCGGCTGATCCACGAGGACAAACCCAAAGCTGCCCGGCTGTTGTATGAGCACGGATATTCGATAAGGACAATTTCCAGGTTTCTGGACCTGCCTGAGAACAACATCAGATTCATGGTCAGACGAGAATAATTCGCATTGGAGCCACCGTGCTCCAGTTTTATATTTTTCGTACCGAATATTTCGTAAAGGAGAACAGCAATGCGTAATTTCAATGTGATATTTGAGGTGTTTGACGAGAATGGCAGGAAGGAAATGAAGACGGTATCGGTTGAGGCTGGAAACAAAAAGCTGGCGGCACTGAGGGGTATGCAGGCGATTAACAAGCTGGACGGATATTCTGAGAAGTTCAAGAATGTGGTACAGATCGAGGAGGTGGCGTAATGTTTCCGAATAGCTCAGGCGTTTTGTTCTTTGGCGCGGAAGGTGAAAAGCCGGTTTCATGGAATGTCATACCGGAACTGACTATGGATGAAACGCATGTCGCTGAAGAACAGAGCAAGGTAATTGCAACGATGAGAGATAGTCAGACTGTTTCGTTTAATTGCACCATTAACAAGAATGGCATAAAGAATCTAATGGAACTAGCAAGAGGGTTCAAACTCGCAAAAGGTCCAGAACGTAAGCGTATGATCCGGCGGGCTCAGAAGATGCGGACCAATTATATTTACACTTACACATTCAGAAAGGAAGGCGACGAATATGTCGACGAAAGAGGTCAGGTTCGACTTGTATTGCAGTAAATGCAAACACTATGAGAAAAGCGAGGCGGAGGATCCTTGCTGGGACTGTCTGAATCAGGGCTGGAACGAGGACAGCCATGCTCCGATTATGTTTGAAGAGAAGGAGGAATAAATATGCTTAGAGGGCCCGAACTATATAATCTCAAACGAGCGATAGCTTGTTATTTATATGAGATGCAGAATGATTGCTCTAAATGCCCTTTTGGGTATAAAATAAAAGACGATTCTGGGGATAACGCAGTATGGCGGTGTAATGACGATAGATTACTTAAAGACGCCTTATATTTGCTCGATGAATGATTCGCGGTCGAAACAACTCTCCTTATGACAACTGATGAAAGGAGATTTGTTGAATGATCGTATTTTTGTGTACAATAATCGGATTGTGTGTCGGTTTAGTACTCACGGCGATGAAGGATTGATCGAAATTGAAGGTTGAACAAAGAGCTCAAACATGGGCTCTTTACTTTTGAGGAGGCCTTAGGCATGACAAAAAGAACTCAATTTAAAAAAGCTATTCGGACGTTGGAAAAGCTGAAGAATGGCCAACTAATTGATACTGAGGACATGAACATTGACGAGATCATAAATCTACTTAAAGAGTCTTGTCCAAAACCTTATGAGATCAGAAAGAAAACTGCACTTGTGGCGCTGTATCCAGGCAAATTAAGATATGGTACGGAGGCGGTAATTATGCGTGCAGATGTGAAGTATGCGGCAAAGCAGGGCCGTGGTGTAAGACCGAAATAGAGGCAATTCGATCGTGGAACGACTCATCGCATTTCAAACATAGCAGTTAATGAATCCAAAATGAAAGGAGAGAAAACCATGAAGGATGATGACAAGGTTATCGACTTTGGCAAAGAACTCAAGAAGGAGGAGAGACGCAAAAAGGTCGAGGCTATCAAGCAGAAGGCCAAGGACTTTTGGGACACCAATAAGGTCTATATTGCTGTGGCAGCTCCGGTTGTCGGCAAGGTAGCGCTTGAAACTGTTAAGTTGGTCAAGCGGCATCACGTCGCACGGATCGAGTTGCGCAACAAGGACTTAAGGCTGTACGATACGTCCTTGGGGCACTACTGGGAGCTTCGACGGAAGCTGAACAACTCCGACTGGGTTACCATAAACAGGAGAAGGAATCTTGGGGAATCCCTGGGTGACATTCTCGAGGAGATGCGGGTTCTGAAGTAGGGGTGAGCTTAGGCTTACCCTTATATTTTTTCAGTTTGAACGAAGAGAGAACTGGCGAAGCTGGGCATAGTTATAGGAGGTAATCAAAATGGCAGAATTTAGTTGCGAAAAATCCGTTGTAATCAAGCCTGGCGACCCGGTAATCCTGCCGGAGATCAAAATGCTTCCCGGATCTAAGTACTGGGTTGAATGCAAGTGGACGCGGGACGGCAAGGAAGATAGCGGGCATTGGGAAATCAAGAATGACAGTATGGAAGGAGCGTATATGATATGGCGGAAAGAGAATTGGGAGCAGCTGTTCGACCCGTTCAACGTGAAAATCACAAGCTTAACAATCAGCCGCATACAGTGACGTTTGCGGATTTTGTGGAGAAGCTGTTGGACGAGAACTACAGTCCAGAGGAGAAGGCGCAACTAAATAAGATATTTATGAATAGAAATGAGATCCTTAAACCGAGAAGGAAAGACAACAAATCCAGCAGCAGGACTATTTTGTCAATCCTTGCTAACGAGTATGAACAGTTTATATTTGATACGATGAAGAGGAAGATGGAGGAACGGAGCAATGAACATTGATAAGTCAAAACTAAAGCTTGGTATTTGGTACGAAGACGAAGAAGGAAACGTCATTCAAAGAGACGACAATTACCTTGTACCGAACGCATATTGCCACGTCATTTTTCCTTTGGAGATTCAGGAAAAGATTTATAAGACGGATGCTGAAGGTCATTACGGAGGAAAGGATTTAGTATGCACATTTTCAACGCATTTGTGTAGCTATTCTGGAAAGCTTGCTGTGGCGATGGTCAACAGCGGAGATTATATTTTGTCGGAGGCTCTGGCTGTTTTGGCAAATTGTTGCGAACGATGTCATAACGTGCTTATTAACAAATACCTTCCAGAAGATGGCGAAGGGTATGCCGAATATTCAAACGAATGGCGAAAGTGCGGTACCTTTTGTGATTTCTGTAAGGACGAGGGTACGAAAATGACCTCGCATTAAAAACACGTTACATAGTAGAAGGATTGGAGGAGTGTATAAACCGGGGGAGGCCTCACAGGTAATGCTGGATGTGTTAGCCCTCAGTAATAGTTCAATGGTAGAACGCCGGTGAGGCGCTGCTTTACCGGAGACGCCTGTTCGAAGCGGGCAGATCCTTTAACTTTGAACGTTAGTGAAAAGTTACGAACGAAGTGAGTGGAGCTAAACGCAGTTTGGCGATACTCTTTCTTTTTCGCATTCAAAACAGCTTCCTATATGAGATAAATACAGAAAGGATGATAAACATGCAGAAACTGTATCTTGTAGCAAGAAGCGAGTTGCCGAGCGAACTCCCCGCGGAGATTATTCGAGGATTTGTTTCTGAGAAGAGCGCGATTGAGTTCTTTATGGACTTGACGGGTGCCCCGATCAGTACGATCGACGATGTAATCGACAACGAGATGTGGGTAACGAATCATATGCTACTGGACGACAACTGTTTCTACGGGATTATTCAGACGCTACTGGACGAGTTTTAGGAGTGAAAGAGCTGGCTTAGGCTGGCTCTTTTCTTTTTTTTTCGCGACATAAACAATCCATATAATGACAATGTAGAAGGAGGAATCATTATATGGAAATTATGTATATGTGGAAAATTGTTCACAATGTTCGGGAACGACCCGCCTGGGATACCGAATGGAGCGAATGGCGCGAGTATAATCCTGAATATTATAAAAGGCATGAAACTGCTTTGTTTTATATACAGAAACAAGTAGCAAATGCCTGCGATAAGAAGGAAGGAAAAGTACTCAAACGCGATCAATGTTCCGACGGATGGGAATACTATGAGTGGGAGGAGAACGATGACGGAATAATCAAACAACATGTAATGCAAATTGCAGGAGGACGACTTGACTATGTTGTCATGGATTAGAGCTAGCTTAGACTGGCTCTTCTCTTTTCTTTTTTTTCGCATTCAAAACATCTTCCTATATGAATTAGCAAGGAGGTGTAAACAATGTTTGGAATTATTTCTGCTTGGAGAGAGCATATTCGAACGGTAGACGAGTTGCACTACAAGGCTGTAGCTATAGTATTGAGAGAACTTGATACATTAATGTTTGTATTCCAGAAGACGGCTGAGGGCGAGACATATTACGTGAACTGTACTCCAGAGGAGAACAGAGAGAGTCATATGCATACCGCTCTGGCGATCCTGGATGGGATGGACGAACTCAAGAAGATGGACAAGCATGTATACAACATTCTTAGATACCGTTACGAAGACGAGCTCAAGGAGTGCGAAGAACTTGTTGAATTCTGATAATTCAAGCATAAGAGCTGGCTTAGGCTGGCTCTTTTCTTTTTTCGCATCTGAAACAACGTTCTTTATGAAAGGAGATGAAACTCATGAAAATTATTAGCAATGATGAGTATCGTCACATGAAGGTTAGAGAACAATGTTTAGTAGATGCAATCGATAGGGCTCTTATGCTGCTTGGTAATATCGATAATAGCAAGTTTCGTTGTGATGGGATCGGCGTAGAAGAGAACTATTATTTCTGGAGCGCTATTGGAACGCTAAAAGGAAGCTTGCATGATTATCAGCCAAACCATAAGAGCGAATGGATTGAGCCATAACATTGGCTCTTTTCTTTTTTCGCGTTCAAAACATACTGCTATACGAAATAATTAAAAGGAGGAATTACAATGGATCAAGAATTGAAGGACCTGAAAGAGCGGCATGAGAATTTTGGTTTTGCGCTCTGTGGGATCATCGGACGGTTGTACGAGTATCTCAGCAGTGAATATTGGATCACAGTGAACACTCCTAAACCGGTAGCTATGGCTTATTGCGAAGCCGTGGACGCTATGCTGAAGGAAGGAGCTACTGAGGTTGGTTATGCTGGATTTAAATACAACATGGATGATCTCGAAGAGTTGTCAGAACACCTGAAGGCTTGCTTTTAGCAGGCCCTCTTTTCTTTCGCATCATAAACATCCCTCTATATGAATCAATACAGAAAGGAGATGGATAATTTATGAGTAGCACTTGTTCTATGTGTTCATACTGTATTTTGCATAACGGCCAATATAGGTGCGGTCGAGCAGAGTATGGCTATATGGTTATTAGCGAAACAGACGAATCGTGCGACCTATTTGATTCATTCGAAGAAGACGAAGAAGAGTCCTAACAAGGGCTCTTTTCTTTTTTCGCGTTCAAAACGAATCGCTATATGAATAAAAGAACAAGGAGGAATTGTTATGTATCCAAGAACTAAGGAAGAACGCAAGGCGAATGGTGTTGTATGGGAAATGTCATCCGGAGATCCGAAGTATGGCGAGCATCGAGCGGAACTCTTGATATTTGACAAATCAGGAGGCGTTCGGTCGCGAACCATGTTCGATAAGGAAGACCTGGAACACCTGCGTCACGCAATCAACAGGGCGCTTGGAGCTGAGTAATCGGCTCCTTTTTCTTTTATATTTTTTCAATAAGGAGGTAAAGCAAATGTCCCTAATCAGTGATATCGTTAATAGCCAAGATATGCCGATCTATGACAACGTTGAGTACGCGAAAGGATGCGAACGTTTTATATTCAAAGCAAAAACTGAAAAAGACTGTTATAACTTACTGAATAAATTTGTTAATACGGTTCCAAATACGAAACAGGTTAAGGCCTACAGAATCGGTTTAAGACCGGATTACCCGATTCCTGTTGCAAGATATTTCCTTGAGGTTTCTGTTGATGACTATGACGATATCCTATATTCATACGGCATCTCACTGTGGTCTAATGTAACAAGAGGGAGGCTATCCATATGACAAACGAAGACTACATTAAATCACTGTCAAGAAAAGAATTGGCGGCAATGTTGATAAACACGTCAGAAGTTCCTGACTATGGAGATGACGATGACGGCTGGGATATTCCTTTCATGCAGACGGTCCATGTAACCTCCGACAGAATGGAATTCTGGGACGATTACGAGGGCGCTTTGGAGCACGAATGCTGGTGGCTGGCACAGGAAAGGGAGGACGAAGAAGATTGACAGTCCAGGAAAAGATGAAGGCATACAGGGAGAAGAACGGATATTCTATCGAGAAGATGAGTCGCAAGAGTGGGGCTAGTGAGGTTTTACTTCGAATGCTGGAGCGCGGGAATGTAACCCATCCGAAGATCGCCGAGCAGGTTGGCAAGGCATATAAGCTAAGTAAGGAGGATATTTATGAGCTGATGCCCGAGAATTACAGGCCGGGAGAGCATTATGATCCGGAACGATATGTTGAGTATGTTCCTGACAGCAAGCATGCTGTGATCGGCAGGACGTCGCAGGATGAACGCGATTATTACGGCTATATAGCAGATAATGGGCGAGCGCTGTTAAAGAACGGAAGGAGAGGTGTTATACAATGAAAACCAAGTTTAACTATATTTCGGACGATTGGGTAAGGGTAAAAAATCATTGCAGGACTACGGTAAACAAAAGCTTCACCGAAAAAGAGCCAAATAAAGATTTCAAGATAAACCTGCTTATTTCTGAACACTCACCGATCAGGTTGATTGAAGTAGACTGGAGCTGGGAAGATATTTACAGCTGGGTGGCCACGCACTGGTCGAGACACAAGTTTGAAAAGTACATTTCTACACAAAGAGACGATCGAGTAGACGGATGGGTTTTCGGAGACTTCGATCCGGTATGGATGGACGAAGACGGGACAGAGCATCATCCGTATAGGACAAGAAATGATAAACCTCAAGGAGCACTGGTACGCTTTGATGGCTTTGCAAACGCTCAGAACTTAATTGACGCTTTTCGAAAAAGACTCTGTTATCAAGCAAGTCCTGAGACAAGAGAATTGGCGGTAGACTTTAAACTGGCTTTAAAAGAAGTAAGCCCTGAGATGTCTTTCGTACTGGTTCCGAATTGTTGCTACAGGATGGGCTGCCCAGAGTTTGGCATGTGCAAAGAACATCATTTTGCGCAATTCCTCAAATATATACGTGATAATCACTATTCCGATGCCTGCTTGACGAGCATAAGAACGAGATACGAAATTTACAACAAAATGTTTGAGGAGATGAATTAAGTGTTGCTGATTCTACTGTTTAATGCAATATTTGTCATTTTGATTGTCGCAGCAAACCTAAGTAAGGATAAGTCCGAAGCCAAGTCCTGGCTGAGATTCTTCGCCGGGCTTATTGGCCTTATATTTTTGATTCTCTGCGTCTCGGCAATAAAAGCGAATATTGACAGAGGCGCTATGGAAGCGGAGTGGTCTGAAAGATACAGCGCGATATATTCTCAGGCTATTTATGAGATGTATGATAGCGATTCTGCAAAGAAAGAACTGGCTGATCAGATTATGGAGTGGAATATAGACTATGAAACTTATTGGGAGAAGAAGGAAAATATATGGATATCCTGCTTTTACCCGATAAGGATCGAAAATTACAGGTCTATTTCCATTGAATTGCTTGGAACTACTGAAAGGAGTGTTGGTTAATGCCGAAGTACGTAAAGAGGCCCGTCACCGTTCAGGCCAGTCCGTTCGGTGCAAAAGATTTTCTGTACTGGGAGCCATGGGTCCAGGACGGTTACGATAAGAAGGAATGGGGATATCGTTTTGATCCAAACACCGGGCATCCAAACGGCTTTGTGGTAAAGACGCTCGAAGGCGACATTAGTGCCGGACCTGGTGATTATCTGGTTCGAGGGGTAAAGGGCGAGCTTTATCCATGCAGAAAAGATTTTTTTGAAGAAACTTATGTGAGGGTGGGAGATTAATGATAACAGAACTCATACCAACATCCCAGGAACATGTGAAGTACATTAAGGACAAAGTGCCGCTTCCTGACTTGTACGAACAACTGGCAGAGGAGGCGGCGGAACTAAGCCAGGCGGCAAACAAGATGGCAAGATATTTGCGGGGCGTGAATCCTACTCCTAAGACCGAGATGGAGGTTAGGAACAATCTTGTCGAGGAATACACTGATGTCGTCAACGTTGCCTGCAACATACTGGACATTCATCCGGACTGGCTGGTAAGCTACTATAAGCTGTACAGATGGTCGAAGCGGCTGGAGGAGAAGACAGGATATTCTGAGTGTGAGGCGTGCAGGATTGAATGATTCGCGTTTTTTTTTCTCGCGTGTATCTCACTACGTTCGAAAACCAGAATTCCAACCGTTGTGCGTCTGAAAATTCGCGGTATAAACAAGCTACTATATGAAAAGAAGAAGACGAAGAAAAAATGAGGATGTCTTCATCGAGAAGCTGAGGCGAAAAATGAATGATAAGAGCGCCAAATAGTGCCGAACGATGAACACATCCTCGGTGTTTTTCTTTCGTCTTCAAACCACTTTCTACCTATTATATAAGGAGGGCAATCTCATGGCTATCAACATCAAGTTCAACGAAGCAGGAATCGTCGGTATCGTGGTTGGAGTGGTAGGGACCGTTTATGGCATCTGGCGTGAGAAGAAGAGCAACGACCTGGCAAAGAAGCTGGACACGACGCTTTCTACCCTTGAGAACAAGACTCAGGTGGATATTTCGCAGGACGTGGTTAACAAGGCTGTCAAGAATGCGGTCGAGCGTCACGCAAATGCTGCCGCAAAGAAGGCCGCTGACGAAACCGCTGATCTTATCCGAAGTGACATGGACAGCATGATTCGAAAGGATATAGACAGAGTTTACAGCGACTTGAAGGGAAAGGTCACGGAGCGTGTGGACGAGGAGATAGAGAATCTCGACTTTGACGCCATGACTGAAGAGGCCCAGAAGAAGTTTGGTAAGATGGCATTCGATACGATGTGCAATCGGTCAGGGTTCAGTGGGCGACTGGTAAGAGCTGCGGACCGCGCTGTCAATGGCGAGATTAATCTTGAGAATGTATCATCAATACTGGATCAGTTCTGGTCCGACAGCGACAAGATTAAAGTTCTTAACACGATATTTGGCAAGGGAGCGTGATTGGGCATGCTTCTGAGCAAATACCATGTCGTATACGTCGGGGTGCCTACTGGGTACCCTGGCGTTATTACTTTGTCGTTGGATTCCGGAATGACGAAAGAAGAAATGAGAAAGCTGCTTTGGTATAATTTTCCATTTGCAATATTAGATATTTTGGAGGCGAGATAATATGATTAAGATGACTTGCGACCGATGTGGAGTAGAATTGAACCCAAATGATTTCAATTTTATGACTGGTGCATTCGGCGATACACGCACAGAAGGAAAATGGAGGCCGTCAATGATGGTTTGCGGCACAGATCCAGTGACAAAGGAGTACAGGCGATTTGAGTTATGCAAAGAGTGCGAGAAAGACTTGTACAGGTTTATATTTGATGAGGTTGCGAAAAATGGGTAAGGATATTAAATTGCTTATCGCGGTTCCTACACTTGACTACATTCACAGGAAGTTTGTGGAGAGTCTAGCCGGATTAGTTAAGAATCTGGAGTCTAATGGGCCGGACTTTGACGTTCATTTCGAAGGCTGTACACTCGTTTATATTTCTCGAGACAACATCGTAAAGAAGGCTATGGAAGAGGATTATACCGAGGTTCTGTGGTTGGATGCCGATATGGTGTTTGACAAGGATATTTACTGGAAGCTTAGAAACGTTGGCAAGGAATTCGTCACGGCCATATACAGGGGGAGGCATGGAACGCACCGTCCCTGTATATTTGAGAAGTTGGAGCCTCCGGAGCGATGGGATTCTTTTGATCAGGAGCCCAGCATCAAGGAGATCAAGGGCTGCGGATTTGGATGTGTGTTGACCAGCACGGATATTCTGGAAAAAGTCTGGAACAGGAATGGAACATGCTTCAGGCCGACACCGCTGCTCGGGGAGGATCTGGCGTTCTGCAAGCGGGTCAGCGATTGCGGATATTCTATGTGGGCGAATCTGGACGCACCGGTTGGGCATATCGGGCAGTATGTGATCAATTGTGACGAGAACGAGAACGGGTCGATTCTCACGCTGATTTAAGGAGGGATATTTGTGATTGAAGAAGGAAGCTATGGAAAATTCAAGTATCTGTTGTACAAGCCGGACCATTTGGAGGACTTGACGAATCTGCCTCTGATCGTCGTGATGCACGGCTCAGGGGAGATTGGCAGCTCGCTCAGCAAGCTCAAGAAGAGAGAGCCTTATATTTCTCTTAAGAACGGCAAGTTCAAAACCGACGCTTTTGTGCTGATGCCTCAATTGCCGAAGAACACCTGGGGAAAGATGGCGGCGGATATGATGAAGCTCATCGGGCATTTTGTCGAGGAGCTGGGGTGTGACAAGGAGCGGGTATACCTGACCGGGCACAGTCTTGGTGTGATGGGTGTTATCGAGATCATGCTCAAGTATCCTGGATATTTCGCGGCTGGGGCGTCACTTTCCGCCGCGAAGAATTATAAAGCCGACCTGCCAAAGCTTTCCCACATACCGTTATATTTTCTATATGGCGAGAAGGAGCACAATTACAAAAAGTACGCCAAGGAAATGTTCGCTGTGATGTACGGACTGAACACAGAGTCAAAGCTCGTTGGCGTATCAGGCTACGGGCATCCGATTCAATTCACCTGGTGTTCAGAAAAGTATGGGATATTTGACTGGCTGATGCAATATCGAACTGGGGATCTGAAGAACCCGACGTGGCAGGAACTTCTCAGCGGGCTTGGCGTAATGGGTCTTGGGGAACGGGTTCCGGACAGCATAACTTTACCGCTTAAGATCAAGAAAAAGAAGAGTTAGTTGGGGGTTATATTTGCTCAAACTGCGGATGGGAAGGGAAAGGAATATGAGTTACCTATATGACGAATACCTGCACGATCACATTGAGGGCGTACAGAAGGCTTATGGATGGCTGGTGGAGCATCATCTGGTTCCGGCGGATTCCTTTGTGCAGGATTTGGACGAGCATGACGCATCCAAACGCGGGCCGAAGGAATATGAGGCTTACGACGGGTATTTCTATGGCGGCAACAAAAGCTTCAAGGTTGTGCGGGATTTTAATTATGCCTGGCTTCACCACATCCACCACAACCCGCATCACTGGCAATACTGGGTTTTGCAGCACGACGACGAGCCCGAGGAAGCGCTGGAGATGCCGAAGCAGCGCGTAATAGAAATGATCTGCGACTGGTGGTCATTCAGCTGGAAGAGTGGAAATCTGTATGAGATATTCGAGTGGTACGAGAAGCATAAGGATATGAAGCTGCATGAGAAAACCCGGAAGATGGTGGAGGATATTTTGGGAGAGATGCGTAAAATTTTGGATGAGGAGGATAATGTATGAATCTTAACATTGTACTTGACAATTACAAAGACCGTCCCGCCGAGGAGCTTCGCGGATATTTGCAGGGGTACGTGGATGCCTATGCGGAGATCGATGAGCAACGGAGAAATCAGGAGCAGGTCTACAACCAACTGAACAACGCTGTGAAAGGTAAGGAGTGATATTTATGAGTCTTGCATTGTTGAATCCGTGGCAGCAGCTTTTGTGGTTGGTGTTCGCGGTGATTTTGATCGTTCCGGTAATTAGCGCCGGGGTTGTGAGCATCATTCGAGGATATTTTAACGCGAAGGAACAGCATGCTGG
>Ga0247608_10006193_pt1 | contig 12670 bp, 15 predicted proteins | sample 176DNAGHGlowgp2_FD_193490 | JGI IMG/M metagenome (GOLD analysis project Ga0247608, IMG submission 193490) | Sheep rumen microbial communities from Palmerston North, Manawatu-Wanganui, New Zealand - 1766 DNA GHGlow gp2 | ecosystem: Host-associated > Mammals > Digestive system > Stomach > Rumen ... | reverse complement strand
ACGCTGTATGATTTCATTGTATTGTTATCGGTGTAGGCAGGAGCGGTAAAGCACAGCAAAAATGTTAGCAGCACTGCTCCCGCAAAGCCGATATTCAAGAGGGTCTTGTTAAGATCACTGCGCAGGGTGTTTAAAAGTTTCATTCTTCTGTTTTTAGTATTTATTCTCATAGTGATAGCATTCTCCACTTTGTGCATCCTTTTGCAAAAATCATCATTTTACACAAAGTGCGTTTTCTGTTTTTATAAAGCTTACACACCGCTTAGACTACTATCTCTGTTATCAATAAAGGTTACATCGGCGGTGACGCAATTGACCGTTGCGCAGACCTCTTTATTCTCGGCTGCGTCAAACCAGAACAGCCAGCAAGGCTCAAGCTCAAAGACATCATATGAACAGCACATCGACCACGGTGCAGTGTCCCTATGGCTGCTACCTTCGTGCGCAGGCTCGCAGCTGCCTACATATTTCGAGTTGTAAACCAGTTGTGCACCAAGCAAGTTCAGATCAATATGCGCCGCAAGCTTTTCGCTCAACTTTTTCAAGGCGTCCACAGGCGAAATAACACTATCTATCGTCTTTACCGTTTTATACTCTTCAAAAGCATACTGAGTAATGAAAACACTTACATCGCTGCTTCCGTCTGTAAAGGTATATGCTGTCGGGATGCGGCCAAGGCTGTTTGGTTCATCATTGTATCGTTTTGCAACAGGATTGATAGGCACATCTTTAAAAACAGGGAGCTGTTCTGTTTTAACGATGTTGTTTCCTTTTTCATCTGTGTAAATATATACCCTGCCTGTTTTCAGATTAGTTGGATAATCAGCTGCTTTAATGAAACCGTTGCGAAAGCTCTCGATCCTTTCTATCATTTCGCCAAGGGTAGTTTTTGTGCTGCCCAGAATCAGATTACTGTTTCTTTCATCGTTCCAAGACAAAAGCGTTTTATCAGCAGAATACTTATAAATCTCATTTTTGTACATCAAATTTCGGGTAAACTCAGATTCGCTGTTGGAGTAAGAGAAAAAGCCAGTGCAGCCAACTGAAACACTTAGCTTGTTATCTTGGTCATTAAAACTTGGTCCGAAAGGGTAGGAACTTTTGTCGTCGGTAATTTTGTTCTTACTCATCAGATTCGCAGGAATATATTTTTCAAACAATTTATCAGCTTTGTTCTCAAAGCCGTCAATACACTTTATCTGATAAATCCCAAGTTCGTCTGCAAGCCCAAGCCAAAAATCCTCTGACACGGTAATATTATCAAGCTTAATACTTTTGATATCATCAATACACTCTTGCTTGCTCTTAGAAAGCTCACTTATGCTTACATTATCGTCACCGCTGTCATCATTATGAGCACAGCCCGTTAACATCACAAGCAATATTATTATCGAAAGAAATCTTTTCATACCAAATAGCCCCCCTTAATATGGGGAGGCAGTTGCAGCCTCCCCACGATGCCAATTAAGCTGTCATTGAACCGCTTGACATTACATAACGGCTTAACACATAATTTATAAGAGTGGTACTAACTGATACGCTTACACCTGATTTTGGAATTGAAGCACCACTGTAAGTCAAATAATAGGTTGTTGTGGCATTTATATTTGCCGAAGCTACACTATGACTTGTACAATCAGCATAACAATAAGCTCCCGAAATGTACACATTGAAAGTCGTAGAATATACAGTTATTCTGTCAACACCTGATGCTGTTAATGGTGTTGTCTCTGTGATTTTATTCTGTGATGGAGGAGCACCTTGGCTATAATGTAAATTATACGCACCCGCTCCAATGCTCATCATACTTACTGCCATTACCATTGCAGCGCCAAGTGCTGCTATTCTTTTCCTAAGTTTCATAATTGTACCCTCCTTTTTAAGTTTATATCCGCAGCATCAATTCATAGCTATTTCAAAGCATAATGAATAATTGCTACGGATATTTCTGATTACTACTCGTTTTTCTTCAATCCATTGGGCTGATGTTCCCAATGAGAAGCCGAACCACACGCATTCTCTTCATCTCTTTAAATCACTTAAAGATGTTCTTAGGTTCTTTCATCTGAAACATACCCCAGTGAGAAGCAGCGCCAGAAGCAGAAATTGCCATAAACCCAGCTATTCCTTTAATAAAACTAGCTATTGCACTCATTTTCAATCCTCCTTTCTTTGATGAATCCAACTATAACTAACAGCGAAACAATAACCATTGTAAACATAATTGTTTCGCCTAGTTTTATACTTAATGCTATTAAACACATTGACAAGGCACACATCAAAGAACTAACCAATATGCTTGCTATCTTTAATTTCGGACGCTTTTCTTGGGAAATTGGTTTAAATCTATTTTCAACAGGACAAAAGAAAGAAACTATCAGAACAATAAAAGGAATTAAAATAACATACACAATAGCAGAAATACTATTAGCAATATAAGTCTTAAAAATTATAATACTTATAAAAGAGAGACACATACTAATATTGCATCGAGCATATGTAGATGCGTGGTATCCTCCGGTAAACGATCTGACAAACAACATAGTAATAAGAAACACTATCGAATCAATAAAACAGCTTGTAATAATCCCCAATGCCATCACAAAGAAAAAACTGATTAAAGAAGAAATAGTTATTTCAATTCCATATTTATAAAATGCAATGTGATCAGGATCATCTTTTATTACTTTATTCTTAAGGATAAAGTGTATAAGCTTACCGCTGATCCATTCCATAATAATCCACCTCTGTGGGTATTATAAAATTCCATATTTAGTCTGTCAACAGATTTTGCCCCACATGCAGGTATTTATCCCCAAATACAAAAACAGCCCGATTTACATCGAGCTGTCCTGTTTTCTTTGTAAATAAACCTGTACACAAAATGTGTTATCCTGCTCAAATATATCGCACCTGCCGTTGTACTTTTGAGCTATGTCATTTATTATTTTCAAACCATACCCATGCATATCATGTTCAAGCTTTGATGTCCTAAGTTCTGGATTCAATCTAAGCACAGATGAATCAACAGAGTTTTTGATTACAAACTTATATGTATCGTCTTCCGAGGATATGTTTAAAAGAATTTGTCTTGGCATTTCACTGCTTTGTTCTATGCATGCTGTAACTGCATTATCAAGCACATTGCTAAGCAGATTACACAGATCCAAGTCTTCCACCCCTGATATTTCCAAAGGTGATATACAGGAAACTTCAATACCTAGAGCAGATGCCGAATTGAGCTTTGAATTCACTACTGCATTTACTATACTATTATTAGTATTAAGATATGTTTCTGTATTCCTTAGCTGTTCGTTGTTTTGAGAAGTCAGTGTGATAGCAGCTTCAATATCACCATTTTTTAAAAGCTCATTAATAGTAGCGTAGTTGTTTTTTAGATCGTGTCGTATCTTTTTTATTGAATCATACTGTATAGTCGCTCCATCAATGTACTGTTGGTGATAGTGTTTTTGGAGCATAAGCAACTCGACTTGTCTTTCTAGTGCAGCCCTTTTTATATTTGTATCAATAAAATACATCACCAACACATTAAGTCCTAGTATTACCAGTATCGAAAGATTTATATACAACCGCTGTGAACTGTCATTGCTTCTTATCGCTATCATATGTATCAGTGCCATAAGTATTATTGTCGCCGCAATAACGACAAGGACCATAATCCAGTCATGGGGGACAAATCTATCCTCAGCGGATTTAAGAAGTTTTAGTATCAATTTGAAGCATAGATAATAGAGTATCTGTGTTGCAAATACAGAAATAATTCTGATATAGCTCTTATCATTTATGATACCCTCAATACTCATTTGATTTACTGCAGAAAAATAGTTTGCAGTAAACATACTTATTGCAAATCCTATACACAAAGGTAGTACAGATGCTATTGCTTTTTTTATGATATTGCCTTTAAGCATTATCACAGCAAAAATAAATAATTCAAGTATATACAAAAAACTATCAATGCCTTCAAACAAAGATAATCGATTAAGCACTGTGATTAATATTGAATGCAATCCTCCACAAAGCAAATAATAGACTTTAGTATTAGTATATTCTTTTTTGCCGAGAAACTCTTTGACAAAATATGTACAGATCATTCCCTGAAAAATGTTTATTACTATCTCAAACATCACCCAAAAAATATCGCTCATGATGTTCTCCTCAAATACTGTGTAAATGCTTCATCCACAGTATGTCTCAGATTTCGGCTCATCGACAGGATTGAATGGTCTTTAAACTCAACATATTCTTTAGAGATATTAACATTAAACATATGCTTCATATTAACCAGGTATTTTTTATGTATCCTTATAAAACCACAATCGTTGTATTCTTCTTGTAATGCAGATATACTCCCAGAGATGGTTATTGGGTCTTTTTCACCTTTTATATGATAAATGACATTGTGTCGATTACTCTCAATATAAACAATATCAGATATATTTACAGCCTTTTTTCCTATTATATCATTTTCAAGTATAATCGTTTTATGTTGAATTAAGCATTCTTTAATCTGTCTGACAACAGTTATAAGTCTCTGCTGCATTATATCATTACTACTCTTTGTGATAAAATTAAGAGGCTGGAACAAAAAACTGTCATATATAAGCTCGTTATGATTAGTGACAAATACAAATAAGGTGTATTTACTTTTCTTTTTTAGTGCAGCGGCAACATCAAATCCACTTACTCTCGGCATATCTATATCCAAGAATATAATATCAAACGGTTTTTGCGTATGATGTTGTAAGAGTAATGATCCCGAAGAGTATGCAGATATATCTGACACGATGTGATATTTTGAAAACATAGTGCTAAGGATATCTTTAAATTTTATAAGAAAAACTTCATTGTCGTCACAGATAGCAGTTTTAACCATACATGGACTTCCTTTCTGAAAACAAATCTATAATTATTGTATTAAAAATACATACACGGTGCAACATCCACTAATAATTGTAGCGTTTCTACAATTTTGCCGTAATTATACTAAATCATTGTATAATTAATACAAATGCAATTGTTAAGGGGGCGTTTGAAATGAGAAAAAAGAATTATTCTTCATTGCTTGATGAAAAGAGAAGAGATACAATTGCTGAAATACTTGAAGATTTACGGGTAAAGAAGGGATTTTCAAAGAGGGAACTAGCTAATTTGTTTAGTGTTTCATATGAAACCATTTGTCATTATGAAAAGGGTATTACAATTCCACCTACTGACCTCTTGCTAAAATACGCTGATCTTTGTAATGTAACCATTGATTATATTTTAAATAGAACAACAAGTCAAGTGGATTATTCAGCTATAATGGAAAAAAGGCTCAGCAAAGATATGACAATTAATGATGTAGTTGAGATTATAAATAAACTAACAAAAGACGAAAAAGAGCATTTAGCCTTTATAATTCAGCTCTTAAATAAAGAATAAAAAAGATTTGAGATGTCTCAAGTCTTTTTTATTTTAGCTGATTATATTTATTTTGTCAAGAAAAGCCATGCAAAGCAATAATAATTCGTATTTCATGTCAAAAACCTGCATTTCGTGCGAAATCTCTTGAAAAATAAAACATATTGTATTATTATGGGCAAAACATATTTGCTTTAACAACAAATCATAGCTTTATTCATTATGATAAAGGAAAAATCATTTGTATAATTGGAGTGATAAAATGAGTAATATGGCAATTAAACGGAAACTGATAATTGTTTTTATGACTGAGGACAACGAAAACAGTGAATTATTTAACAGGATTTCTTTTTCACTAACGGATTTTCGGACAATTTAGATGAAATCTCTGACTGTTTGATATCGAATCGAAATAAGTATATAATGAGTATTTTTTTAGTTAATGATGTAAAATCCGACTTCACAAATATCAAATAAAGGAGAAAAGTTATATGACATATGAAGATGTAATTGAAAGAATAAAAGCAAACGGTAAATTATCTATTATCTCTGAAAAAGAGATTCAACACGGTAAGAGTATCACTTTATCAAACGGCAGCATAATAAACTGTTTCAATACCGGCAAACATAATATTCAGGGCAAAAATGCCGAACAGACTAAAGGTATCCTCGGAGAATCTACCAAGTTGGGAAACAGGAAAATATTCGTTGTTTATGGTCATGATGATATTGCACGCACCCAGCTTGAGGCTCTGCTTCGTCGCTGGGATCTTGAACCTATTATTCTGGATCAACAAGCTTCCGGAGGACAAACAATAATAGAAAAGCTTGAAGAATACAGTCAGGAAGTTGGATATGCAATTGTTCTTGCAACGCCCGATGATGACGGAAAATCAAAAAGTGAAAAGGATTACAAGTCCCGTGTAAGACAAAATGTAGTGCTTGAGTTAGGTATGTTCCTTGCAAAGTTGGGTAGGGAGAAAGTTGCAATTCTACTTAAGGAAGATAAAGAATTTGAAAAACCTTCTGATATACATGGACTTATCTATATTCCTTTTGATAAGAAGGTAGACGAAGTTGCAATCAATCTGATTAGAGAACTCTCAAAGCAAGGCTATAATATTGATCCATCAAGAATATGATTACTGGGAATAATTAAATAGTGTTACTCTAAAAAGGAGAACTATCAATGGAAAACAATATAATGAACAAAGAAATAAAAGAAGAAATAATTAAACAACATCTTATGGATAATGGTTTAAATATAAAAGCATTTGATTTTCAGGATGAAAAAATGGTAGATGCAGTTTCTCAACTATTATTCTATTCATATTTAGAGGATTTTAAGCAAAACATTCACCAAAGAAAAAATGAATCACTTAACATCGTTCATTTTGTTATTCCAGGCTCTAATGGTCGATTAGCAACTAATGGTTCTATAAAGAAGAAAAGAATAATAACAAATCTTTTGGAGGTATTTATTATATCCAAAGGTAATCCTAAGGAAGCTATTCGTAATATAATCATATCTATTAGCTCTGATCTTATCAACGAAATATGTATTATAGATAATCACGACGAACGATGCGTAATCCTCAGAATAGCTGCTTTAAGTAAAAATAAAAATACCATACCTGTAAAAATAAATGATGTTTTAAATTATTATATAGATTTTGATCAATCACATTATTGTCCATTCTGTGATGTTTTTGACTGTTCTTTTATCAATAAAGAAAACCATAAGATCTGCAGTATGACAAAAAATGAGATACTGCTAGACACGTTAACGAGATTGGAAAACAATAAAGTAATAACAGTTAAAAATGAGGAAAAAGTTGTTTTTTTGAAATAAGCCATATTACTCAACTCTCAAAAGCTGTATTATTATATCTATTCTGTTTACAAATAGTATTGATAGATTCTTATCAGCAAGCGAAGAAGATGCGTAAAGCATCGGATAAAAGCATCGTGAAAACTCTATTAGCTTCACGATGCTTTTTCTCGTTTGTTACACTAACACGGAACATTTCTTTGGCTTGTAAGCCGTAAGGAGTGTTCTTTTTGCTTTTACAGTCAAAATGGCTCTGCATCATCGCCAAATACCCATAACCTTCGTTTTGTCTTTTCAAATTGAAATTTCAAAACGGAGGTTAATTTAATGAAAAACAAAATACTTAAAGTGTATGATACGATAACACGCAAGCTCGTGGATGTCAAAGTTCCGCAGGATATCTACGATGAATATAAAAAGCTCGAATGGAGGATCAAGAAAAAGAATCGGTCGTTTTATGAGCATGAGGTCCAGTTTTCAATGCTTATCGGTAATTCCAACGGTTCTCTGGAAGGATTCAAAGAGTTTGTATCTGGTCCCGAAGATACAGTAGATAGAGCTGTTGGTATCGTACAAACGGAAAAGCTTATCGAATGCTTTGATCTTTTGAAGCCACAAGAAAAGCAGCTATTAAAAATGCTTTTTATTGACGGGTTGACAGAAAATGAATGTGGTACATATTTTAAATGTTCGCAGGTAAATATACACAAAACAAAACGCAGGGCTTTGTCTAAGCTCTACAAACTTTTAAACAATCACTACGAAAAAGGTTATTAAAGTGCCTCTATCTCTCCCTTATACAAGTAGAAGGGAAAAAACTTCAACAGGATCTTGACAACTGAATAACAGCATTACAGGTACCTTAATCCTGCGGTCGGTAGAAGGTCGACAGCCAGTCGAGAGATACGCCATGACACAGAAATGCAGAGCGAGAACTATCATCTCAAAGATCGGGACAGCTTCCCGAGGGCAATGAAACACAGGAGGATAATGATACTTCCGTCCAGTCACAGCTAATAACAATGAGGGCGGTTTTGTGAGAACCACAAAAGGGTGAGATTCCCATGAGAATGGTAAACTGCCATTCACCTGTAATGCTCCGGTGCAGCGGCAGTCAGGGACAAATACTGCACAAAAGGCAAAACGAAGTTACGGCGGTTTGCCGCAAAAACAGACCGCCGTATTCTTTATTATAAAGGAATTAAGAGAGGAAGGATATGATGGAACTAATAAAAATAAATAACAATAATCAACTATATCGAAGAAAACCCAAGAAACATAAAAAGTGCCGCAACTGCATCTGGGCAGATACCTCATCAGGTGTCGCAGTCATATGCAGCAGAAATTGCACAAATAAAGAGTGTTTCATACACAAATAAAAAAACAGGGCTTACAATTACTTACCCTGTCATCATAACTTTGAAAATAATGGCTTGAGTAAAGCCTAAATATAAATCAGGAGGATCAAAAAAATGAGTGAGAAAATCCCACAAAAAATCACTATGATATCAATAAAGGAAGCAGCTGAACTTGTCAACGGTCTTACAAAATACAGGATACGGCAAATGTGTCTTGAAAACCAGATCCCCTACATCATGGCAGGCAGAAAATATCTTTTCAACAAAGAAATATTTCTTAACTACCTTTGTGGCAAAAACAGCTGAACATTTTTGTTGGTTTGGTAGAAGTTCTGAAAACGCCGCATTTTCGGTAGACTTTTACCGCAAGTGATGATATACTGTTTTTGCAGGATATTGTCACTTCAACCTGACATCAGGAGGAATTAACGTGGCAAGCATACGCAAAAGGAAAACAGGTTCATACGAAATCAAAGTGTTCTGCGGCTATCGTATGGACGGAAAACAAAAATATCAGTATAAAAGCTATTATCCTTCGCCGGGAATGACGCAGAAACAAATTGAGAAGGAGGTTCAAAAACAAGCGTTCATATTTGAAGATGAATGCCAACGAGGGCGAAAAACCGCTGCCATCAAGTTTGAACAGTTCACTGAACAATGGTTTGAAGAATATGCAAGCATCAACCTCAGACCGACATCCCTTCAGCGAATGAGACAGGCAACGCAGCGTGTCTATCCCGTCTTCGGTAAAAAGAGAATGGATAAGATCACATCTCGTGACATTCAGCTTTTCATCACCGAGCTTCTGTCAACAGAAAAGAATAAACGCACAGGCAAGCCTCTGTCCCGCAAAACAGCTATCCATCACCTGAACCTGATAAGTGATGTCTTCACCTATGCGATACGCATGGAAATGCTCACCGATAATCCATGTCGCAGAGTATTTGTTCCAAAAATGGAGCAGGAGGAAAGAGAGATATTTACAATAGATCAGGTCAAAACACTGTTTGATGAACTTCACAGCGAGCCAACCAAGTTTCAGGTCTATCTGCAGCTCGCAGTATACAGTGGCTTCCGCAGAAGTGAGATGCTGGGCTTGGAGTGGAAAGACATCGACTTTGAAAACGAACTGATACATATTCGCAGAACTTCACAATACACATCTGCACTCGGTATCTATACCGACACCACAAAAACTAAAAAGTCCAAGCGAGTATCAAAGATGCCGAGAGAAATAATGGATCTGCTAAGCAGATTCAAAGAAGAACAAGAAGCAGAAGCAGCAAGACTCGGTTCAAAGTGGGAGGACCACGACAGATTGTTTACAAAATGGAATGGTGAGCCAATGAACACTGGCACACCTTACGAATGGCTGAAAGGTTATTGCGAGCGAATGAATGTCCCCTTTCATAATATCCACTCCCTGCGGCATCTGCACGCTTCCCTGCTGATCTTTGAAGGAGTCGATGTCGTAGCCGTCTCGGCAGACATGGGACACAGCATGGTCGGAACTACGTTAAACATGTACTCTCATATGTTCCAAGAGGCAAAAGCTCGCAGCTGCGACGCTATCAGCAACGCTCTGAACTTCTCAGCACCACCCAAAAAGCCAGCATTGACAAAATGCAAGTGTTATGAACTGCCTTTTTCAGGTGCCCAAAAGGCATAAAAAAACAGGGTCAATGCCCTGCGATGAACATATTTGCCCAACCAAATCTCAGTGGTTGCACAGTGGTTGGGGCAAAAAAACCGAAAAAACAAAACTCGCAAACAGCGTATCAGCGCTATCTGCGAGCTATCGAACAAGTGACCCGTACGGGATTCGAACCCATGATGCCGCCGTGAAAGGGCGGAGTCTTAACCACTTGACCAACGGGCCAAAATGCTACGGGCAATGGTAGCGGTAACTGGATTTGAACCAGTGACACCCTGGGTATGAACCAAGTGCTCTAGCCATCTGAGCTATACCGCCATATTCCCGTAGCAGCTATATTATTATACACTACTGCAATTAGTTTGTCAAGCTTTTTTTGAAAAAAACAGATCATTGGTCTTGAAATAAAAAAATCTTATCAAAATACGCAAAGCCCCTTGAAAAATGCCGCAAGATGTTGTATACTATATACAATACAATGTATATCTTTGAGGAAAGGAGTAAGTGTCTGACCCATCAGGCACGGTGAAGGTTATGGCAAGAGCACTCAAAATATGTCTTATCGTTTTCCTGTCTGTATTTGCGGCAGCTTTTGCTGCGAATATCTTAACGGAAATATTCAAGACCAAGCTTAATAAGTATTACTCGGTAACATGATGACTGCACAACTGACCGCACTATTGGTGCGGTCTTTTTCTGTAAAACAGTTATAAAAGTGATATAAAGCGCAAAATTTTGATATAAAAAAGCCATGATTATGATAAAATATAAACAACAACAGTACAGGAGGGAAAAGCTATGAGAAAACTTGAAGGATTTGACCACGGAATAGACCTTGGCGGCTGGCTTTCACAATGCGATTATTCAAAAGACAGACTTGAAAACTTCATCTGTGAAAGCGACATAGAAAAGATCAAAAGCTGGGGACTTGACCACGTAAGAGTTCCGGTGGATTATAACATATTCCAGTCTGATGACGGAAGTTTTATTGAGTCCGGCTTTGTCTATGTTCAAAGAGCAATCGACTGGTGCGAAAAATACGGGCTGAACATGATACTTGACCTGCACAAGACAAGAGGTTTTTCTTTCGACAAAGGTGAAAACGAGAGCAATTTCTTCTGTGATACCGCTTTGCAGCAGTCGTTCTACGACCTTTGGGAGGAGTTTTCAAAGCGTTATGTAAAGTATTCTCATATGCTTGCCTTTGAGCTTCTCAACGAGGTGACTGATAAGGATTACATTGACGAGTGGAACAGGATCTCAGGCGAAGCTGTAAAGGTAATAAGAGGATACAGCAAGGATATAAAGATCATAATCGGCAGCTACTGGAACAACTCTCTTGATGCCATGAAAGACCTTGCCGCACCCGCAGACGAAAATATAGTATACACCTTTCATTGCTACGATCCGCTTATATTTACCCACCAGGGTGCATACTGGGTAGACAAGATGCCTTTGGATTTCCGCATCTCATACCCTGCAACAGTAACAGAATACAAAGCCCAGTATGATAAGATCGGGCTGAACGAGTTGTGCGACTTTTCCCATATCACCGTCGAAAAGCTCAGCGAGAAGTATTTTGAAGAGCGCTTTTCAGAGGCAAAGCGTGTGGCAGAGGAAAGAAATGTCCCTGTTTACTGCGGTGAATACGGTGTTATCAACCTGGCAGATCCACAGGATACATTAAACTGGTACAAGGACATTCACGCTGCTTTTGAAAAATACGGATTCGGCAGAGCTGCTTGGAGCTACAAGGAGATGGACTACGGTCTGAGCGACGAGCACATCAGCGGCGTTATAAACGAGCTTATAAAGTACCTTTGATAAAAACTATGACCGCTTCGGGGACGGAGCGGTCTTTTTTGTCCAAAAAATCTCCCCGTTGCTAAGATTTTAGCTTACGTTGCCGTGCTCTAAGTGTACCTGTCCAAAAAAATTCCCCACAAATCGGAATTTGTATGTTATAATGCAAAAAAATGATAAAGGGGCGGACAAGTATATGAACGATAAGAAACTTACACAAACACCCGACAACCGAAACAGCTGCAAGGCGGCCGCAGGCATTTCAGGCTATATGCACCTTGCTCCCGGCGGTGAGCGCATCATGGCATTATTGTCCATCGCAGGCTGGATAACCTTTCTTCTGAAATTCGCTGTGATCTGAAAAAACCACCCGCATAAGTATGGTACTCATACAGAAGTATTATAAACGCTTTTTTGGGGAAAACCCTTTTGCAAAAGGGTTATTCCCCAAACCCCTTTCCTAAAACTCTTAATGATTTTTACCCCCCGATGGATAAAACCATCGGGGGGTAAAAATAGTTATGGTCAAGAAATGCAGTTAGGAAACAGTCCTTCGCAATAAAAGATGTTCCGCAAAACGTTTTATAAATCTTCTATATA